>Ga0123355_10011259_pt1 | contig 13773 bp, 3 predicted proteins | sample TergutEmb28metaG_3_FD_89872 | JGI IMG/M metagenome (GOLD analysis project Ga0123355, IMG submission 89872) | Embiratermes neotenicus P1 segment gut microbial communities from Petit-Saut dam, French Guiana - Emb289 P1 | ecosystem: Host-associated > Arthropoda: Insects > Digestive system > Gut ... | reverse complement strand
TTACTCAAGAAAGGACTGGCCTGCCAGAAAATCTCTGGAACCAGGAATCATGAATGTGGAAAATCAACCACTAGTGGAACCGAGTAAAATTTTGTTGCCATCCATGCATTTAAAGCTTGGTCTGATGAAAAATTTTGTAAAGGCCATGAACCAAGAAGAAACTGCCTTTACTTACTTATGAGAAAAGTTTCCCAGACTAAATGAGGCAAAATTGAAAGAAGGTATTTTCATTGGTCCACAAATACGAGACATTATCAAGGACAAATACTTTGACAGGCTCCTTTAAGGCAACGAAAAGGCGGCTTGGGACAGTTATAAATTTGTAGTAAAAGGATTTTTGGGAAACAAAAGGGCTGAAAACTATGAGGAGATTGTAAACAACCTTTTACAGAGCTACCAGAAATTAGGCTCAACTTGTCACTAAAAATACGCTTCCTTCACTTGCATTTGGATTTTTTCCCAGAGAATTGTGGTGCAGTGAGTGATGAACAGGGAGAATGTTTCCATCAAGACATTTCTTCAATGGAGAAGAGATATCAAGAGAAATGGAACTGTGCTATGCTCGCCGACTACTGCTGGATTTTGGCAAGGGATGCCTCTACCATGGAATACAAGCAACAGGCAAAATGGGGAGGGGGGGCATGATTTTGTTTGTTGTATTAAATAATGAACTTACATGAAAAAGACTGTGCAGATGTTTAATTTACATTGTAAATATTATCTCTAAACAGAATAAGTCTACTAAACACATTATTTTCCACTCAATAGTATTTAGTTTTTTATTTAATCCACCGTTCCATATAATATTTCAATCTATTTCGTAAAATAACATAGTGGTAGCATAATTTTAAAACTAGAGCCAAGTAATTTTTTTAATATTCTTTTTCTAACTTCATAGATGCAAACAAATAAATTAGTAACATATTCATCACAGATACAAAAAGTTTTGAAATTTGTTGTCCAGTGTTATCTGACAGTACGGAGCATATCATGATGAACAGGACCTTTGAAATCACTGAAAAACATTGGCATCAGAGTGATTTTACTGTGCACTTTGTGTGGTTGTTTTAAGTTATGGTAAGCAAAGTGGTTTCCGTGGTGATTTATACTAGGGTTGAGGGTTATGACCATTAACCCATTAGTATGGTATTTTTAGGAACTTTTCTTTGGCTTATGATCATTTACATAACTCAGAAGCAATTTCTTTATGCTCCTGCACTAGCAGTTATGGAATACACTTGGCTAGACGAACATTATTGCAATGTCTTTGATTAAAATGACCTGACTGCATCATAAGAAATTTATGCTTCTCTAGCCAATTTATGAATAGTCAGTGATGAGTCATTTTTCACTGACTTGAGGGTGTTCAGGATGTTTGTCAGTTTTGATGGTAGCAGTGTAACAAGACTGTGTAATATAATTTTAAATCCCTCATTGTAATGGAGCTGGGAACTGTAGTTTGGACATAATATTAGTATGTATGAATGCACTGCATGATTAGCTGGAACACATATGTCCATTTTTACGTACAGTAGTGAGTGCAGGTCAATACAGGTTAAGGAAATGCAGAAAAATAACTTGTGTTTGTGGCTAGCCTATTTTAAAAACAGTAAATTTGTATTTTCAGTAAATGCTCACATGGGATGATTCAGAGATATGCACACTGACAATTAATACATTTATAACATTAGTGTACTTGCCACTCTAGTTTCTTTTCAAAGAACTGTAGCCCTTACTAAAGCAATTGGTGCCAGATCCTATTCCCAGGTGTTCGTGAGGACACATTCCACAAGCTGCTAGTGTACTTGTACACTGATGATATTCCTGCGATCTCTCCTGCTCGTTGTCTGGACCTGCTTGAGTTGGGAAACCGCCTGTGTCTGCCCCGTCTGGTGAACCTGGTTGAGCGTCGTGTAGTAGAAGAGATGATGCGGCTGTGTGCTGCAGATGGTGCTGATGTAGTTGTGGAACACTGTCTGAGGCTCTTGGAGCCATGCAAGGTAGTTTCCAGACAGATTGAGTCAATTCTAATGTGGGATTCATTATTGTATTATGTGTGTGCATATGCCTGGACATGTTTGTAGATTTATTGTCCAGTGTCTGGTGAATTTAATATGAGGGCCAACTTAATTCTGTAAAACCCCCCCCCGCCCCCCCTTCCCCCACCGGGTTGTTCAGACAGTGACTACAGGAATCCAATCAACATTGCCCAAAGACTTCTGATGGGTATTGTAATTAAAGGGATAATTTTTTTGTGGGTGGTTGAAGGGAAAAATGCACCATACACCATACACAGTGGCAGACTTAGGGCCAAGTGGACAACCTATGCTACCTTTCAAGTACATCCAAGACAGGCATTTTTTGTGTAACACAACATTGAGGTGTGTTTGCATAAACATTTTAACTGTGGGAAAGTGATAAGTATTGCTTGTACTTAGTGTGTGTCTGTAGCATTAGTAATCCAGCATGTACAGTGCGTCTGCTATATTATATTGTCATCTTTGGCCTGTCTGCTTCTACCATGTTTATCAACATTATGTCATAAATGGCATGATTGTTTAAAAAAAAAAATTACGGAATATAAAATGTGTGTTTTGATTTTATCTACAACCCTTGTGTGAAATATTCCTGATTCTAAGAAGAATGAGTGCAGTGAGATACACTCATACATGTACATACATCTTCACATAGAGTACCTGTTATTCTTGTCAGATTTTAATGAAATATGAATTTTTGTGACTTTTTTAAAAATACTCATGTCAAATTTCATGAAAATCCAACAATTGGGAGCTGAGTAGTTGCATGCAGATGGATAAATGGACAGACAGCAGACAGACAGACAGGATAAAGCTAATAGCGGCTTTTTGCAATTTTGAAAATGTGCCTAAAAATGAGTGCATAAGGGGAAGTTGTATTTGTTTTATCTCTGAAACTACACAAGAGGTGTTGTTGCTTTCAGAATTTAGAATCACAGGCGTCTGAGAGTCATTAGGCAATTTTAATTTGGGCACCTGTCTTTCCAGTTAACCTATATTTACATGACACTAAAAATTAACTTACTATTTTTTCTCACATGGTTCTTTATGCAGAAATAAAGTTTTGCATAACAGTAGTAACCAGGCCAAAATTTAATCAAGGTAGCACTAAAATGCAAGCCTACGGCCATACCACTTCAACAATCTACATGTGAACATGTGCATGCACTATTTTTTATAGTTCTTTAAACAGTTGCAGTATGCATACTTGTAACAAGTGGACTTTGTTAAAATATTAGCTTTTGAAAGGGCAGTACTATGTCAGACATTTTTCTTGGTGTAGAAGAGTCTCAGTTGCTGTTTTAATTAATATAATACTTAGTGTTGAAGAAATTTGTGTCTCCTGAATTTTCCTGCTATCAGTTCCTATTTTCCACATTAGCCAGGATAGCAGAGTCAGAAAGTGATGAATAGTAGGCGGAATGTTTGTAGTTCGATTCTTATAAGGGCTGGTGGTTTTTCTGTTTGTAACTTATACATCCTTGCAACTCAGAGCACAACTGAGCTTCCCACGAAATTAATACCACTGGTGTTTTGTCAGAAGTAATAGACTTTAATTGACTACTTTCTTGCTACTAGTGTTGAGGTGTAGGTAATTCTGGAGCTTTGCCTCCACCTTGAACAAGATCCATAGAGGCTGCAAACTGCCTGCCTAGGTGTGTGTGTGTGTGTGTTCCATAATATAGTTTGGCTTGTCATGTCACTGATGTTTACTGAATTATGTCCATAGTTGCACAATGCGGATCAGCTAGCAGATTGGTGCATGAGCCACCTGTGCACAAACTACAACAAGCTGTGTAAGATGTCACCAAAACTTCTCAAAAGCCTTCATCCAGAGAATCAGGACTACCTCATTGAACATCGCTGGCCTCCAGTGTGGTAAGACTCCTTAGATGGCACAGATGTAGTTTCTGTCTGTAGGTAAGGCTTTCATACCACATTTAAGTAACGTCATGTGATGTCATGTGGAATGCTGTGCAGTTCACATGTGCTACTGTAATGCAGTTCCTGTTTATTTTATGGGTATGGAGTCATGAAAGAGATTCTTTAGAAGTCCCAAGGGCTAAGCATTTCATGATGTAATACCCAAAGATTAAAGGATAGAGGGATTTGAGTCTTCCAGAAACAAGGCATGGATGCATATATGGATTGCCATTGCAGACTTTTTTTATATCAATGTAGTATATGTTTCATGACACAGAAATGTTTTCACAAACATAAATACACTATTGTAGCCTCCAAACCCAACATCTTGGGTAATGACAATTTATATCTTTCTGTGATATGAGGTAAAGTCCGTATCCTGCACATTTGCATACTGATAGGTGCTGCCTTGTTGCAGGCTCCTTTATATGGTGCACTAGTTGTGTGTTATTCTTCATATCCTTATCATGAGAAAGACTTCACAGGTTGCCATTTGTTTGAATTTTTTGCAGGTACTTGAAGGACTATGACTATTACCAGAAATGTGTTCTTGAACGGGAGCGAGAGGAAAAACCTTCATTGAAACGTGGCCGGCACAACTCAGGGTGCCTTTGTTTCTCAGGGGGGAAGTCCCGAAGAGAGGAACGAGGTACTCTACTTGGTGGAGGCAACAGTGGGGGGACCACTGTTTCTGGCAACAATTCTGGTGGAGCAGGCGAGAGTGGTGGAGTAGCAGATGTATGACAACATTGCACAGGGCATCGCAGTGCTGGCCCACTTGCACTTGTGCTGCTGGTTGCGGTGCTCACTGGGGCAGTTGGTGCAGCCACTCTCATGCTGCAGATTCTAGCAGCGTGATGGAGGCCACTGCCCACTGCTTACCTTCTGCTGTTATACTACAGGTCTTATTGGTGGCAGTGGTCAATGTTGTTTGTCAATACAGCATTGGTGATTTTTAAAGTAGAATTACATTTTGACATTCATAGGACTGTGCATTGTGATATATTCTTATAATTAAAGCCAACGAGATGCACTGTTTCTCAAATTTATTTGATAAAGTACTCTACATGTTTCAGACATTTCCACTGTCCATCATCAGGAGTATCTCAATACTGTATACACAGCAATAGGTATTTGTCATGCTAGTTATGTTGACTGTCTGCTAGTGTGACCATGCTAGCAGACAGTCAACATAGTCACCCGAACCATGTAGAGAAGAGAAATAAACATCCTAAGAAAAATTGTGCACCAAGTTGGCTTTATTTACAAGATGGGAATGGTAAGTGTAGTGCCAAATGTTGAACTCGGCCAGACAGGTTCATCTTTTGAAATGTGACATTGATATGATTACACCATTGTTTCAACACGTGTCTTATTTGAGAGCACCTGTGTCTCACCCCTCCCACAGCAAGACATTGCAACAGATCACAATTCTACACCTTGTTTACTGAATTTTTTGGTGAAAGGGTTTGTTTGTTTGTTTTTTGGCGTAACAGCCCCCATTGGGCCAAGGCCTCCTCATTCACGAGGTTTCTAGATCACACACAACGACGCACCACAGTCGGTAGGACTCCCCTGGACGAATGATCAGCTCATCACAGAGACCTTGGTGACAGAGTAATAATAATAATAGTATTGTGGCTGCCTTATTCCCCAGTTCTGGACCAGTGTGATGTTTGCTTTTGGGGCATGTTAAGGGCTAAAGTATATAGTGTTAATCCTCTCACTTTGAAAGAAAACATTCAGAATATATTGTTTTAATTTTCACCAGCAGAACTTTATCGTGCAGTGAAAATGTTTCTTACATTTAACATACATATTTGAGTCAAAGGAAATCATTTTGGCACCTTCTGTACCTACTGTAAGTCAAAACCTAATTTAAACTGTAATATGCTGATTTAAATTTGGGGAGCCCAACTCATCACAGACAGGAGTAGCAGTTATTGCTGCTGTGTCTGCTGTCTCACAAAATGTTCCAAGTTTTGAGTGATGCATGATATTTAAAAATGCCCCAATATAATAAACAAAACAGAAATGAAGGTTTTTTGCTGTGCCAAGGCTGTAAAGAATTCCAAATAAGGTAACTGTTTATTTGATTAACGTATAATATCCTATTATGCATAAGAAGTGAAGACAAATTTGCCCCATTGCATGTTGTTTTGGTGGTGGGTGGAGGGAGGTATGTCTCCAATTATTTTTAACATAGGCTTTATGTGGAGGAGAGTGGTTGGATTCACACTGCAGCCGATTTACCTTTGAGGAATGATCCCGTGATGCCCATGGAATAGGAGTCTGCATGGGCCACAGAGCCAGTTTGGATGCCATGGAGTGGGAAGATAATTTCTTGCACCTCTCAGCAATTGAACCATTATTCCTTAGTTGTTCAACACATAGCATAGCCCCTGTCTTATTGTACATTTTACTTTATAATTGAAATAATACGTGGGCTGGGTAGCTCAGTGGGTATAGTGACTGACAACAGGCTGGACGGTCAGGGATTGAATCCCAGTGGAACAAGATTTTCCACCCGTCCAGACCAGCCCTGGGGCCCACCCAGCCTCCTGTACAATGAGTGCCGGGTCTTTCCCGGGGTAAAGTGCAGCTGGGGCATGCTGCTGACCGCTCACCCCCTTCTAGTGCCGCGATCTTGGAAGAGCAGAGCTGTACCTCTGGGCCACACCAGGCCTGTAACGGGATCACTTCACTTTTTACCTTTTAATTTAAATAATACAATTAGAGTTCTTCTTTGTAAATTTAGCATATGATTCTAATTGCTTCTGTTGACCACATCTGTTAAGGTGCTGTGCTACAAATCTGAATGTCACTGGTTTGATCCCAGCTGGTGTCAGTGGATTTTTCATTGACATAAAATCCTTCCGATCGCACTATGGCCCTGGGGTTGACTCAGCCTCTAACAGAAATGAGTACCAGGAGTATTTCCTGAGGGTAAAGACGGCCGGTGCGTAAGGCTGACAACATACCACCATCCTGTGCTGTTGTCATGAAGTCTGGGAACCTTAACATCCTAAGAACCCTTTGGGCCTGTCCAGGCCTGTAATGGGACTGCTTTACCTTTACCTTTTACTTTTTTATTCTTTTTAGTTTCTTTTTAGCTCTTCAGTTGTTAATTTAACTTGCATTTCTAGTAAAAACATCAGTCAAGTAATTGAGTTTACATTCTGGAAATCAAATAGAGCTTGTTAATACTCTCATTGTGCTGAATGCAAGGTAATTTAAAGTTAAAGGTACAAGTAGTTGCTTAACAGTGAAAGTGTATAGGACTTAATAATATAACTCTGAAGAGTGTAACTGGAAAACAAACACAGAATACTGTATTGAACTTCAGATTTTTATGACACCATAATTAATTACATTCTTTCTAGTATATTACCCATACCGGAATATTGACTTTAAAGCCCACCATTATTTGATGTAGGAAAGAAAATAGATGCAGGTCCAAAATGGCAGAATTTTGGCCATTAATCTGGTGTGGCATATAATACAAAAAACTATGAATTTTAAAATTTGTTCCATAAATTGCCTTAAGACATAAGTTAAGTCTGATGAGGTGTGTGTAACAAACCTGTAAAGTTTGTCTCTATTTCTGAATTGTTTACCAGATTACTTGTCATTCTTTCATTAACAAATAAATGTGTAGTAGAGTTGAATTATAACAGAGCTGCCAACCAACATTCATGCTACTTATAAGGGTATGGAAAGAATAATTTTATGGTGTACAAGGAGATGCAGTAAAAGTGTTGCATTCTTTGAGTGAAAACTTATAGGAAATGTATATAAGATTTAGGAACATTTTATGTAATGTTAGCAGCATATTCTGTGTTCAGCTTCAATTCAGAAGATGGTTAAGAAAAGAATATCTTTTTGTGGCAAATTTGTTATATACTTGGTTGTCCTTTTCCTGTGTAAGTATTAAAGTTTTGCATAGTTGTGTTCAGTCCTCTGCTGTAAAGATTACTGCTCATATTTTGAGAATATGTTGCACTTGTACATAACAACATCAGTCTCAGCTGGCAGATGTTCATGAATCCCCATGATGATTGCAGAAGTCACCCAGATTATTGCAGGAAGAATTCTGTTAATATTGGCCAGCACTGCCTATTTCCTCCCTTTCTATCTTTATCATCACAGTTGTTCTGCACCAGACATCATAACATAGTGCGTAGTTCTTTTGAGTCATATTTACAAAAAAGTTACATGTTTGACATTTGGTCCAGAAACCAGCTGTCTTGACTGATTGTTTATGATTTCCTCAGTCCTTCCATGTAGGTGCTTGACTAAAACTTTAAAATTATTCAGAACTCCTTCATTCAACATCCTTCCCATTCATTTTCAGTATAACCATACTTCTGACAGTATGTAACCTATGTATTTGAAACTTGGAAGTGTGTCATCCCGTTGTGTGTGTGAAAATTGGAAAGGGTGTGTAGTCAAACACAACTATGTCAATTAAGATGTTTTAATGACTATACTAGACAACTACATGTTTTGGCCTTTACTGGCCATCTTCAGGTTGTCTTCAAGAGAACTTAAGGTCCTACTATATATATTGTGTGCACACGTGATGGAGAGATCTCTACATCCGGGCTTTATTGCGTAATATGTAATTTCTATATTGAATGTGGTGGTATGCTCTGGCTAGAGGCACGATAGGGTCTGGTGGCTACTGTCAAGTTTGAAGTTTCTTGGTGCACTATTATTATGAAGAGGCGTGTTTCTCTTCCTTTCTCTTAATTGGGGTTGTGTTGCCAGGAGGCCCGAAAGTGACCTTGGATGTACAGTCACTTTGCCTGTGGGGGCAGAGATGTGTGTGTGTATGTGTGTGTGAAGGGTGGCGAATTAATTTGGCCTAACTATACATTGGAAAATTTTTTGCTGTATTGGAGGAAAACATAAATAGCTTAGTACTTACGTATGCTCTGGGTGTTTGTGTGTTCCCAGCTCGCTCTGGTTTTACCCCTGGGTGGGTGTATGTCTGTGTGGGTGGTGGCAATGCGTGTCTCATCAATCTTTTATATTGGGCACTTGTATTGTTGGAGTTTGTTGTGTGTTGCACTGTACTGGTAGACCTTACAGTCAGAACACTATATCACAGTGTTGGGAATGTAATTTGCTATTTTGTGTACCACTGTTTATTGAAGAAACTATGGTATATTATTGTCAAATTTTTCACTGGTATTTTGGCTGCGTACCGTCTTCCTAATATGGTGTGTTTATCCTACTGATGGTCCCCAGATGTACCCTGTGGTTTTCTTTCACTACACTGTTGTTGTTGCTGCTTACTGTTTCTCAGCAGTGTGTAGCTGTTTTCTTCTATGCACTGCTATTGTTCACTGTAAGACGTTTGTCACACTAGTCATCAAGTTTCTTGTTCATTTTGTCGCTCCTATTCGATAAGCATACTGTAGTATTTACACTAAATGTGTGTGATGGCTTTTTTTTACATGTTCTGTAGTGCCGTCACAGATGTATATTACTACTGTTTGTGTCAGTTCCTGCCTTGCTGGAAAGGTTGCGGTGATCCTGAGTTGGGGGTGGGTCAGTGTTTGTCTCTCGGCTGGTCAGGTGTTGGTTGGGGCTTTTATGGCTAGTGGGGTTTTAGTAAGGCATCGAAGATTTTGTTGGGGGTTAAATTCATCATGTAGGTGGCTGTTATTAGAAAATTATTTGTAAATAAAGTACCTCTCTATGGTGTTGTGGTGGGCTCCCTTACCTTGGTATTGCAAAATCTGCATTGTTTCATGAATGGGACCAAATGGGTGTGAATGTTCCAGAGTGTGTTTGGTGTAGTTAGGAGTGTTTCTGTTGGACCTAAATGCATTCTTGTGCTCTTTAAATCTTTGTGTGAAGCTTCTTCCTGTCTGCCCTACATACACCTTGTTGCAATCTGGGCACGTTAGTTTGTATGCTCCAGATCTGCTGTATTTGTCCAGGGTTTGGGGTTTTGGCATCAGTAGATTCTGGAGAGAGTTGTTGGTGTGCAGTGTAATTCTTAGGTCAGTCTTCTTGAAAAGGTTTGTAATAAAAGTAGTCTCTCTACCAATGTATGTGAAAGGGTCCCATTTATATTTGAAAGATCCGTAGAATAAGAACGAACAGGATGCACTATTTACTTTCAATTTATTTCAGTAATTAACCTCTACATGTTTTGAGCAGGCTTACTGCTCATCATCAGGAGGTACTACTCTGTATATACAGCAATTAGTATGTGTCATGCATTTATGTTGACTGGGTGTTGGCAGGATCAGGACAATCCTGCCAACAGCCAGGCATCATAAACACATGACACATACCAATTGCTGTATATACAGAATAGTACCTTCTGATGATGAGCAGTAAGCTTGCTCAAAACATGTAGAGGTTAATTACTAATATAGATTGAAAGTAAATAGTGCATCCTGTGGGTTCTTACTGTATGGATATATTATGTTGCACGGTCAACAAAACATTATATTTGAAACATGTTTACTCACCAAGAAATCATTAACAAATTCATGCTGGTGCACATTCATTGGTGCACTTTACAGGCCTTCAATTCTTTACATTCCACCAGCCTCAGTGCACCGTACGTTCATGATAGCATTTAATGGGACTGTAAACTTAAAACCCCTTTGTCTTGGGCAGTAGTTGGAACTTGAACCCAAGTGTCACTGAAGGCCTGATTTTTAATTATCCTACATTACTTTGATACTGTGTAACAAGTTATAAAATCGTGACGTACACTGACCGAAACCAAACATCTGCACACTACTGAGGACACTGATGTTACAGCTTTCTGAGTTTGAAACATGCACCATGTTCTCTGAGTATGGTAGTCTGAATGTACTATTTGTTTGATCTTAGAAAATCTTGACATTCAGAAGTCGTAACAAATGCCAATTTTGTGTGCATAAATTTAGTTGTGTTTGTATTACTAAGGTTAGTTTTTTAAAATAATATTAGTAAAGTATTTAATTCTATTCAGATATGTAATACAAACATGTATTTACACAAACATGCTCACTAAATACTCAGTAAATACACTTACACATGAAAAGGGGGTGAAAATAACTTGCTTTTGAAACTGCAGCCATCCATTTTCGCTCATATTTCCTATTCATTCTTGAGCTGTTCAATGCTTAAAAATAAGTCAGCTTTTAAACAAATCATAAAGAAACAGATTTTAGTCATTCTTAAGATTTGTATATTTTCCTATTATAAGTTATACAGAATGAAAAGAAAACAGGGGTCTTATATAATTGAAATAGCTTCAAGCCTTTGGTCTTTCAAATTTGTTAGCTCTTAAATTCTATAATTCCATTATTCAGTTATATTACTTTTTACTTTATAAATTACATGACAGTTGGAACTACTTATTTCTTCGAAGGAAGTGTCTGTTGCATGTGATGTAATGTAACAGTTCAGTTGCTTGCAACATTCCTGATAATTAATGTAATTTTGTAAGATGATTAAATAATCAATCTATTTTCTAACCAGAGATGAGTTTTATGTATCGCAAATAAGTGACAATCAGAAGTGAATGGTGTTTATGAGTTTAGTGTCTTGTGTAAGGATCATTTTGTTTTCAACTGCTAAGAACACTTGTTTGAGCTGTGTTTTGCCAAGATTGGGAAGTGACATAATTATGACATTTTGCACAGCTGTGCTTTTAAACTATGATACTTTGTGTTGTGGATATTTTACATCTTTGTAAGGTCTTATATAAAACATTTCAGATTCATGAGACAATTGTGTAAACTTCATAAGTGCTGAGATTATGGTGTTAACCAGTGCATGGATGCTCCAGGTTAATGTGAACTCAGTTACTTAATATGTGATTTCTTACGTTAATATAAATAATGACACAGACAGCAGAAGTGCATTATCCAGTCTGATTTATGCGTCAACTTCATGTAGCAGTATGATACTGTGTGACATTAACTGAAGACTGACACTTTAGATGTTCAGAATTTTACTTATTTCTTTTTTTAAATCTCAGTACACCAAAACTTGGCAGATGTGGACACTGTGAAACCAAGATTCTCAACGTCACAAGTTGATTGAAATACTCATATTATTCTTTAATATGTGTACAATATGCAATACTCAAGATCCCTGTCAGGAATGAAAGATGTTATTAGCAGTTTTGGACAGTAAGGTACCGGTTTAGATTTTGTCCATCATTGTCATCTTCTTATCATTCATGATATTCCATCATCAGAGTTGATTTCATTATCTTCAGTACAGATGTGAGTCGTAAGATGCACACTATACAGCCTCAGCTGTCATCATGCCCTATGATGCACCATGTTATCACATGCGAGGCTGTGGAAAGTGGGGCATGGCCGTGTGACCATTACATTTTTTCCTCCATAAACCAACAACTGAGTATGAGGTATGGTATAAAAGAACAGAAAGTGCTGTATAATGATGTGTAATGTTTGTATAACATTGCATGTGCAAAATTAAGAGTAGTGAGAGAACCACTGAAATTTCTTGAATTATTCATTGATTAGTACAAATTTTATGAAGTGAACATGTGATGAGAGTAACCTGAACTTGAATATTCTTCATTATTCCACTATGGACATCGCGGTTGTATCATTATGACTGCTTACCAGATTATTATCAATGGAAACTGGACATACCACATACGAGTGCAAGTGGCATCATGGCAGAAGAGACATAATATACTCTGCATACTACCACTTACATCCTATGCTTATTTTAGCCACATACATCTGTGTGTGCTGATTATTTTTACATTTGTGTAGGAAATGTGTTTTGTAATTTATGTTATGCATGTTCATTATGAGACGGTGAATTTTACATGGTAGTCTCTATTTCAGTTTAGAGCTTTCTGAGTAATGCTCTGTGTGAGTGTGGCAAAACTACAGACATTTACAAGAAAGTTCTTACTTCATTTGGTGTCCAAGTGATCAAAAATTAATTGGTGGTTTGTTTTATGACTTAGCTTTGTGTGCAAAACAGGAGGTTCTACATTGAATTTATCAGTACAAGTCCTAGGTTATGACATTAATGCAGGTACACTTTGTTGTATACGTTTTCAATCTGTGTATTATGCCAAGAAAGAAAGAACAACAGCTAATAATGACAGCCTGCTGCCCAAATTAGTTCCATGGCATTTAAAATAAGTTCCACTGCCCACATCCGGTTCCTGAGATGTATGATCAGTTTCCAGTTTAAAATATGTGCGTAAAATATGTCTTTCCACCAGCACAAAGTTCAAGAATTTTGATGAATTTTTTTGTGTTTTCACAATGAATGATGCATTCATTGTACAAATTGTGGTATTTTTTTAAAAAGTGCTTCTCAAAAATTCAATAAGTTTGATGGAACATAATGTAAAATTTTTAGTCATGTGGAGTCCAGGTTAAACCATTCCCCAGTATGCAGAGGAAGGGGTACTTAAAATCAAAATATTTTAATTCGAAGTCTGCCTCTTATAATTAAGAGCTGGGATAATGTAGTCAGTATAGTGACTGGCTGTGGGTCGGATGGTCCGCATTTGAAATCCTAGTAAGGGCACAAAATTTTCTTTCCTTGAAAACCGTCCAGACCGTATTTGGGGCCCAGCTAGCCTCCTATTCTGTGGGTTCTAGGATTCTTTTCCCCAGGGCTAAAGCAGCCAGAGTTTGAAGTTGACCACTCACCTCCATATAGCACTGAGGTAAAAATGAATGCAGCTCTACCTCCTCCTGTATTCCTTCATGGTGTGGACAGGTACAGATATATCTTTTTGCCTTTTTTTTTTTTTTTTTTTTTTTTTATTTTTTTTTTTTTTTTTTTTTTATTT
>Ga0123355_10011258_pt1 | contig 13773 bp, 17 predicted proteins | sample TergutEmb28metaG_3_FD_89872 | JGI IMG/M metagenome (GOLD analysis project Ga0123355, IMG submission 89872) | Embiratermes neotenicus P1 segment gut microbial communities from Petit-Saut dam, French Guiana - Emb289 P1 | ecosystem: Host-associated > Arthropoda: Insects > Digestive system > Gut ... | reverse complement strand
GGGTGATCCTGTTCGGCAGTGAGGGCAACGCAAAAATCTTCACCTCCGACACCGTGGTCGGCGGATTGGATGAACACTCTTTAGCCAAGACCAATCTCCCCACCGCCGTGGTGGAAAAACTTTGCCCTTAATAGAGAAATAGGGAAAACAAGGCTCAAAAAGGCAGCCTTGTTTTTTGCTCTTGATATTTTTTTGCGGACGGGTTCATAGGATATACCCAATAAGAAATTGGGGGTTATATCTATGGATATTACAGTTCACGGTGCGAACCCACAAAAGATAAAAGAGCAACTACAAGAAATTATCATTCAAAAGATTTTGGCAGATTTAGAGAAAAATCTAACAAATGTGGAGAATGGAAATGTTAAGGAGTAAATTTCATCAAGAAAAAACATCAGCCCCTAAAAGAATGGTGGGCTATGGCAGAGTTTCAACCGACAGGGAAGAGCAAAAAACCTCTATAGCAAACCAAAAGAGATATTTTGAAAGTTATGCAAAGCAGCGAGGATATACCCTTGTTAAAATATATTTTGACGAAGGCATAACAGGCACTTCACTAAAAAAACGCACTGATTTTAATCAAATGATCAGTGCTTCGGCACATGAGATGTTTGATATTGTTGCGGTTAAAGATGTTAAACGCTTTGCCAGAAATGTGGTTGATGGGATAGCATCTGTCCGTGAACTTAGAAGAAACGGAGTAGAAACCGAATTTACGCTAAATAATATGAATGGCGAACTTGATAACGAAGCCTTTCTTGCAATGTCTTTTAGCTACGCACAAAAAGAATCAACTGATCTTTCAAAAAGTGTAGCATTCGGTAAAGAAATCAATGCAGAAAAAGGCAGAGTGCCACAGAGGGTATTCGGCTATGACAGAATAGACAATTATACACTTGTGCCAAATGATATAGAAGCCCAAGCTATAAAAGATATGTTTGATTGGTATGTTAATCATGGTATGGGAACGGCAACCATAGCAGTTAAATTTAATGAGTTAGGAATTCCGACTAAACTATCAGGTAAACGCTGGTACGCCCGAACGATTAGACGAATGCTCAAAAACAAACTATACATAGGTATTCTAATCAATCATAAAAGCAAAACCGTTGATGTTTTAGAACACGAAAGGACTATGCGTCCAGAGCATGAATGGAAAGTACATGACCGCCCACAATTTAGAATCGTAGAAGATAAGATATTTTATCAAGCACAGGATAAATTAGAGCGAAATCAGCAAATATATAAAAACAAATATACCCATATACTGGGCAGAGAATCATCAAGGCATCTGTTCTCAACTCTTATAAAATGCGAACATTGTAGCCGTTCGTATGAAAAAAGATCATATGATAGGAAAAATGATAGGCGTGAATTTTACAAATGTGCTGGTTTAAATACCCTTGGGAGGAAATTTTGCGACAATAACAAGACAGTAGAGGAAAAAGACTTATTAGACTTTATCTTGAATTACTTGCGCGGTTTAGTGGGGGAGGATAAGAATTTTATAGAATCGGCAATTAAAAAGGCGGAAAAAGCATATAAGGAAAAAATGGGCAGGGCGGACACGCAGAAACTAAAAAATAGACAGGAGAAACTAGAGAGACATTGTAGAAAAAATAAAGAGCTATATTTAAATGATATGTTAAGCATCGAGGAATACAAAACAGAAATAACAAGGTTAAACATAGAAATAGAAACAATTAAGTCCGAGCTTTCAGATGTTCACGGGGAAACGATAAAGCAAGAAAAAAATGCCTTGATAGCAGAGCTACAAAAAAGAAGCATTGACGATTTTCTAAACGAAAATACAATTACGAATGCAGATTTGAAAAAGGTTATAGATTTTATAAAGATAGGTAAAAGCGGAGTGCATATTCATTTAATTGATAACTATTCCAGTCTTGATTAAGCATTTCAAATGTTAAATAAATGCAGTTTACCTAGCGGAATATGAACCTCCTTACTGCGTTAGATAAAATCGAATTTTTATAAGGAAAACTACTTGATATTTGAGGGGTTTCGCCATATTTCGCTCAAATATTGAGATAGTTTTTTTATGCGTTCTTCGGCTTGTTCTTTTGCGGGTGGGTTCACTATGATAATTTTAATTGAGTTTTCAGCATCAGCTTTTTTCATATCAAGCTCCTTTTGGGCAGTTGATATGAGTTTATGAAAAGGGGATGTGTGCTATTCAATTTTATGTGAATATGTTTGGGAAAGATTTACACTGGGATTTTGATACCTTTAATCCGCTCAAAAATATGAAAGGGTTTATCGGGGATTGGCAAGCAATAAAATTGGGTAGGTAAAAAACAAATCATCAGTAAATTTGACTTTTTAGGTATTATTTGGTAGCATATGCGGTATTATTTTCAAAAGAAAGAGGGTTTTTATGATATTAAGTGATGTAAGAGGAACAGAAGAGGGTAAATTCGGAATAATAACAACAAGAACACGTTTATTAGAAGAGTATGATTTTGTAGGTGGTAAAGGAGACTGGGGACAAGAAGTCGAACAAGTATTTAAAGGTTATGAAATAGATCAAAGAATAGAACGTTTTTCAAGTGAAGATACTGAATTAGAACTTAAGGTTGATTTTCTTAAACGAACGAATCATACTAGGAGCTCCTTAATTTTATTACCGCAAATTAAATCATCTGATGGAGACTATATAATTGATTGGCCAATAAGGTTAAATTTATATTCATACTTAGGCTCTGATAGTTTAAATCATTATGTTGCGGATTTTAGTATTAGTATGAGCTACTCTAAAAGTGAAGCTATTAACTGCGAACTATACGGGAAGCTTGTTGCAAAGGCAATGGAAATGTGCTCTCCACATTTAGAATATAGAATAACTGATTTTATTGATTTGTTAAGAGATTGCGAGTTTGAAAATATAAGAAAATTTGCTGATGACTGGGACGAGTGGAGCGCAGAGATTAAAAGAAATGTTGATGGTAATGTTATTGAAAAATAATAAAATAGCAAATTTTATTGTCGAACCAGGTTGAAAATCTGGTTTTTTTCTTATATAATTGACAGTAAATTCAAGATGGAGGCATTCAGTTATGGATGAAAATGTAATGCAAATATTGGGACTACTAGTAATTCCAATAATCACCGCACTATTCGCAACGATAATAGCTTTACGCGCACTTAGCCATTCAAAAACTGCAAACACTCGAGCAAAAGAATCAATAATCGAATCAGAAAAAGCAAACATTCTGGCAGAGAAAGCAATTACCGAATCAGAAACTGCTAATACACTATCTAAAGAAGCTAACGAATTGTCTGAAAAAGCATTTGACGAATCAAAAAAAGCAAAATATGAAGCAAAAAGACCGAAACCAGATGCAATTAGTATTAAAATATCTCCTGCTAATCTTAAGGTGTTTCGTGGCTCAAAAGCGTCAAGATTTATAGATGAACCTGATATTTCAAATTTCCTTGATATAGAAAAAATTTTAGACCCTAATATTTTTCAAAAAAGCACCGTTTTTGACTATGACGGAAAAAAATATATGCTCATTAATACGTTACCTAAAGATGTATCGAAGACTATTTTGTTAGAGCAGATAGTTCTTGCATTTAATGTGATTGAAGTAGAAATATCACTTGGCTCTCGGATTAGCGAAATAAAGATAGAAAAAGCATATACCATGATTGATCATAAATCTCCTTTTACTGATGTGGAAGTTCTTGATGTTAAATTTCCTATTGGTCATAATCAAGTGACTTTAACAATGCCATTTGCATATGCTTGCTTTAATCATAACATTAAAACTCTTGATATAGAAAGAATAAATAATCTTAAAAAGTCAGGAAATACGGAAGAAATTAACCTATTAGAGCAAAAAGTAGAGAGTGCACTATTAGGATTTTATGAAACTGCTTTTTTAATAAGATGTAAAACGACAGATGATGAGGTTGGTGCAGAGGGGTTCCTTTATTCATTTTTAATACATACAAAATATGGAAAAATTGAAGTAGAAAAAATACATGATGGTGATTACCTTTTCAACAAAAAAGCAGCTGAAGCAGAAAGCCGCTCCGGTAGAAAGATTGTTCAGCATTCTATTGATTAATTAATGTGTAGAATTAATAAATTTCAGTAAGGGCTTGCCACACAGCCCTTACTTTTTTATTTCCCAAAATAAAAAAGTGTCTTTTCAGTACGTACCAACCCGTTCTAGTGACAAAGAACAGGTAATAGACTGTACATGAGATTAGCCCACCCGCCGAAATACTACGTATTTACGCACTCTTGCTACTTCCGTAATAGATGGGTCTCGGCTACTGAAAAGGGCGCATCAGCACCCGAGACCCATCTATTACTACGTTAGTATTATATAGGGGAGTGCTCGGTGGGTGGGAAATAATTTGGGAAATAGTGGTGAGAGGATAAGAGGAGTTAAAAAAAGGTAAGCGGGAATAAGGAGGGGGATTACTTAGTTGATTATAACTGATCGTGATATGGAGATATTGAGGCTGGTATATCGGTTTAAATTTGCTCTCGGTCGTCATGTGAGGGTACTAATAGGCTTTACTGGATCAAGGGCATCTGATCGAAGATTGAAAGCATTGGTCGAGGCAGAATATCTAAGCAGGAAAAAATATCTGTACGGGGTGCCGTATCTTTATACACTAACCCATAAAGGGCGTATCTTAATTGGAGCGAATAAGAGAGAACACAAAATACGTTTAGAGCAAATCAGCCATGATATTTTGGTTTTGGACAGCCTCATATATTTTATTAAAAAATACGGCCTTGCACTTGCAGATATTGAAAGCGAAAGAGAACTGCATATTAAGGATGGATTTGGATCGAGAAAGCACCAGCCCGATTTTGTATTTTCCTATGAGGATAAAGGGTACGCAGTTGAAGTTGAACTGACTCCAAAGTCAAAAGCAAACTTAGAAAAAAATGTGCGAAATAATTATCTGAATTATGATTATCAGATATGGCTCACGAATGATAGTAAGGTTCTCTCAATGCTCAAAGACTTTCAAATTCAATATTCAAATATGAGAGTAATAAAATTGGAGGAGATCATATGCTAGGAGGAGTAGCTAGTATTATAATCATTCTTCTGGTTTTCTGGATACTATTTAAACTGATTGGCGGTAGATCACGAAGTGAGGGAATCTTTGACTTTGAGCATGATTACCAGCAGGCGATAGATAAGCCACTATTTAAAGGAGAAAAGCAAGTCAAAAATGAAAATATTTTTATTGGCAGTACGTCAAACAAGAAAAACGTGTTTATTCCAAGCAACGCTAAACACGTTTTTGTTTGCGGTACAACAGGGAGCGGTAAAACGATAGCGCTCTCCAATTTCATCAAAGCGGGATCTGATTATAATTACCCGATGCTAGTTGTTGATGGTAAAGGTGATACCGATGAAGGATCTTTATTTAGAATCGTTAAAGAAATTTGTCCAGATCGGAAAGTCTATGTGATTAACTTCAATGATCCTATAAAAAGCGATAAGTACAATCCATTTAAAAATACCAATACAGATGTGATTAAAGACATGCTGATTAATATGACCAATTGGAGTGAGGAGCATTATAAATACAATACGGAAAGATATATCGGGAGACTGCTTAGACTTCTAGCAATGAAAGAAATCATCGTATCACTAGAGAGCCTGACACATTATTTGCCGACAATCAACTTTATCAAGCTAAGTCGTGATTTAAGTCATAAAGGATTGATTAGCAAAGAAGAACATGTCGAAGATATTGAACTCTCTAAAATCAGTGGAGCGATAGCCGAAGGAGCATCCGCCCGCTTTGCTACGATCAGGGAAAGTGATCTAGGGCAGGTATTCAGTAGTGCGGGAATTGATATCTATACCGCTTTAGAAGAAAATGCGATTATTTTATTTATCTTAAATCCGCTACTATATCCTGAAATGTCTCCACTCATTGGCAACCTAATTATCATTGATAGTAAAAAAGCCGTCAGTAATTTTTATCGGCATAAGAAAAAGCGGATTTTCTATATCTTAGATGAGATCAACGTCTATGCCTCGATGCCTTTACTTGATCTAGTGAATAAATCACGATCGGCAAACATAACTTGCATATTAGCAACCCAAAGCCTTTCAGACTTGGATCATGTTTCGGATCAGTTCAAAGAACAAGTGATTGAGAATTGTAACAACTATATTGTGCTCCGTCAAAACAGTTCAGTCAATGCTGAGCATTGGAGCAATGTTATTGGGACACGTCAAAGCCTTCAAGCCACATATCAAATCAGTGGTGAGAGTGGAGAGGTCAAAAGTACCGACTTAGGATCACTAAGAAGGGTGCGTGAGTATCTATACCATCCAGATGATATAAAACTCTTAACAACGGGAAAAGCCATTTTTCTGTCGAGGGATAAAATGTTTCATGTGAGCATACAGATAAATAAACCATTTTAAAGGGGACAAGCTAATGAAGAAATTTTTTAAAGATTTTAAAGGTAATGAGGCTTATCTTGTCTGGTTCTTGTTTTATGTAATTTTCTTTTCAGTCCTTACCAGTGGTATTGCACTTCTTTTTTATCTGATAACTGTGCCTTTGGCACTCTCACAGTCTGCCGAAAAGCTGTGGCGCATGGTAAATGGTGTCAGGCCTCTTAGAATGAAAGCGGAGAAAGAAAGGCTAATGCCACTTTTTAAAGAGGTATATGATGGAGCATTAGATACTGATCCAAGCCTTTCTCAAAATATCAGACTATATATCAAAGAAGATATGACGATAAATGCCTTTGCTTTTGGCAAAACAACGCTCGTAATAACAAGGGGTGCTCTTCACCTTTTAAATGATGAATCTCTAAAAGGTTTGATCGCTCATGAGTTCGGACATTTTAAACATAAACATACCGAGGCGATATTAGTTTCTATGGTTGGTAATCTACCGATGGCGTTTATCATCAGAAAACTAACTGATCTGAAAAATCACTATGACAATAGTGAGAAAAAAGATTCAATAATCATGGGTGCTTTTAGAGGTCTGTGCGATCTGATTTACTATCTGTTTAAAGGGATTGATTTTATCGGGGATTTAATCTTGATGAATAGTAGCCGAAAAAATGAGTATGTGGCGGATAGGTTCGCTATTAAAAGTGGTTTTGGTCAGGAACTTACTGATGTTTTGATTGAGATATATGAAGTGTCTGTCAGCAAACCACAGAGCGTGAAAGAGCAACTCAAAAGTACCCATCCACATATCACACTAAGGATTGAGCGGTTAGAAAGCACCATATAACAGCAAACAGGCAAGCGTGAAATTGAAAAACGCTTGCCTGTTTATAGTTTAATATTACGATGATCCCTTGTGCTTTTTCCAATACCAAAGAGCACAAAGAACTAAACCAGCGATGATAAATAGAACGCCAAAAGTAATCATTCCATCGCCTGAACCGGGGCCGTATTCCCAAGCTCTCCAAAGGTCTCGATTCCTCGAATTTCCAACAAGAGTTAAAATAATTCCGGTAACCAGTGAGCCAATTCCAGCAAGTAACATAGACATAGCGTATCTCCTTTTTTTATGTATTTTCAAAAATGATAAATCTTATCTAACTTGAAAATCTCTGAAATTGAGTGGTGCCCAATATTCACGAGCAGAACTTTCACACAAAACCCATTCACGATCCATTAATACATCATAGTAAGCCCGACCTCTGAAATCATCACCACACATAGAGCAAGTCCAACTTGGAGAACAGCCAGCCATAAAGATACAGATCAGGAAAAGAGCGAGTGCGATTTTTAGTTTTCTCATTGATATTGCCTCCATTTTATTTTTATTTTTCATATAAAAAACTTCATAGGGCAGTATGAAGTTTTTCGTAGTGCAATTCCGCTAAAACTATACCTTTTGTGGAAATAAAAAATGTCCATTTTGCAATGGTTTTTTGGCACAAGCTATTGACAGGAAAATGCTGAAATGCTATGATTTGAACGTAGTCCGCAAAAGGTATGCCTTTTGCGGACTACACAATTTTTGACTAGAATGGGGGTTAAAACTAAAAGGGGTAGCACTTATGATAGGCAAAATATACGCACTAATACGTGTTTCAACTAACAAACAGAAAGAAAAAAGACAAGTAATCAGAATGCTTGAACTAGGTGTTGCAAAGGAAAATATCATTGTTGAAAAAGAGAGTGGTAGAAGCCCGGCCAGAACGAAGTATAAAAGATTAGTAAAGCGTCTGAAAGCTGGAGATATTCTCTATATTGAAAATATTGATCGGCTTAGCCGTGACTATGATGGTATTATTTCCGAGTGGAGTAAACTAACCGTGCAAAAAGGCGTTATTATTAAAGTCTTGGATACACCACTTCTTGATACAGATCAAGCAAATAATGATTTAATGAATAAATTTTTGCAAAATATTATCTTGCATGTCCAAGCCTTTCAGGCTGAAAATGAGTGGGAGAAAACAAAATACCGACAAGCACAGGGCATAGCGGTAGCCAAAGCAAGCGGGATGAAGTTAGGTCGGCCTAAAAAAGAGAGAACAGATATCGAAATAAAAACAGCAAAGCAGTATCTAAAGCGTGAGATAGATTTAGATACTGCTTTAGCTATGCTGGGCTTAAAGAAATCAGCTTTTTATAATCTGTGCCGAGTAGTAAACGAACCAAATAAATAAAGACAATTGAAAGGTGGTGGTAAAAATGAAAGTATCATATTCCAAAGATAAAATCATCATTGAGGCAGAAGAAGAACTATTAGTTCAAGAGGCTAGTAATGGTGATCTAATCATCAGTAAGAAGTAAAAAAAGAGGAAATCAAGAGGTATGTGAAGAAGACCGCTATCACACACCTCTTTGACTACTGTCTTTGCATCAGCAGTTTCGCAACGTAAAGGGCGGAGAGTATTTTTCCAGAGTAAACCGCTCTGAAAAAATCTTCCTCCTTACCTTGACGTTGCTACTTTAACAGTTAAATTTAATATGAAATCCAAAGGGGGAAATGAAAATAACTTATACTCAAATTTTTGCAGTAGTAAGTAAACAATGGGCTAATGTCAACGACATAAAGCAGTTGTGCGGTATCGGGCGAGATAAAGCCCGCGAAATTAGAAACAAGATCGAACTTGATATAAAAGCAAGTGGTAAAAAAATCTTGGGCGGTAAAGAAAAAATAGTCCCAATGTCTAAAGTTATTGATTATCTAAATATGGATATAGATTACATAGCGAAAATGGCTATGTTAGAAAAGAGAATCAATAATGATGGAGAAATATAATGGCTGTATTTAAAGCCAAAAAGCCTACTAAGGACGGTAGGATATGGTACTTTTCAGTATGGTATGTAACTGCCCTTGGTGAGAGAAAACGTAAGAAAAGCGGGCTTTATGCAACGAGGCAGAAAGCCCTAGAGGAAGAACGTAAATTCTTGATAAAAATGACGCTTAATGAAAACAGGATAGATATCACCTTTGAAGAAATGTACTATCAGTATATAAGCTATACAGAAGAACATATTAAAGGATCAACAAAATATTGTAAAACTAATCGTGTGAAAAATCATATTTTAACTTATTTTGGAAAGATGAATATTCACAATATAACGGTTGGTGCAGTTATGGATTGGAAGTCCAAAATAAATGATGCTTTAAAACCCAATGGAAAGCCATATGAATTGTTATATAAACGACTGCTATTTACTGACCTAAGAACGATTTTAAAGTATGGTGTGAATTTTTTTGGTTTAAAGGAAAATGTTGCCCTTAAAGTGGCAATGTTCCATGATAGGAACGAAAAAGTAATCACTGATGAAGAAAAACTTAGATATATAACTCCTGATGAGTATAATCTATTTATCAGTGTGATTAATAAACCAGTGTTCAAAGTGTTTTTTGCCTTTTTGTATTATATGGGTGTTAGAAAAGGCGAGGCACAGGCACTTACTTGGGAGGATATTTTTTGGGAAACAAATCAAGTAAGAATCATTAAGACAATTACTAATAGCACGGACGAGCTTAATGAAAGAGGTATTAGATTCAAAATAACGAATACCAAAAATCGTAAGAACAGAACAATAATGATGCCAGCAATATTAAAAAGCATGTTATTGGAATTATATCAATACTACAGTGAATTTGAGGGGTTTAATGATAAATGGTTTGTCTTTGGAGGACATAGGTATTTAACTGGCAGTGCAATAGATGTAGAAAAGGAACGTTACTTTAATTTAGTAAAAGATATCTATGGTAAAGAGATCAACCGAATTACAAATCACGAATTTAGACATTCACATGCAAGTTATCTGATTAGTAAAGGGGTCAAGATTGAACTAATTGCACATCGGTTAGGTGATACAGTTGCGGTAGCCTTACAAGTCTATGCTCATTTATTTCCCGAAGTAGAGGAAAAAATCATTGAGGAATTAGACTTAATAGAACCGGACTATAAAAGTGTACCTTAACTGTACCTCGTACACTTTTATACTCTATAACTACCATTATATAATGGTTTTTTGGTAACTATATTTTAATCATAATTGAATGATTAAGTGAATGCGAGTTATAACCGCTTATAACGAAAACCGCTTATTTTAGGGCGTTTCCAACTAACCCTTACTTACTGCAATTTTATAAAAAATGAAAAAAGTGTACCGCAAGTGTACCTGGAAATCAATAATATTTAGACAGGACTTTTGATAAAGGATAGAAAATCTATTCTTTATTTTTTGCCATAGTGACACAAAACTAACACAAAAAAGGGAGCAAATAACACGAATTTACCCTTCCATTTTCATTTAGACGTGTTAAAATGTGTACAATGGGAAATTTTCTAGGGATGTTTCAGAAAAGTCTCAGAAGCAAAGGAACTCTTTATAATAAGGAGTTCCTTTTTGTATGGAAAGTCGGGTGAGGTAACATATTATGACGAAAAAACGGATTAAGTGACAAATGCCGATAAATTACGACAAAGAAACGATGATAAAATGAAGTTGAAAGGGCGGTAGTAGCATTATTAAGTGCTTCTACTGCTTTTTCATCTAGAGGGGAAAGGAAAAATTATGAAATTAACTAAAACACTATCATATCAGAATCTAGGGCATTTTAACTTTGTAGAAACTAAAAGGAATGTAATTGACTATTTCAAAAATTTAGAAAATCTAAAATGGGAGTGGACAAAACTAAACGCTCAAAGGGGCTTAGTAACAAAGTACAAATTTAATGAGGAACGTAAGAAAGAGGGCTATACCAGCATTGGAAAAGATATTTTCAATATTGCAACGAGGGAGCTAACCGAAAAGGAGCTTCAAAAACACCTTGCGGGTTTTGAATGGGCTACCAGTATTCTATCAGACTTGGAACAGCTCTATATCATGGAATATTTTATGCATCGTAAATATGATGAAGAAATCGTTGATTTATTAGGTTTTGATAGTCGAGACAGCACCGAGTTTAGAAGATTAAAACGAAATGCCATTTATAAGTTTGCAGACTTCTTAAATTTGGTAGTCGAAAAAGTAGAAAAAAACGAGGGGGAATAAATTTAGATGAAAAATATGAAAAAAATGCAGCGAGATAATTTGATACGAGAAATCGTATCTTTTTGTTTGGATTATGGGGTACTCATTGATCGGAAAGAAGTAGAAAGAAATATAGAGCAAGGATTAGAAAAAGCGGAGCTTGTTGAAAGTCTAATCAATACGATTTTTAAGAAAGCAAAAGGCGGTAAAATCAAGGATATAGAAAGAGCAAAGGAGCTACTTATAGAGCTTGAAAAAATCAGATTAGATTTAGAGTTTAAAGACCGCCTTTAAAAGGGCGTAACAAGCCTTGACATATTTGTAACCATTGATATATAATCCGAAGAAATAGTAAGACAAATTTCTCTAAATTTCTTTAAAAAGTTTGCTACAGTCTTTTGTTTTTAGAGCCGAAAAACCTTGATAAGAGGTGTTTAACCTTTTCTCGATTAGAGGACAATAGTTGAGGCCGTTGACCCCATTATCCTGGGGATGAAGGTGATAGATGTCCGTGACAATCTCTGCGACTGCAGTGAAGTGACAGAGGTGCCCAACTGTATCCGTGACGCCTTCGGCTGTGAGCTGATGATGGGCGGAGACAGCCGCCGGGTATACGTCACCCTGGGCCAGTTTTCTATCGTCCGCTTGGAGCGGGATTCTCAACTGCTCATGCCGGCCTATGACTACTGTCTGCCGGAGAAGGAGTGCGTCGGCTCCGGGGACGACGATCCCTGCGCCCTGTTTTCCAAGATCAGCTTTCCCGTGGACGAATTTTTCCCGCCGGACACCATCGAGGTGTCAGACAACTACCGGGAGGCGAAAGCGACGCTATACCGGTAGCGCCTCAACGGATTTACACAAAAATGGGCCCTGATTTCGTCGAAATAGAGGGCTCATTTTTGATGCATTGAGAAGATTTTGATTGACATTATAATCCCCATACATTAAAATGATGCTAATGAAATCAGAAAGCCTGATAAACACGGACGGACAGGCTCTGTCGAGGCAATAGTGTATAGGATGCAGAACTTGCATCTATATATAAACATTTATGCTCTAAGGAGGAAATGTACGAAATGAAAAAGTTTTTAGCACTACTTCTAGCAGCCCTGCTGGTGTTCACTCTGGTGGCATGCCAGGGGACACCTGCAACACCCGATCCAACCCCCGAGCCTGTGGCAACCCCGACCCCTGAGGCACCGCCTGTGGAGCCCGATCCGGACGAGAATGGCGAAGAAGGTTTCGCAGCGAGCGACATCCACGTTGCTCTGGTCGCCCACTCACCGGACTCCATTCTGGACGACGGCTCCTTCAATGAAGGCGCATGGAGCGGAATCCAACGGTTCCTTTCCACCCATGGGCTCTCCGCTGACCACGCACGGTTCTTCCAGCCCCACTCCGCAGATGATGTAGCACGTGTCGACCTGGTGGCAGATGCCATCGCCGCCGGTGCCAACATTGTCGTGCTGCCGGGCTTCCACTTTATCGACTCTTCCGCCGAAATGCAAGAAATGTTCCCAGATGTGAAATTTGTCCTGCTAGACGCCACACCAGCCGGTGGGCCGGCGGCCAACCTGGCGGCGATTCACTACGCAGAAGAGCAGGCCGGCTTCCTGGCAGGTTATGCCGCAGTTATGGAAGGCTATAGAAGCTTAGGCTTCATGGGCGGTATTGCAGTACCTGCTGTTGTGCGCTTTGGCCACGGCTTCCTCCAAGGTGCAGAACACGCTGCCGAGTCTTTGGAATTAGAGGAAGGCGAAGTGACAGTCCTCTATTACTACGTGGGCGGCTTTGCCCCCAGCCCTGAAGTTGCAACTACAGCATCCGCTTGGTTTACTGACGGCGTAGATGTCATCTTCGCTGCTGCCGGCGGCGCAGGCTTCTCCGTTATTAGCGGTGCAGAGGCCTCGGGCGGCTCAGTCATCGGTGTAGACGTAGACCAGTCCGGCGCAGGCGATGTGGTCATCACCTCCGCCATGAAAGCCCTTGACGTATCCGTTTATGACATGCTCACCGACTTCTTAGAAGGCGCATTCCGCGGCGGCAGAGAGCTCATGTTTGACGCATCCGTAAACGGGATTGGCCTGCCCATGAACACATCCCGCTTCCAAGAATTCACCCAGGCGCAATACGACGCAATTTTTGCCCTGCTGGCCAATGGGTCCATTGCCGTTAACAATACTGTAACCGAGACACCTTCAGAGGCGAACCTTCCCCTCTCTCTCGTTGAAGTGACAGAATTGAACTAACCCGGAGCGAAAAAGGAGCGCATTTTTGCGCT
>Ga0123355_10011257_pt1 | contig 13774 bp, 12 predicted proteins | sample TergutEmb28metaG_3_FD_89872 | JGI IMG/M metagenome (GOLD analysis project Ga0123355, IMG submission 89872) | Embiratermes neotenicus P1 segment gut microbial communities from Petit-Saut dam, French Guiana - Emb289 P1 | ecosystem: Host-associated > Arthropoda: Insects > Digestive system > Gut ... | reverse complement strand
TGTAAATAATAGGTTCTTAAGCTCAACCTGATGATGACCCCCAAGGGTCGAAACATGTTGTAATTTTAAACCTACAATTAAAGTTGTGTTGACGGAAATTTATATGCTATTTATAATAGACTTCCTGTGACATTAGTTTAATATAAGGATGCACATGATCAAAAACTGTATTCTGTATGTTTACTGTGATTAACTGGTGCTGTTATACATTGGTTATAGGAAGTTGGTATTTTATCCTCAGTTGAAGGGTGTGTTTTACCTTATGTTCCTCCAGTTTTCTGCTAATAATACTGGCAGTCTCTTCATTCATTATAGTAGGGATATCATCAGAAGCTATAAGAGCTTCTGCCCGTCCTAGCCACTCTCCTACTTGACCAAGATCACCAGGCAGCCCTGAGTCCAGTAGCCACAGCCAGTGGTGAAGCTGCAATAAGCATTTCACAGTGTCTTTGCAATATATACAGGTCATAGCAAGCCTTTCTATGAATTACATACATTGTCAACTTGCTACATGTGCTTCCTGTTGATTTTCATCAGATACTGGAAAACTGTCAGTTTTCATCATTTCAGCATTTCTATATTAATCAAATGTAGCTCACTATTATTACACATCAAGAATTGTGTCAAATAGTTAAAAGCCATTTAATGATAGTAGAGAAGTTCTTTAGCATTCAGTCCACTAACAGAATGACAATATAGAGTCCACGTGTTTGTGAATAACTGGTAAACATACAAGCATCACAAACCCAGAAACCATTTTCAATGCAAGAAGACAAATTGGCACCATGAATTCATGGAAGGCTTGTAATAAAGTTATAAAATAACATCAAAAAGCACAAAAAGTACAAGAATTTGTTTTAAATAAAACACTCTTTTTTTTGAAACAGAACGCATTTTGATACTGGTGGATAGTACCCATCCATAAATCATGAATGGACTCAATCTCCTCTAATTACATAATCCTGATTACGCTTACATTAATGAGCACAGCATCAGAAGAGCAGGGTAAACTAACTCACCAGCCATAATCTCACCCCATTTCACGGGAATCAGTCACAAAGTTAAAAAAAATGGCATTAAACTGGGGGATCATGAAAGATCAAAACTCTGAACATCATGTTTCACAAGCTTCAAAACTCTTCTAAACAGTAACACGCAAAGTGATAGGCATAAAACAGTTGCATTCTATCTCCATGTGATATTCTGGAGAATAAAACACCTAATGGAAAAGGAAATGTCATCAGCTGATATTTGACCCAGACATCATCCCATAATCAACCACACTATCACACAATCTAACCAGTCTGATGAAAGTCCTTGTCAGCTGGTGCATCAAGTTGTACATTTAAAATTAATGGTTCTTATTATTATGGAAAAACAAGTCATACCTGTGCTTCTAGTTTAGTCCACAGTCTCTCAATTTCACGCCATGACTCCGCAGTGATGCTGACCATACTTTGTGACTCAATCACTTTTTTCAGCTTCCCATATACTTGTGCTTTCTCATTAACATCACCTCTGAATGCAGTGTAATCCTACAATATTAACAGAGAAGAATTTGTTTAGTTTATGTTACACACTGCCATAACTAATCTACAGACAAATTTAAACACACACACACACACACACACACACACACACACACACACACACACATACATGTGAATTTCAGATGAATAAGACATTCACCCCACTTATATCATAGATGTCTGATATAATCCCACTGTACTCGGCTGACCTCAAAATTACACTGGGAATTCAACTGCATAAGACCACGCCTCCTGTTCCACTCTGTACCAATTAAGCAGAGCAAGGTACAAACAAAGATATAATTAATTACAACGCACAGCTTTCTTTCTCCAACCCCTACTTCCTGTAGAACTGAATGTATTTTCAAAACATAAGGTTTACACACCTTCGAAATTAATTTTTTCAATATATAAATAAAATACATGGTGACAAATCCCCTCTCTGCTTCTTTCCCAGTAATTCCACAATTCATATTACCAATACTTTCACCTCCAAAATTTCACAAACAAACTCACACAACCTACAGTAACCTGTGGAATTTTTTTTTAAACCATGAGGGTTTCATTACATGAAGCATGCGTTCTACCATTCAAAGTCCTCCTTACAAGAAAGTGAAATACTATATGAATGAACTCTTCCTTTCAGGAAAAATTTTCATGTGGATAAAAAAACATAATATACCCAATTTAATATATTTTATATCCGTGCATCAAATGATAATTCAATCTACACAAAAAACAATAAATGCACATATGTGAATTGTATTTAGCACATGTTATTCACTACCAACATGTTTCATTTGCTGTTGCAGTCATCATCAGGGTAATTTAAAAGATTACAATATGTCCAAATGAACTGTTAAAATGCATAAGTGAAACACTCACTGTTACAAAGAATGTCTCAGACTTCCTACATAGTCATTGAATATCAGCAACTAAAATCTGATAAAATTCAGTTTCTTCAAAAATTGGGTGTATTGCTTAACGTAGTCAATTTGCACCCTGTAATAAAATTAAAAATAGAGCAGCTATACACATAAGTTTACCAATATATATATATATATATAAAAAGAGTGGGTCGGGTAGCTCGGTCAGTATAGCAACTGACTACAGGCTGGATGGTTCGGGATCGAATCCCGGTGGGGATGAGATTTTCCGCCCGTCCAGACTGGCCCTGGGGCCTACCCAGCCTCCTGTAAAATGAGCACCAGGTCTCTCCCGGGGGTAAAGTGCAGTCGGGGCATGCTGTTGACCACTCACCCCCTTTTAGTGTCGTGGTCATGGAAGAGTAGAGCTACACCTCTACCCACCCTCTGGGCCACACCAGGCCTTTAACAGGATCACTTTACCTTTTACATTTATATAAACAACTGTATCTTTAAGTACAAATGTAAAATGATTGGCAATAAGGTTGCATACCTGTGTTTTCTATGTTGGTGTGTGGTATAAGAGTGAGCGTTGGAGACTGGTCTGAATTGTTGGTCGAAAAAAGGAGTGGAGTGTGTGGGGTATCTCTAGGCATATGCATGACGTAGCTGTAGATTGTAAATCAAATCAAATAGCTGATTTCTTTCTTTAAATGTTTGTTCATTTATGATCATATTACTATACTGGAATAACTGAATGGAATAATTTTGTAATATATTTAAATGCCTGCCTTTTTGCACCAATTGTAATAGTGTCATATTCACGTGCACAGTTGAGAATGTGATTGGCATAGGCTGACTGTGGGTTGTTAGACGAGACACAGCAAATGTGCTCTTTGTATCAACTTTCAATTTACGTCCCATTTATCCTATCTGCGAATGTTTACACGTTTGGCATTTCATCTGGGACATACCATTTTTTGTGTTTTGTAATGGTGTTGTTAGCCTGTATGCATAATAGGTTATGAATGGATCAGAATGCAATTTTGAGATTTGTATTACAAAAGAGATCTGTCAGTTTTCATACTAGAGGGCTACAGAATGTAAGACACTCACGTTTTCTGTGTAGTAATATAAGTATTAGGTATACCTGACGATGCTTTCTTATGGGGAACATTCCTGTGTTGAGTTTCATACGTAATGATAGTGGAATCCATTTGTTTTAGCAATTTGTAATAACCTTGTACCATTCTTGCTCTTTTTCAGTAACTGATGCATTCTGCTTAAAATAAATCAGAGAGCTGCTCTTTTAGGTTCTATAGGGTGGTTGGAGGTGAAATGAATCACCATATCAGTGGAAGTGGATTTTCTGTAAATACTGATTTCAAATCCTTGAGTTATTCTATGTACAAGAAGATCTAAGAAACTTATGTTACTATCTATTTTTTGCATGAGACTAAATATTAAGTTATTGTGGACTGAGTTGCCAAAGTTTATTATCTGTATGTGTGTGTGTGTGTGTGTGTGTGAGTGATTTTTGTGCAGTCATAAATAATTAAAATGTCATCAATGAATTGGGTATAAAATACGACTGATTTATTGTCTCTATTATGTTTAACAGCTGAATGTTCGAAGTATTGTTGAAAAATTTCTGCTACTAAGCTTGATATTGGTGACCTCACTGCTACCCCTTTGGATGGTTTATAAAATTGTCATGCTGAAGGGTAGTTAGTTCACAACCCAGCTTAACCATACTATATATGCCAAATTTATTACTTAGTGAAAGTTCCACATTTTCCCTAATTCGTCTAAGGAAACTGTCACCAATCATTGTTATTTTATGTTGTCTTAACATATTTTTTGTTACACTATTCATATAAGTCCCTACATTTGATACTGTTTCCATCCTTTTGTTTCCTATTTTGCCACTGAGTAAGGTTGGAATATGGTATATTTGAAAATCCTCTCTGTTTTCTTTTCTTGTTCGTTGAGTCCTGCCCCTACTTTGGTGCAGCAATTTCGTTTGGTGATCATGGTTGGGAATATTGGAAACATTATTTTCTTCTTGAATCTTCAGTGTGATATAATTTGCTTGCGTGTCTTGTAGGTTAGTTAGTTGCTCGTAATGGTTAACTGTAGAGAGGGGATATGTATTATTCGCCTCAGTGAGATTCTTTGATAAAAAGCCTTTCCTGTGGCACTTTGCTGTTATTACTGTCCATTTATTATCTTCTAGTCTGTTTGATTGCACTAATTCACTCGTGTCTCTAGATTAATTAATCGCCGTGCTAGTCCCATCACCATGAGGGAAGTCTTTGTCACTTTCCTTTTGTAGAAGTTTCATAATTAATTTTGCTGATTCTAATTAATCTAATGCACTATGAAGCTGATTCTCCAGTAACACACAATTTGAGCACTCAGACACACTTAAATCACATTTATTTTGATTGTATAGATTGGAACTCACCACACTTATGCTCATTGCTTCCACCATGTTAGTGAATTATGAGTTATGCTTTGAGTTTCAGAGGTGTAGGATTGACTTGTGTAAGGTGTTTTATTCTATTTTTGTCAATCAAGTATGTTATTTGTTGCAGTGTTTGTTGTATTTGTTTTTGATAAATATTAGCAGGATCTCTTTGGAGTGTACGAAAAATGGTCAGTGGTTAGAAAATTGTGAATTTTTTGTTGGTATGTATTACTGTCTATATTTTACTTAATCACACAATTGTTTATATATATATATATATTGATGAACTTATATTTATAGCTACTTTATTTTATATTTTAGTACATGGTGCACACTAACTATATAAAGCAATACACCCAGTTTTTAAAGAAACTGAATTTTATCAGATATTAGTGATTAATAAGCTGAAATTCAATTACTATACAAGCAGTTTGAGACATGCTTTGCAATAGTGAGTGGTTTAGTTATGCATTTTAACAGTTTGTTTGGACTCCCTGTAATCCCACAAATTAATGTGATGACAATTGTAACAGTGGCTGTGCATATGTACATTTGTTGGTTTTATTGTGTAAGACTGAATTATAATATACACAATTGTAGGATACCTGAGATTCACTCATCATAATGACTAGAACCTGTAATTCTGCACAGCATTTAAACACTTTTGTACTTTTGACCACGTGGAATAACATCACATCAGGATCCCCTGATGGCATCTTCATCCAACAAAACTTCTGACTTTCTCCTTATACTTTCTTGTACTGATACATCTGGAGTTTTCATATTTACAGGCTAGGGTATTCCTGGATCATTTTGCAGAGAACATGTACTCTGTAAAACTGCTTGCTAACATGAATTTTTTTTACACAGAAGATACAAACCTAATATAGTAGTGCATTAAAATGCGAAAATAAACCCGCTCAAAATAAAAACTAAACAGAATTTTCAAAAGTTTTCACATGAGGAACAAAGTATTTATACAGAAATAAGGAACCCATCAATCATATTCATGTGCCAGTTACTCCTATCAAAATGTAAAAAATGTGCAGCTTCAAGTTGAATTAGATTCCCTTATATTAGGTAGTTAGTATATGACTTAAAAACTACCAAGAAATGTTTTATTTTCGTTTTCCCAAGTGTATATCATAAAATAAGATGCACTAAAAGCATTATTACTCAGAAATGATTCTCACAGTACATGTTCATTAGCAGTAAAACATTATGTAGGTTGCAAACCAGTTTCACAGGTCTACAGCACCACATTACATACTTACAGAGTAAATCATAGACAAAGAATTTGTTTGCTGAAGATGTTCTAAGTACTGAGTCTTCTTAAGCAGCCATGATATCAGTTCATTATATTCAGCTTCAATTGCAGCCAAAGTAGTCGAGTCATCTGCAACCTGTAATTAGGGGAAATGTTTTAACTGTATTAAAATTATATACATATATTAGTTCCATTATATTTCAGTTACAATTTTATATACATTTCTTGAAAAATTTCAACTAAGGCTTAGCCAGTAAATAGTTAAAACCATTATTATGTGGTCTGATTGCTCTTATTAGGTATCAAAATTTATGTCTGGCAAATAAGGCAGAGTCATTCAAAATAATTATTTTAATTTAGAGTGGACAGGAAATTGCATCATGTCTGTATAGCAGCTTAGAGGGGACAGTGCAGACAGACAGTTTAGGTAAGGTATAGTAAGCTAGCATGTTCACCATTTGTCAGTGTCAAAATTAATGGTCTTGGAAACTTTCTGAGGCAGTTGAAATTCTACACTTCTGACAGCTTTTGAGTATCTTAAATCTTGCCAGGGTGGACACCATGTTAGTCACACTTGCACATTAGGAAAAACTAGTGGAACATGAACACAGGGTCATATGAGTTATGACACTGAAAACAGCATCAAGTCACTAGTAGACACTTGACTAGAAGGCATTCAAAATTTAACTTTTGGACCTATTAGGAAGTAGCAAAATTTACCAGTCAGCCAAATTGGAACAGTAAAGAAAGCTTAAGGGGGAAATTAATTTGGAACATGAACTTAAATTTTATTCAAAGAATGCTGTATTATTATTGCAACATTACTTAATCATGTAAGTCCAGTAACTTAAGCTTAACCCTTCAAGGTCAATCTCAGAGCACTGTATGGACCTCTAATTATTCAATAGCTGGCCTGAGCGTGTTACATGGTTGGGAATGCATTTAAGGACATTACAAATTTAAAACCCCTCCATCCTGGGCAGCAGTCAGAATTCAAACCCCAGAATCTCTGAAGGGTTAAGACACCTTCAAGTGTGTCATTACACACAGGTTACAAAATGAGGATGCTTATGTTTAAAGCTCCTTTAGTATGAGCCTTTTAAGACTCAGTTAATATGACAGAACCAACCCTGGGTTCAGGATATCTGTGCAGAAACTGAGCCACATATGTCATGATGGACTTCTCATCAGGCTGAGGCACATCCACATCCTCTGGATCAAGAAGTCGTGCAATGCCAAGCTCACGCTCAGCCACGGTGAATGCTGTTTCTAGACGAGTCTTATTAGATGCCTGCTGCATTGCTGCATAATTTATTAAATTGGACTTGATGGCATCAATAATGGCAAGGAATGCAAAACCATCACGCCAACTACCACCAAAATCACATACTTCAATACCAAGATCCCTACAAAAAATAAACATACATCAACACTTAATAACAAGGTATATCATAGTAAAGGAAAAGTATCAAGATATATAGTTAAAAATGAGCTCAAAATGTAAGAAAGATTTAAGATAAAAGAATAGAGTACCTCAACACAACTATACTGTCTATATTCTAAGAAGAACGGAGTAAGATATGATAAATAATGCATGTTGGTCTTCATGTAAAATACCCATTATTCTTGTCAGATTTTAATGAAACTTGAACATTCTCGGCAGATTTTCAGGAAAAAAACTCAAAATATCAAATTCTATGAAAATCCATCCAGTGGGAGCCAAGTTGTTCCATGCAGGTGGGCAGGCAGATGGACAGACAAACATGACAAAGCTAAGAGTCGCTTTTCATGATTTTGTGAACATGCCTAAAAATAGGGAAGTGCACGGTATGAACAAGAGCATTGACCTGTACAGGCAATTACAACAGGTAACATTACTCATTTTGTCACATCTGTATTTTCTCGAAGAGGATGGTGGAAATTAAATTGCAGCCAAGTGTAAGATGAGAACAGTTGAATGTTGTAGACTGAATTCATTATATATCATTCCAACTAGCTGCACTTTTGTGACAAACAAAATATACATAGGTAAGTCAATAAGTGAGTTATAAATCTAAGTTGCAACCTACGTTTTTGAATCAAGTGTAGGAAACTGTCACTGCTAGATGGCAGCACTATCTAGTTTTATTGTGATGCACAACAATTGGTATGCACATGACTGTAAAGACAGAGCAGCTGTTACAAAATGGCGGTGCCCCTGAATATGTGCACCACAATAGAACAACGTGGCATTGTGCAGTTTTTGTGGGCAAAAGATATGGCAGCAAAGGATAGTCACAAAGAAATGCTGCCCATGTACGGTGAACATTGCCTGTCACGTCAAGCAGCCCTTAAGTGGGTGCAGAAGTTCTCGGACAGACGGACAAGTATCGAAGACGAACATTGAGTCAGTCGGCTGGTGGAGATCGCCACACCGGCAATGCTGCAGCATGCTGAAGACATCATCCGAGCAGACAGGACGGTCACCATCGCCGCTGTAGACACCACTATTGGTTGTTCACAAAGCCAGGCTTACAACATGATGCATGAGTGGCTAGGCTTCCATAAAGTGTGTTACCGCTGGGTGCCACGCCAGCTGACACCACAACACAAAAGCCAGAGAATGGGCTTGTCATTGCAGCATCTCAAGCGCTACCAGGACAAAGGGGACGACATGCTTTCCTGGATCATCACTGGTGATGAGTCTTGGGTGCACCATTAAGAGCCCAAGATGAAGCATGCCTCCATGCAGTGAAAACATCCCGCATCCCCAGCGCACAAGAAGTTTAAGGTGACACCATCGGCCTGGAAAGTCATGTTGATGGTGTTCTGGGACTGCCAAGGCATACTGCTCACCAAATTCCAGCAACATAACTACACTGTTACGTCTGCCACGTACTGCACAATCCTGATGAAACTTCGTGCCGCCATTCGCTGGAAGCGACCAGGCCTCCTCACTAAATGGATGTTGCTGCTGCATGACAACGCCCGTCCTCATAGTGCCAATCAGACCACAGCAACACTGAGGTCATTCAAGTAGGAAGTCCTCCAACATCCACCTTATAGGCCGGACCTCACCCTGAGAGATTTCCACCTGTTTGGCCCTCCACAACAACGTCTTTCAGGGGAACACTTTCCTGATGATGACGCGGTTGAAAGAGCAGTGTGCACGTGGTTCCGACAGCAACCACAAGAATTTTACGCTGCAGGTTTCCAGGGACATGTGAAACGATGGGACAAGCATTTAAATTTGTATGGAGATTACGTTGAGAAATAAATGTTGTTTATATCTCATTAACCCCATTCATTACTCTTCAAACACAATTTGTAACTTACTTATTGACTTTCCCTCATACATTGTAATATTTTGTAATTTACATTCCCCTACACATTTCAGCTTGTTTAAGTTGATGTGCAAGGGAATATAAACTATAACACCGTGCAACATATATTACGTTTGTCACAAAAGTTCAATTAGCTGGAATCATACATAATAAATAAGTTTAATGCAAGGAATATTTATAATATAAAACTATAGATGGAAAATTGAATGTTCTTTGGTACTGTACACATGGTGCCTATTCAAACAGGAAGTTACCGGAAGTGCTCCAAAGACAGAGAAGGAAGTCTTCAGAAGACAATAGGTAATTATTTTAACAGTTTCCATAAACTCCCAGATATTGAAGCTACAACTAGTGCACCAATTTAGCAGGCCAGTTGCTTCGTTTCCTGCCTTCCTACCCATTTACTCAGCATTTTCTGCCTTCATCAGAACACATCCTGTCATATTTTAAAATAATCCATCACTGAACCTAGTGTTCATTCAAAAACCTGGACAAAACACACACAAAATTAGATAACTGAAATGGACAAACAATCGCACCCACCCTGCTGCATTCAGCTTGCAATCTTGTCCTTTACTGATGAAGCCCTTATAGTACACAATTTGATTTAAAAAAATAATTGGCTTTCATACTGCACAAGAGTTTTGAAGATTCCATGGCATCATATGCAAATTTTGAATGTCATGTGGAATTTGAAGTACTCACAGCAGACATACTCATCCAAGATGTTACATTGTGATAAATAGTTAAGTACATGCCATGTTTTAAAGAAGCATGATGTACCTAGCAGACTTAATTGCCAGGCCCTGAAGTTGAAGATGGCATGCCCCTCCAACATCTCAGCAACTATTTACTAGCTCACACAGAGTACATTCCAGAAGAATTGGATCTTTAGTAATCTCTTTACACCTTGTTCTTTCAGCTTTAAATTAAACAGTATGTTTCAATTTAAAAATAAGTAGGCTCCATCACGTGTAATTCATGTCCAATTTATAACTAAATAAAACCACTTCCAACCAACAGTTATATGACATTCACTGTCCAGAATATCTTACTTGGGAAGTGTATTTGTGACCCACTGCAACATTGCTCTCCTAGCACCCTGCCTCCTCCTTTCAATTGGCTCTCTCTTCTTTCCTTCAGCAGCTATTCCTTCTGATGAGCGTGCCCCCAGGCTCTCCAAACTGCTGGCACTCCCACCAAATGTGTGACCCAAGGATTCAAGTGCTCGTGTGTTTTCTTCAATCTATTTCAGTAAATAAAAATGCTGTTAATATCAGAGCTTCATTTGTTTACTCTTCTGGCCTTCATAACAGGAACCAATATGCTTCCACATCTAAAAATACTTGCATTCTCGGAGACACACATTCATAATTAAAATTCAGAGGACCCACTTTTATGGAATCTCTTAGGTGGAAGTTCTCTATGTAGGAGTTTGGAACCCAAAGAAATGTACTATGGCTTATAATTTTGTACATATGATGAGTTCAAACCCAGCATTACCTGCAATACACTACACAGAAGGTGCTGACCACTACTCAAAGCAAACTGGAAAAGCAGCAGAAAGTCACAATGATACAAGTCACATAAAATAATGACATTATATATAAAACTATCCTTATGTCTAACCAAGCACCAAGCCATAAAACCACACACATGTGAATGCATGCAAACACATTAGTATTTATAAGTATACTTAAATAATACATAAACAGTTAATTAGAAATGCATGCTTCAAATTAATTCTGGTTCCAATAGCAGATAGAGTCATGAGCATGAAAGAGCTGAAAACTGGGAAGTGTAGTTTAAATTGCTTTGACATGTAGCACATCAAGGATCCAATCTGAAGTCAAAATTATTCTGGAAAATCAAACCTCACTGGACAAAAACTATCAATTTAAAACATCCCTCTCTCAACCCATCTTTAATAACAGCCACAAACACAAAACCAATGAAACATTGCATGTGAAATGATCAATATGTTTTATTTTCAAAAACCAAAGCATACAAAAAAAATAACCACCACCAAGCAACTATTATGTTCAGGCGCACAGGCAAAAATCTTACGAGCTGAAATTCTGTTATTATTCTGTTCTCATGTAGCCAGTCATTCTTACAGTCATGAACACAAAAACCAGTGGTATCCCAGTGAACAGCAGTGTGACACATAACTTGCTTCAGGCATTACTCTGGTAAGCACTACAGTCTCCAGCATTACCAAACACAAATTAACTGTGTTTGCAGCATTAGTGAAAATGAATACTAGTGGACAGGTATGAACTCATGAACAGAGAGAGAGAGAGAGAGCGAGAGAGAGTGTGTGTGTGTGTGTGTGTGTGTGTGTGTGTGTGTGTGTGTGTGTGTGTGTGTGTGTGTGTGTGTGTACATGCATGCAAATTTTAAAGTAGTCATTCATGCATTCGGTGGAACCTCTTGCATGGTGTTTGATACTGCAAGCCTCTATTCAGACACAGCAGAACACAGAAACCCCAGACACACATCAATGTGCCAACCAGAAGTGGAACCTGTGAGGCCAGAGTTCAAGAAGTTCTAACAGTATGACTTTTAGACAGTGGGACCCCTTTGATAAAATTTTCTAGTTCTGTATTTTATTTATTCTATTAATACTTCTGTCTTTCTATCTTCCAATAACACCCAGCTGTTCAAACCTTTACAGAAAGAAGCTCATCTAAAAGATATTTTAAAGTACATCCTTTACAGAAAGAAGCTCATCTAAAAGATATTTTAAAGTCCATTCTTACCACACAGAAAACACATCCTGTATACATCATGAAAATCAGTTGTTTAATAATATTCAAGAAAACAGTTGGTGTTTGTTCTGACAATCAAATGAAATACATAAATATACTGTATGTGAAACTCCACATTACTTAACATAAAATTAAACAGTATACATTTGAACAATTCAGGTCATCCAGTTTTTGGGTGTTGTATAGATGTGTCAAGAACATATGACTGTTGTATGACACACATTCCACCATTGTAAGACAACACATACAAGTCACAACAACAAAAAACTCACCCCCTTAAATTCCTTGTACCGTAGCTTGTGTTGGAAAAATAAAATGTTTTATATATGGAACGTTAATTAGTAATAAGCATATTTATACTCTTGTGCAATCTACAGCTAGTTAAATAGTAACTTGGATATTTTTAGAGAAAGTTCACAACATTCTTACATCATGATCACATGGTTTATTAAAATGGTTTACAGGAAGCCCTCATCTTATGCCCCAGTTGTGTTTCTGTGACAGTGGGCATAAATCAAGCATGATATCCACATTAGAAATACGGGAATAGGAAGGGGTGAGGGGCAATCATGCCAATGACAGCCTCGTCATGTACAGTACATACACACAAATACCACCATATTATTATTATTATTATTATTATTATTATTATTATTGTGTTACTGAGATTAATATGGAAATAATTAATATTCATTTTTATCTATGCCAATTGGAAAGGAAGTGTAACCAACTTGCCTGTACTTACATTAAATGCTGAAGGGGATGCCTTTAGGAAGCTGCCAGTGCTTGTGGTAGCTGTGTTACCGTGTTAGAGATGAGGGAAGTGGAGGGGTTCAGGTGATGATGAGGCACACAGTGTGATTGAAGCTGTGTTCCCAGTTACAAGAGAGTGAGGTCTTGCCTTTGCACTTTCTTTAATTTTCTCGCCATTATCATGAATTGCATGTACAGGTATTAGCAATGCATTCACTTTTTTCAAGCCAAATTATAATGTATAATTTCTCTTCAATACAGACTGCATTTTCCTGTTTTGTTGTGATTGCATGAAGGGATGTAGATTTGTTACCTATTCATTTAATAAGAAAAGATTTAAATAAAGGAAAATAAATGCACCACAAAAGCACTGACTGACAAACAGGCAGTTACAGTGAGCGCACTGCCTTCCAGCCTTGTTCTGTGCCATGAGTTTCATATACTGTCAGCAACACTCTAGTGTACAGCCAGCAAACGGCATTGAACAATAAATGAGTGGATGCAAATTAGGAATTTTTGCAAACTGGCAAGGTGCACTCAAGGAGACAGGCATGGAAAAAAAAAAAAGGCATAAAACAAGGGATACCTTTCTTGTTTTTAAGCTTTCGCCGTGTTCTAAATGTAATTTATTCCTTTTTGGGTAATTCCCCGGCGTCTGAGTTCTAATTGCCAACGTTTCAGAACTCACTATCGGTTCCATCTTCATAGGCAGGTGAATGAAGTATGTCAGTGGCAGGATTGTGCGTGGTAAATATATCTGGTTAGGTTTGGAGCGGGGAAGTGGCCGAGCCAATA
>Ga0123355_10011256_pt1 | contig 13774 bp, 7 predicted proteins | sample TergutEmb28metaG_3_FD_89872 | JGI IMG/M metagenome (GOLD analysis project Ga0123355, IMG submission 89872) | Embiratermes neotenicus P1 segment gut microbial communities from Petit-Saut dam, French Guiana - Emb289 P1 | ecosystem: Host-associated > Arthropoda: Insects > Digestive system > Gut ... | reverse complement strand
TCACCTTTAGATATAGTTCTCTCTTTCGGTTACAAGAGGTTTGTATCCCTTTGGTTAACCAAGGTTTAGAAATTGCTTGGCAGTTTGTATGTTTCTTAATGAAGCAACAGTGAAACATCCTTAAATATATGTTTAAAAATTTATTAAAAGAGGCGTTGGCATCATCCTCCATAAAGATGTCTTCCCAATTTTCATGACTTAGTATTAGTTGGAATTCCAGTATACTTTGGTCATTAATGTCCCTCTTTGTGATAATTTTATTTGTTTGGTTTGTAAGAACTGTGTTTTCAATCATTATTATCTGCGCCTCGTGATCGGAAAGCCCATTGATGTGGGGATTTATAATATAATTTTTGGTCCTTGTTATAAATATGTTCTCAATGGTGGTGGAAGATGCCTTAGATTTACACGTGGGGAATGATACTGTTCCTATTAGGTTATAGGTTTGTAATAGTGCATCTAATTGTTGCCTTTTGTTGCAGTTTTCTACATAGTTTATATTTATGTCACCACATATCACGAAATCAACTTTTAATACTGTGCCAAGTGTTCAAAATACTGTCTCGATTTTTCAGAAAATTTGAAAAGTTACCTGAAGATGACCTGCAGATGGCTAATATCATTAACTGAATGGGAGTTATTTTTAGCCTTACAGCACAAACTTCAATATCCTTTTCCTTGCAGTAGTTATCAAGTGAGATAGGGGAGAAATCAAGATCTTTCTGAACATGAATACACACCCCCCCATTCTTGAATTCGTGTCTACAGAATTTAGATCCTAGTTTATATCGGTCTATGGGTAGATTATCTATTTCAAAATTTTTCAAATGATGTTCAGTTAAGCACAGTATGTGTGGATAGTCTGGCCGGAGGGAGTTTGATAACTCGTCCACTTTTGATTTTAATCCTCTGATGTTTTGATATAATATTTTGAAAAGGTTTTTACTATTCATTGGCTTGGATGTGTTTGTATCGTTTTCCCAGCTATATACCTCTTTCACCATAAAAATTCCTTGCCTCTTATGCTAGGTTTTTTCTTGTTTCTGGCAGAGGTTCTACGGGCCTCTGTTGTTTCATCTACATTTCCTGGTTGTGTAGTGTCTGCAATGTCCTGTGCTTGTTCCCAAATCACAATTCCATCTTTATTGGCATTTTCTTCTTCATCAACATATTCTGATTCAAGTGCTACACACACCTTACTATTGTCTCGTGTTGACTGGGTATTGTCTGCAATGACCTGAGCTTGTTCCCAAATCACTGTTCCATCTTATTGGCACCTTCTTCTTCACCATCACATTCTTGTTCATGTGCTGCAATCACCTTTCTATTGTTTCTTGTTGACTCATCTTCATCTAGGTTGAATATTTCAGCATTCTTCCTCTCACTACTGATGTGGTGTAAAACTGTTTGCTTCTTTTCTGGCTCATTGTCTGTCCTTAGGTCTTCTTTGTTCTTCATCATAATTGGGTCAATTTTTTTCTCGTTCAACATAACCTGAACTGCCATCACTAGTTTCTTAGCCATATGTTCTTTTCCTTTTTGGTTCATATGTAAGCCGTGTCTTGTGAATAGGTCCCTATTGGAATCTACTTCTAGGACACATGTATTATCAAATACCTTCAAATGTTTTTTTTTAATTTATGATTATGCACTTCCACTTCATCGTTTATACATGATTTTGGATCCAGGTCATATCTGCATGGTACACTCACCACAATAACATTTGTTTGATTATGATTTGAAACAAAGTTTTTCATCTGATGTAGTCCTTTCGTCATTTCATTTCTCCCTACATCACGTGTGCCTCCCCATAAAACTACTTTTTTTTCAGTTTTTGGAAAGTATCCTCGAGAGCATTGCATTGTTCTTGTGGTTAGTAGTATGTCGTCAGCATAGGCGGAACATTGCTTTATACGTGTTGTTATGTTTCCTCTTAAGTCAAGTTGCTTTAGTATGTAATGAATAACAATGCTGAATAGGGTTGCGGACAGGGGATCCTCTTGCTTGACCCCAGAGACGATTCTGAATTTGTTTGTGAACTGATTACCTATCTTTACTATTGGTGAGGGTGAGTCCAATTAATTTTATTAATTTTTTTGGTACTTCATATTTTATTAGGCATTCTGTTATTTTGTTACTCTTTATAAAGTCAAATGCTTGAGAGTAATCTACAAATATATTGTGCAACTCAATGTTGTATTCGTGGCATTTTTCAAAGATTTGTCATACCATGAAGTTGTCATCAATGGTAGATCTGTTTGGTCGGAAGCCCATTTGAAAGTCTCCTAATTTATTTTCTATTGTTTCAGACAGTCGGTTATTTTGCAAATTTGCGTATTTTTATAAGCTATACTCAATAGTGTTATTGGTCTGTAATTATTACAGTTCAACCTGTGCTTTTTTTATAAATTGGGCAAATGATTCCTTCATTCCATTGGGCTGGGAGAGATTCTGAATTCCAAATGTTGCAGATTAGTTTATATATTTTCCGCTTTAAAGTTCTTCCACCATGTTTGATCAATTCCCCTGTTATATTGTCCGTTCCTGCAGCTTTATTTGTTTTCAGTTTATTGATTATCGTACAGATTTCATTACATGTTGGTAGGGGGACTTCATCCTGGTTATCTGCTTTCCGACTTATTTGTTGTTGCCTTTCTGGTATTACTGGTACACTTAGAATATTTTGGAAGTATTCTTTCCATCTTGCCAGCACTTCATCAATTTGTGAGATCGTGTTGCCACTAGTGTCCTTACAAGTTATAGGTAAGATTAACTGTTGAGGTTTAAAAGTTTTTATTTCTTGGAAGAATTTCCTTGCATTGTTTTAGCAATGTCATGACGTTCCACGTTCCTATATACAAATTATCAGTCTTATTCCATGATACATGCCTTGGTCTGCATCCTTTTATCAATCCTGAATTTTCTTTCCATTGAGATTTTTTAGCGAAGTAGTCTTCCCGAGGCTGAGCTGCTGGCCCTGTGCTCAACCCCTGCTACCTTGGAAGGCCTAGGATTTTCTGTCAGGGTAATCTCCCTTAGCTTGAGTGTCCTGATTAACGCGTCAGGAACCCACGTTCCACCCTTGCATGACTTATCCATCCGAAGACGTTGCCCAGGGACCATGACGTGGACATGCATGCATTGGATTTGGCAGGAATAAATGGCATTTCCCAGGTTTTAGTAGTACACACTCCCCAGCAGAGTGTGTAATCCTGGGGCCACATACTGCTCCTTTGGCCCCCCAATGCAACATCATCATATATTAAGTACCTGCAATTTTTCAAATAAGGCAAATTAAAAACCACATTTCAAAGCATTACAGCTCATCCTCAGAGACCACACACATCACAAAAATCATTACAGTTCACAAAATAGAAAAACCATACGATGAGACCAGATTATGTTGCTATACAAAGGGACCATAATTATTTAAAACTTATGAAATTATATTAAAAGATAAGTAATCATTTAAGAATATCACAAATTGTCCAATGTAACAGATTTTTAAATTCATGCTAAGTTTACTTCTCAAACCTACATCCCATCTGACTTATGTGAACAAATGTCATTCTGATGGTGAACAATATACATTAAAACCTTTAGGATGAAAATTAACACAAATTATATCTAATGGTTTAGTTCATATCGTGCAGTAAACACACTCCAGGTCTATTACAACAACCAATTAGTTAAAGCCAAAAAGGGAATTGTATTGTATTGTATTGTATTAATGATATATGTTAAACCTGGTGGTACATATAGTAACCACTAGACTTTAAGGGGTTAATAAGTCAACAAGCACTGTACCTGAGGAAGTCAAATGGGAAGCGGCATAATAGCATTAAAGATTAAATTAAGTTGCAACTGCTAAACAATGTGCCTTCAGTTCTTCAAAAGAACTTGTATTGTAATAATGAATACAGTACAATTCTGTTAATCTGACTCGCAAGGGAATGGCCAGGTCCCGAATTATCAAATATTCTGGATTATCAGATGATGTCAATACTACAAATAATTACAGTAACCAATATTTGCACATAAAATGACAAATATCATACATAATATATAAAATTTCTTCATGTTTCAGAGTTGAGGTGCCATTTTATAGGAATTCAAAATATACAGGCATACTTGTAGGTATTTGTATTTTGAACAGTATTGTAATTATCTGTAAAAATAATACACACTATACGTATATAACATCAAATTTGTAAGAGGTACCAACACTCATCTAAGTTCTTACAGGTAACTGTTTGTTACTGCCCTTATACTTGGGCAGTACAACTAATCAGATGAGTATTCCATTTGGATGTCACCTGCATCTGGTGGTTTAGGGTCATTAGTGTCTTCTTCTGTGTTTTCTGGAGTATTTATAGCCAATGAAGTTTACAGGGTAAGAGACAAGGTGTCAGGAGATACCACAATGGTTAATGGACAGAATTTCTTAGAGGCCTTTTTGAACATTTCCCTGAGATCTGCCTGTTTCACTGAACCATTTTGTTCTGGTAAAAAGCAAAACTTTCAGTCCTGAGACTGCTTTCCTCACATGCCACATTATCAGTACTTTGGGATTAGTGGCAGAAAGATTATAGGAATTTAACTGTATTTGTGATGTAACAAACAGAAATGCAAGCAATCAGAAGCAGCTATGACACTGCTGAACTTTCCATACAACACATTTCACAGCATGACACATTTCTGCAACCTGTGACACTATTCATTTTACTACATTACAGGATTATGGTACATCCTAGTAGTTATCTATCATAATTATGTAAATTCGTTTTCATTTTAAGGGAAACAGGACTGCTGTACTATGATGGGGTATCGACAGAAAATAACAAGAAGTCAACAGCCATGGTCATTGCCCATGAACTTGCTCACATGTGGTTCGGCAACCTGGTTACCCTTCAATGGTGGGATTACACATGGCTGAATGAAGGATTTGCCCGTTTATTTCAGTACCTCGCAATGGATGAAGTAAGTTCCATAATATGTGTCATAAAACTAATTACATGGCATCATCAAATAGTTTATAACCACAGCCATAATACTGACAGCTCACCAAATTATGTGTCTTATTAATGTCACTAACAGATTCAACCTGACTGGCATCTCATGGAGCAGTTTGTTGTGGATCAGCAACATACAATATTCGCTAATGATGCTCTTCAGAGTGCCCAGTCTCTAACCAGCGAATCTTACACTCCTGCAGAGATATCAGCTAAGTTTGGTACCATTTCTTATAGCAAAGGTACGCCTACTGAATTCTTAGAAACTGTCAAGAAAACACAAAACCATTTTCTACTGTTTCTCATATTTATTACCATTAACCCTTTTTGCAGTTACTGTTTTGACATTAAAAATTTCTTCATTTTGAACTCAAAGTGTATTTATAGCTTTTTAAACAGCCATTATCATCATAATAATTGACCAATCTTTACATAAGATGTAGTGTTTTCCTGCAAGCTAGAAACTGCAATTCTCTATGTTACCTAGATGAATTTCCGTCTACTCCCCCCAGAGCCTTCATGGCCTGTTCTGGAGTGAACTTTACATTTATAATAAAACTAAGAGTAAAATATAAAAATCATAACTATATTTATATTTTACACTTAACTAATGACCACTTGCCATTCCTTAAGAATTAATGAACTGTTACTGTAATTTCAAGAGTTTATTTTAGTAAAAAAAACATTACTTATATACATAATCAATTAATTAATTAATATACTTATTTATTTACTGATATTCAATCATCAGTGCAAGTACTAATACATTTATCATCTTTACACTTCTCAAGGTGGCTCTGTGCTCAGAATGTTAAGCCATACCCTCACACCTGAAACATTCCAGAAGGGACTGCAAATTTATCTCGAAGAACAGTAAGTCACTCAGTATCACCTTCAGTACCAAATATTTTTAAATGTAACAAAACCTCATTCTTATTATGTTTTAATAAGATTGATAATTTCATGGTAATGGCACCAAAGCCCATTCAATCAGATTATCATTAGTTCAAATACCATATACACAAAGTCCTCGTTTTATGCCTTTTTATTATAACATCCCTTGCCAATATATACCTTTTCTTAATTTATGCCCTCTTATTTTTGGCTGAATACCCTTGGGCTGGCTACATTCTAATATGCTAAACCTTACCTATTCCATTTTTATGGAAATATCATTTTTAATTAATATCTTTTTGATTTGTGCTCACTTGTTTAGGAACACAACTACAGCAAAAAACAAGGGCTTGTTTTTATTCATTTCTATAAGCTGCAGCTGTTTCTAGAATCTTTAATGCAATCCAAAGAAATTTCCCATTTCCAATCACCATAATGATGTTTGCATAACTCACTGCATAACAAAAACCACAACCACCCAGCCGCACAGCAGCAGTAGTAATGAGACACCTCTCTGCCAACAAACTCTTATTGTGGGCTTCCTTAAGGTTTCCTCCTAATAGTATGGCTACTATGTTCCTGCTTTCCAGCACAGGGCAAATCCACATGCAAATGGTGGGGACAAGCCTAGGCTTTTCAGGAATTTTTGCTGTTGTGTCAAACAAAGTTTTATCAAATATGTATTACTCCACTATACACTCTACGCATAATGCCATGCTGTGACACACAGTTTCAGCTGATTTACACATCTGGTAGGCAAAATGGGTTATATGTAGGAGACAATCCTCATCATATTGTCCCTTATACATCCAACCACCCATTTCTCTCTCATCACTACACATTACATGAGACTGGTAAACATGCCTTGGCCTCAGTACAGCCAGATTTAACCTGGCTTCAATACCAATGTCATTTTCAAATGTCTCCAGGCTGTAGAAATGTATCTGTATAACAACCACGCTATATAACATGCAACATTGGCAACAGACCAACTTTTTGATCTCATGTTACAGCAGCTGAGGTACAATTTATTTTAATGGTTTTAATGTCCTAACAGCCCACTAACAATAGACTGACTGATCACTGTCTGGAACAGGCTCCAATCCTTCCAGTTCGCTCTGCACATTCACATGTTCAGGTCTAACCAACCGGTCCAACCTGCAGTTCATTATCAACAGCCTCTGAATTCAAAAAGTGAACTCTGCATAACACCTCCAGTCCCTGCAGAAGTCTACCAACCTCCATGTAGCTACACAATGCTTACCATATTTCTCCATGAACATTTTGACACTTGTAGATGAGACCACCATGCTGTCTCAAAATATCAGGCTCCAACAATCCAATGACACAGCAACACATCCCCAAACAGCAGAGACATAAGTTGGTGGCTTCTTGATAATCCACAATCACCTGTTCTTTGAGCTTATTAAATGGACTTCTTCTTTTGGATCTCAGCTGGCTCACTGCTCTTCCATCAAGCATACTCCTCAGTGAGTAAGCAATTCTGACAGAACAATTCCAGTGAGCAGATGACAGTATGATCTATGGCAACCGGACAAATCCAACTCTACATCTTCCACTAAGCAAATATTTCATGATACAATCTCAAGACATACATTTTGGTTACCTTTGTTTCATTTTCTGGTTGGTTTTCTTAGGTTCCCTAAATGTAACTTCACTCAATTCAATACTACCTACTGCAAGCGTCTGTAATGCTGGCCTGACAGACAGAACCCATCAGATATGTGCCAACTGTTCATTAGTCTTGTGAACCCAACTGTCAAGTGATAACCACCTTCCCACTGAAAAATCAACATCACTTTCATTACAAATATTTGCGTTTGAACTCACCAAATACTTCATACTTCAATAAGTTTTCCACTTCTGGATTAATGCCAGTGTTCCCCATAGGATGTAGCACTCACTGGTGTCACAACCAATGTGAGGTGCTTTCTGCTGCCCCTGCAGTATTCATTGACATTTCTCATCTCCTTCAGTGATGGTTGTTCATCCATGTTGTAGGGAAGGACAGTATGCTGAAGCAGTAAATAAATTCCCTCTGCCTCGCAACCCTACCCTACCCCTGAAACACAGAACCAACAACATTAAGGCTTGAAGATTCATGTTTTCTGCAATATGATGCCATGTGAACTGGGAAAAGTTAAAGTTTTGGAGCTTGCTTTTTCCGTCTTCTGGGTCTATGTGGTCAAACAACATGATTTTGGGACATGGTCTGTAACAACACACATATATGAAATAAGAGGAAAGTTGTTCTATTTTCCTTCAAAGTAATCTCTCATGACTGCAACACACATTTTACATATTTCTAAAAGCTGCAAAAAACAGCCACTGAAAGAATCCACAGAAACTGCACACAATTTGATGTTGACTTTCTTCTTGATACCCTTAGTGTCCTGAATCTTCTTCCTTTAGAGCAGTTTCCACTGTAGCAAACAGAAAAAAGTGAACTGGCATAATGTCAGGTGAACAAGCTAATTGGTTTATCTCAACCACATCGTGAAACGCCAGGAAACACTTCACTATCATGCTTAGGCCATGGAATGAACTTCACATATATCTTCCTACACAATTTGACAAAATGTCTCACAGTTAATATGCAGCTGACACTCCACCAATTTTAAGGTCATTGATGGTCTCTGGTCCTCAGCTCATGAACTTCATTTCCTCTGGTTTCCATCTCAGTCCTATAAGCTGTGGGTAAATAAATGTCACCATCTGCAGAGTCACACATCATTTAAGACATACAAATACAATGACATGCTGCAAAATGCCCTAAGGAGATCACCTGTGACAATGTCACCCCCACCTGTGTGCCATACACCCCTCAGCACAATATCTCACACCCCATGGCTTGGGTAAACAAGATACCTGTTTTCCATATTTATAATTGCTACCCTGTCCATGACGTGGACAACGGGTTCTGGTTTTGAACAGTATTATTATGATAACTTTAAGATGTAAGTTGCAACAAATTATCGAACAGATGTGTGTGTGTGCTTCTTGTCATTGGAAAATGTTAAGCTGTAAATGGAAAAAGGTACAAGCAGAGTATCTTTAAGAGCAAAAAATCAATTTGAAGGAAGCAAGTCATATTTCTCAGTCATATTATGTTCTAACAATCATTCATGTCACACTCAAACATACAGGACACACATAAACAACACTTCAAAAACACATCAGAATATTTTCCTTCTGCTTACATCATGACCCCAAGTACATCACAGAATCAATCATAGATGACTAAAATAAAATCTATGTATAAGCAGTACACACAATATTTTATTCTTCTTTTAAAAGCCAGTGCTCATGTTACAAAAAATTATAAAATTACCATATAGTAACAAAGGTCTGTAAGTTGCCTCTCAGACTTTATATAATGAACAGCCGAACGTGTTCCTGAATGGTTTAAGCATTTATTCTTAAGCCAGAACCCTATTCCATATACTTACATCATAGAAAAACTGGACTTAACAACATATTACTTCACTTTAGAAAATCCTCAAAATATTACACACTAATTTATCAAACGTTTGCTCTTAAAGGTCAGCTACAGAGCTTGTATAATAAATTAATCATATAAAACAAAGGACCTGAATGGTTTCACTTTCCAGTGAAGTGGTAAGAAGTTCCAAACACAATTATTTATTGAAAAAAAATTACTTTGTTGTCATTAAATATGCGACACTTATGATAGCAAAATGATTTCTTCAACAAATAGCTGTGTCTGACAGTCCTTACATGTGATTGTGTACATAGCGTACAACAGGATGTCCCAAATTAAAATAATTCCTGGTTTCACACACAATGACTGCAGTTATGTAGCATTCCATGAGAATGATGCCAACTGAAATAATAGAATGTAAATAACTAAAAAAAAAAGTTCTCATGGCCCATTTTGCTAGAACTGAGTTGTAATTGTTTGACTAATTTCTGATTCATTATGTTTTGAGTGTCAGTGCAAAATTACTGTCAACACAGCAATCAATGGTGCAACAGTCAGTACAAAATTACTGTCAACACAGAAATAAAGGTGTGACATAACTGGATTACAATTTTTTACCTTTGACAATTGTCTATCTATGGTCACGTTTCAATGTTCTGGGTGATTAATTTTGTCATCATATGTTGTTTTTGTTGTTACTGCTGATACGCCTCTTATCTCTTTATGACAGTTCATGGAACAATACAGTACCAAAGGACCTTTTTGATGCACTGGAGCAACAAAGAAACAAAGATAAGATCGATACACCTCCAGTGCAAGAATTCTTTGAGGCATGGACTACACAACCTGGCTACCCAGTCATAAGCGTTACAAGAACAAATGGTACAATCACAGTGACACAGGTGAGTAGATCTACTTAGAATCACTACCGAAAACCCATTAAATTGAGACAGTTGGTTCAGCATACAGAACATGATTCTTTATTCAACATTGCAAACAAAGTTCAACATGGCTTATGTAAGTAGACTTTAACTACTAGCAGAAGAAAAATTTCTTAAGACCACGACCTTTTCTTCCTAGACTTCACTCCATGAAGCAGCAGAATCCTTCTTCAGGATCTAACAGTTCCTCAACCACCAAGATATTTCCCATGTCTTATAAGAATACAAGGTTTATTACCACGTTCACAAGAGCCCACCACTTGTCCCCATCTTCAGCCAGATGAATCCAGTCCATTACCTCCCATCCTGTTTCTTTACAACAAATTTTATTATTAATCTCCCACCCATTCTTAAATCTTCAAGTGGCATCTTTCTTTCAGGATTCCTACCAAAGCAATGTATGCATTTCTCCTCTTCCCCTTATGTGCAATATGTCTTACTTCCATCTCATTTTTCTCCAATTCATCACCCAAATAATATTTGGTGAGGAGCACAGATCATGAGGCTCCTCATTATGCAGTCTTCTACAGCCCTTTCCTAATCATTATTACATTAATACATTTAACAAAGTTCATAATAGTTGCAGCAAGAAAACAAGACATAAATTATATAAACTAGCAAACAAAACATGACATTCTTGTCAATTCTGCCAATCAGCCCCTCTGCATACATGCCTGTATGTAGCCTAGAAAAGTTGGCAATTCTCAGTTCAAATTTACAGTATTACTGAATGACGCCCACAGAAAATTGTTGTGCAATGGCGCCTTAAAACTACAATAAGAAGGGTTAAATCCATACTTAAAAAGCCATGGTTTTAATTTCTTGAGCTATATAAACAGAGCAATTTTTTTGGCAACATGTGAAGTATCCATTCATACACATTTAAACCTCACACAGTAAACATAAACTGAGAAAACTGTTACTTGTTTAGTCTTAAATACATAAGAGAAAGAGAGTGTATTGAGGTGGATGTAGTAGAAATTCATACCTTAACCCTTATCCTAATGGAGTGGGTATTTAAATTTTAGCACATGGTTTATGGAAAACAGAGTATTATTTGAACACAAAAAGATACAGTTATGAAATAAATGGCAGATTATGCAGCATGTCTTAAAAATGCAGTAAATATTATTGTTAACTAAATAAATAAAATGAATTTCGAGTGGTGTTTTCATATATGCCTTCACATATCCGAATACACAGCTTTAAAAGGTCTAAAAACCAGAAACAACACAACAAACTGCTTTACATGCTGCATTCTACACAAGTGTTTTACCAACTATGTAAATCCCATGTCAAAGAGTTAGCCTGCCTTTGTGCCAAGTGTTCCGGTCACATTAGTTTACTCTGCTGCACTGTTCATACAGATCTCCTAAAATTAAACAGTCCCAGGAGCTGTTTGTTTTCCGGTAGTAATCTTCAATCTTTGGATTCTGCCCAAAAGATATCAAGCTTTGCATAAAATACACAACCTCAGTAATACTGTATTTCCAAATGTAAAAAACAACTAAGTTGAGGACACATTTAGAGAACAATAAAAATTCCTGTATGCCACGAACACTGCACTAATACCAACATAAACAAAACATATGTCAGGGGCATCCATGCATGTTATTTATACAGAGACTAGTTTTAAAACACCGAAATTGAAACTTATAAATTTAAAATGAAAAGAGTCAGTGAAACAAGTCATACTTCAAAATGATAATAATGACTATCATACATAGACTGTATCACACATTCCTAATAGCCTAATTTACAAGTCTTCAGGAATGTACTTTGGGGATAGCAGCAATAACTAGGAATATGAGAGTAATACAGCAACACTTAAATCACCTGCAGTAAGAATCCAGTTAAAGTTAATACTCAACAGCAGAATATATTGTATTCACATCAGACACAATACTTCAGATTTAAAACATATCCAACTGCCTTTTTCAAGCAGGTTTCTGCATCGAATTATTATAGGTTTTGCTGTAGTAAATAATAACAGTGTTGATGAACTGGATGGTTCATAAATTTAAAATTTAGATTTAAAATCATCTACAGCAACTATTTACCACTCAACAGTATGACATTCAGTGAATTTTGATCCTTCCTTACAACAGTCCTATATATATATATATATATATATATATTTATTTATTTATTTATTGATTTATACATATACAGGACACAAATAGGATTGAAACTCAAAAACGTTATTTCATATATTTAGGCAACACAAATACACACACACACAGTAAATGCAGCACAATATCTGTTTTATTTCATAATTTTATCTTCTTTTGTTCAAATAAACTTATGTGTCATATGAAGGGTACACTATAAAATATACACGTCCAACCCCAGCAAGAAACAGTTGAACGAATGGACAAAATGCAACCACACTCTATTCCAAAACACTATCCCAGCAAACGTTACTTAGGAAATTTAGTATCTGAGTCGAGATTCAAACCAAGCACCTCCTGACAGAAGTCAGAGCATATCACTTTAGACAGCCTACATGGTATCAGTGAAATGCTTCTTCTTCTTCTTCAGTTCACGATAGCAATTACCTTAAACAAAAAATTATATTCTCTCATAAAGGAAAACAACACGAAGTTGTCCCCATGCTTATCAAGCACCACATAATTACACAGTATTATGTGGTTAACTGGTCCCAGTGGCTGCACGGTCTAAGGCATAAGTCTGCTGAGACTATCGGTTCAAGTCCCACTGGAGGCATGGAAGTCTGTTGCGAGTGTTGTGTGTTGTCAAGTAGTGGTCTCTGCAATGATCTGATCACTCACTCAAGGAAGTCCTACCAACTGTGGTGCATTGCTGTGTCATCTATAGACCTTGAAAATTATGAGGCCATGGCTCGGATTTGGCCACAGTAACACAGGAAAAAAAGGCCATGGAGCATAGACCTTGAGAAGGTAGCAGTGTTCAGCTAGCCAAAAATTCCTCTCATTTTACAGCAACTGACGATTAACTACAATGGTCACAGGAGGCTACTGCTGGTCCCTATTCTTAGCCAAACTACTCCCATCCATGCCTTTCCATCCTGTATCTTCCAGAAACACTCTAATGCTATCCTCCCATCTCTGCATATATCTTTCAGCCGACCTCCATCCTTTAGGTTTCTCCACCATATCACTAAATGCACTATATTTCCCACCCATGTCACTGATTTGATCACCCTAATATTTCACAGAAACTGTGAATCACAAAGGTCATCAGTATTTCATTTTCAAAAGCCTCCTGTCACTCCTTCCTCCTTCATCCAAATACTCTCCTCAGCACCATAAAATTGAACACCCTCTGCCTGCCCATATGCCTGAACATAAAAGACCAAATTTCATTATTATACCGTGCAATATTAAATATTATTTTGAATATCCAGCTTATTGCACAATGTTTTATTATTAAAATACACTAAAAGATATTATATTACTGTTAAAATCTGCAACATGTTTCGG
>Ga0123355_10011255_pt1 | contig 13774 bp, 5 predicted proteins | sample TergutEmb28metaG_3_FD_89872 | JGI IMG/M metagenome (GOLD analysis project Ga0123355, IMG submission 89872) | Embiratermes neotenicus P1 segment gut microbial communities from Petit-Saut dam, French Guiana - Emb289 P1 | ecosystem: Host-associated > Arthropoda: Insects > Digestive system > Gut ... | reverse complement strand
CTGTTTACCCACTGCTAATCTTTCTCTAACCTTTGCAATCACCAGATAGTGATCTGTATCACAGTCAGCTCCCCTAAAGCTTCGCACATCCAGTATACTTGAATGCCATCTCCTATCTAAACCCGTACTAGTAACAAAAAATACACATACAAATTACAAACCCAAACACAATGTATATAATTGATTTGGGCCTGTAATTCAACAATCCCGAACTTACCTTTTCTTAACTTATAGATGAGTTTAGGATTGTTGAATTACAGGCTTCATAAACATAATTCATACAAAAAATAAAAATTTATGCATATAAGATGATAAACTATCATTAAATCTATTTATTGACAGTTTTTCATTCTATACATAATTTCATTTATTTTACACTAAAATAATAAAATTGCTTATCTTGAATAGATTATATAATGAACGATACTAATTATGTCTGCGTGTGATATTATGGCTTCTGCTTAGCAATAATTGTTGAACTATTTCCTGTGCCCTGTAAGTAATACACCTCTGGTGGGAGCTTGGCATATGAAACTGGTACAGAGTTATATTATGCATATGGTAAGATATGGCAATCCCTATCCCGGCCTGGACCTGAGGATTCCACGAGGATGAGGCTCCCAGACTTCATGACAAAGGGCATATGAAGGTGGTAAGGTTGTCAGCCCTACGCACTGGCTGCCTTTACCCACCAGGAAATATTCCTGGTACTTATTTCTGTCAAAGACTGAGTCAACCCCAGGGCCATAGTGCGGTGGGAAGGATTGCCAATGGAAAACTCCACTGACACAATCGAGAAAAGAACCCACGACCTTCCGGCTTGTAGTGCAGTACCTCAACCAACTGCACCACTGTGCGCCCCATATTATGTATAAATATATGTGAATATGGCATTGGTACACCATAATGATTGTGGGTCAATCATTACAAATGTGGCAATAGTGTGCAGCTTAGGCATTACATCAATACAAATTTGGCATAGAGAGAATCTGGTCTTATGTAATACATTCCTTAAAAAAGAAGAAATAAAATGAATATAAATGGTACTAATAATAGTGCCAACAATATAAACAGCAGCAATAATAATACAAACACACCTGTAAGACTAGAAATGCATGCAACATGAAATTAGGGTTTGTAAGTTCTGCTTACAACTTCTTGATTTTATTACTGTTTACATCATGACTCCCAGATTTTGAGAGTGGCATTTGTGTGTAGACAATTCGTAGAGGCCCGGTTTACATCACTATGAATACCCTGCACAATATATACATTTTTTGGTGCATCTACATCAATCAGTCAATCAATAAATCAAACAATCAGAAATAAATGTCAACACAGTCTACTTCTGAAAAAATACTGCATAATGCATGTGAACAGAAAAAAGGCTGGGAATTTCAATCTATGTTCCTAAAGCAACTTCCCTGCTTGTAGCTACACAGTCTGTGCTACTCACAGCATCACTAAATAAGAAATACATGTAAGCTTGCATGTGCTACATTCTTACCTTAAAACTGAGGCACAGTGAGATGGGGAAAGTCACAATAAACAGTATGATGGATGCCGCAGTTGCTATAAATTCAATGCAGCCCATTGGCTCTGGTTCAGCTGGAACAATCATAAAAACAGAAGGTTAGTTATTGGGTTTATTTACGATTTATTTATAGTACTACTAACATTTCCGACTATATACTGCTGAATAATGGGGGGAATGGTGAATGATACACTAGGCAGGCTTTGGAAGAAAGCAGTCACGGTTTCATTGTGGTAATATCCAGACAATTGGTTGGAGGCACAAGAAAACCATGAAACACCAGTCTCATGACGAGTGTCCCAGATGAAATTTGAACAGTGCACTCTTGAATACAAGCCTGAATTTTTACTGCTTCAGGCAACTTGCTTGGTAAAAAGGTTAAAATTAAAAAAAAACCAGTACTTAAACAAAAATCCTATATGCAGCGCTAATGGTGCATATGTTGTCTACAACGAGTAGACACGTGAAATGCACAATGTATCAGGTTTTAAGCTTAATTTATTCTTAATGTCATCCTAATATTCAAACCTAATGCCCTTCACTTAGAAGTAGTATTAGTTCTAACATGTCACACCTGTTTGTAAAGAGGAAACCATTCACTGTACTTTCAAGAACTCTTAGCCGGAGGAAGAAAAAAGTATTTATTTAATTAGAGCAACATAGAGAGTTCTCACCATTATGTTATGACAGCAAAGCATCCCTGTTCTTTTGAATTTTGTTCTACAACACTATTGAGACAGCCAGGGCAGGGATAGTGCCGTTGGTACTTTGACTATGCTACAGGCCACACAATCTGGGGTTTGGATTCCAACACAGGCAAGCAATTTTTCTCCTCTCCAAAACCTCCAGATTGACTGTGGGACCCATCCCTCCTGTTCAATCAGTACTGGGGGTAAATTGGTCGAGGTGTGAAGTTCATCACTTGCCTCCATCTATTGCCAAGGTTAGGAATGAGTGGAGACATACCTCTATTCCTCAATTTGCCTTTATGGCATGAACAGGGGCAACTGTACCTTGTTATTGTGAAAGCCTTAAAACTAACTCACTCATATGAACTAACAGTTGGAATACAGCAATAAAATATGTGATACCTTTAACTTTTGGCATGTATAATACAGCAGAAAGTTACAACAACACAACCAATGCAGGACCTTGGGAAAAGAACCTTGTGACTCACAGATAATACGAGGTGAACCGAGGAACACTCTTTGCTATATTTTGCAAAATTTTGCTTATCTGATGTTATTTAAGAACACTCTATCCAAGTAATACTTAATTCAAACACATTTTTTGTATCTTTAGAAAACCCAGGATTCTGGACCTAGATCAGGGATTCTTAATTTTTGTTTTGTGTCATGGATCTCTTTCAGAGTTTGCTGAAACCTATGGGCCTCTTCTCAGCAAAATGTATTTAAATGCATAAAATAGAGAAGCGAACAACATTTTTGGAGTCTGTAGGCCATAAATTACCTTGTTGCCTACATTCATTCTAGAATGAAAAGCTAAATTTCAGTTAGAGGTCAGTGACATTAAGTCGTAATTTTTTCTCCATCCAAGTTCATGGACACCCTGAAATCGCACGTTAAGAATGGCTGATCTAGACCATCAGACGCATCCTGAACTTAAGCAATAAAGTCTAGACATAATGTCAATTGTAACATATGTACACGCTGTATTTGTATTTTACTGGGTTCAAAATAAATATCCAACCATATGCCATATTCAGAAAAGTAATCCAATTACTGTATTCACATTTAAACATTATAAACATATCAAACTGTTGACACACTTCTACAGTGCAAAAAATTAGACAAAACTTCACATAACTTATTTCCATGCACTGACCTTTTAGCAGTATGTTTAATTAGAGTGTACACTTCCTAAATATATTTGTCTTTTATTAGAATCTCAATATATTCACTAACAATGCTGATACAACCATCATGCATAATGTAATGGAATGTAATAAAATAAAATTCATTAAAAGAAAGATAATAAAATATGAAAAAATAAATGTATGTACTCATAACATGCATAAAAATTTCATCTTCACAATACCACTATGCAAACTAAATAACTCAAATGCATAAATAAAATTAAACAAAGCATATGTCCAATTTTCACATCAATGTCTGTTTATTGTGATATCTTCTGGCTATAGTTCTATATCAATAAATACAGACTCTACTAATGTTTCAGAGGCAGCTGGTTTTTCCACATCAGTAGCATTATTACTAGTTGACATGATGTTACAACCAGAACAAAACAAAATAAAAATTACCACTAAATACAAAATGGCGCTTACTGTCATGAGTTATACGTAGCTGTGCTTCTTGAAGAGGAGTACTTTCAAGTTCAATTTTTTCTGCAGCCTGTGAATATGACATGGCTAACTAGATGCACTTATCAAACTTCAATACCAGTTAATCAAATGCACTTTTAAACTTCAGTAAGTATCACTTCCAAATTTTTCTTGGAAAACACACACAGCACCTACAAAATACGCGTTTTCATATCAAGACAGTCTGCCTGTAACTAGCTACTGTCACAGCATTGCAACTGCATCTTACACACCCACCACTGCAGACATTTCGCATGATTATAATTTGTTTGTTTACTCTGATGCCTGACCCCTACACTTACTTTACTTAAAAGGTAAAGCAGTCCCATTACAGGCCTGGACAGGCGCAGAGGGTTCCAGGAAGTTGAGGTTCCCGGATTTCGTGACAATGGCACAGGATGGTGGTAGGTTGTCAGCCTTATGCACCGGCCGCCCTTACCCCCAGGAAATACTACTGGCACTCATTTCTGTTACAGGCTGAGTCAACCCCAGGGCCATAGTGCGATCGGAAGGATTTTGTCAATGAAAAACCCACTGACACCAGCTGGGATCGAACCAGCAACCTTCCTATTTGTAGCACAGCACCTTAACCACTGTGCTACTGTGGTCCTCCACATTTACTTTAATTACACATAAAGATTTCAGTTCATACTACACAGAGGGTGGAAAAAAAAAAAAAACCTGCGGCCATTATACAGTCAGGTCAGTTAATGCAGTTACGGGAAATAACTACAGTACCTGTGAGAATTCAATATAAAATACATGTGGCAAAATGCATACTGTCTTAACGTTACAACAGGTGGTCCAAGTAGTTACCATTGGGCTATAAGTGTGAATATAAGCATACATTAATTTTGTATTGCTCACACAAGTAAATTTCTTAATATCCAACTTGAAACTGGGACAGTACAGCCAGCATACTGACTAGGCTATACGTACGTCAAGCAAAGAATCATAGTTCAATTCCTACCTGGGCCAAGAGATTTTTGCTTCTCCAAAACATCAGCTCTGGGGCCCCACTAGCCTCCTATTCAATACGTAACTGGGGTTTACTTTCCACAGTGAAAAAAGGGCTGGCGCATTAAGTTAACACTCGCGTCCATATGGCATGCACAGGGGCAACATCATCTGAACATTAATTGCATATTTTATAATTTAATCAGATTACAAAAATAGAACATATGCACCTATAAACATGCAATAATGAGACAAGATTCTTGTATTAAATGTTCTATTACAAGTTTCAAACTACTGAATGTGCAGTATATCAGAACTGTATCTGAAGCAAACATAGTGAGTGGGGAGGGAAATGAAATAGATTCAATACTAAGTGAAATATACAAAAATTCTGAAGTGTAAGAATGCATATATCTCCCTTTCTGTCTTTACATGCCTGGTCATCTGCTGAACAGTACACTGAACAAACAGATTATTGTGCAAAATACTGGTGTTGTACAGACTTAAAAATATGATGTTGATGATAAACCTGTCAAATTATCCCCCAGAACTGTTCATCAGGGAAAATATGGTACAAAAATAGAAACTCATCTTTCAATAACAAAATTCCACAAAAACAATTACACTTTCCATTTAAATTTTATTTCACGAACAGCAGTAAGTGGATGGAACTTCTGAAATGAGCATGAGACATTCCCAAGAAAACGATGTTTCTATCAGAGACACTATTTCAGTAAAAATAATGTTAGCTACTTTGAAATTAACCCTTTGACGCCTAACGACCCCTATAGTGGTCATACCGCACCGCTAACCTCTAAACGTTGCATTTTATATATTTATTCAACAAATATAGATATTGAATATTTTAAACATGGTATATAATCTCCATTTTTTTCTCTTCAAATTGCAGTTTGTTTCATAATTCTAATACATTTGGTTCCTGTTTTATTCACATTTTATATACAGGGTGTGCTAAAGTTAAAAAAAAATAATTCCGGTGCCAAAAGGTTAAGAAATGGCTGTAATACTATTAATTCTCTAATTATTTTCATTACAAGAGGGAATACAATGGTTTAAAAAGTTTGACACAAATTTTTCTGTTCACCATCTATGTTAACTCACAACTGTGAGATAGTATTTCTTCATGAATCTCCAACAGCCCCCCCCCAAAAAAATTATTTTAAACTTCAAAAATTTAAAATTCATCTCTCATCCCTCTACTTAACTGTTCAGCATGAAGACATTTCAATGCCACACAGGTTTTAAGAGATGAAAGCCACTTCAGAGAAGCTTTTGGGAATTACAAAACTGGCAACAAGCAAATGCATTATTCTGTGCAAACTGTGCAGGTTTGAATAACACAAGTTTATTGAACTCACCAACAGCCTTTTTACACCTCATAACTATTCACCAGTCATAAGCCTTACTGTGCTCAATTTGCATTATCATCAGTGACTTCATATGTTATCCTACTTCACAATATTACATGTACCCTACCAGGTTTACCCCTTTTTAAGCACTGTTATTGCCTCTACTTGTAACACTTTTTCTTAAACGCAATTTTGACAATAAGTATTGTATTCATCTCATAAGTTATTAATAAATTTAAAAACAGGTTACACTTCTATGCTTAACCTTTTTATATTGTTGTCACAACACCTGTATGACAGATCAAATTTATAATTAAGCTTGTACTGACACAAAACACTCTACGTAGCTCACAGCAATTACTAAATCTCATGTGACTAGCCGAACATTGTGGCTTTTTCTGGGTGTTGCTGTCTCTAAGTAAGAGCATTATAATTAAATGTGCTACTTAAATTTAACATGTCACTGAGGCCAGATATATAACTACAACAAAAAACAATTTTAAACACATTAATAAGTGTTACAGCTAGGCAGTGAAAGTTTTACCTACCTATACAATAATAATTTTCAAAATTAACTTAACAAAGGGGCCTGAGAAATAAAAAAAATGCCCAAAAAAGTGATAAAATAATAATTTACATATAATATTGCCAAACATGTGTTAACTAGGATAACGGGTATCACTAACGATGATTCAAATTATGTGTCCAATCTGCATGACCAGTGAATGCCTGTAAAATGTCAAAAGGTTGCCGGTAATTCCAAAACTAGTATTATACACAGGCACCATACTAAGAAAATAATTACTTGCACCACCAAAAGTAGAACAATGTTTCCATATACTACCAAACAGTATATACCTGGTACACACCAAATTCTATAATAAGCTAAGCAGTAAACAAACTGGTAAAAAAATATATATATCCAGTTCTTGCTTCATACAGGAGATATTAGTGACTGTACAGTACAATAAATGCTAATCCCACAGCCAGTAGTTACTCTGGCCCATTCAATGAATTGAATTACTTAATTCTACATATCAAATTTACAAAGGAAACATAATACCCATAAATTATTAAGTTATAGGTATTCTCCATTCTTAAGCATTTCCATATTCTTCAAAAACTGGTTATGTCCCCTTAACCCTTCAAATAAGTATTTTAAACATTGCAATGCTGTGACAAGGCAAACAGAGCAAGTCTACACATGTACAGACATACACAGGGATGTATGTACAGTAATTTGCACTCACGAAACTCAACTGCACACTCCACTCCTCCAGAGTCTGTCCTTGTGCATTCAAAATCCATTCACTCACTTCTTACGGCTCCGAACAGTGTGCAGTGCTCGCACGTCTGATTCATATACCACATTCTAACACATTACATATGTATGTATGGTGTGACTAGGCTCTTGTGTTTGAAGTTGGTGAATTATTCAACACTGCTAATTTATAATGAAAGCCACATTCAATCCTTCCAGTAAATTGAAATTTTACCATTGCATTCTCAACATAACCCATTCAACACTGACCATATTTACTCTAGTAGAAGATCACCCTGAAATGAATCCCCTTCACAAGCTTCAATTTTCAGGACAGTACCTACACACAACATGTCTAACTGTGCGTCACGCTAATGGAACCCTCATTTTCCAGATGACGAATAAGGAATTCCTGTCCTATATTCACATAAATATGGTTATTACCAGATAAATGTGCATGTTACTACTAAGGCATGTACATCAGACATCCATTGTCCTGTTTTGGAAGCTGTCCCTAGCAGGGGAACTTTTACAGCAGACAGAGAGAATCAAAAACCTCAGCAACTGATGCTTCTATGAACCCACATCATACATTACTCTAACCAGAATTCTAACACATATACTCCATGATAATAAGACAAACAATATATCTAACTAATATACATATATATACACCAACTTAAAAGCTCCCCTTGCTGACTGCCACTACATGTAGCATGTTTCCAGTGTGAACTGAAGGTGGTCTGATGAATAACATGATCTTAAAACTTTACAGTCCAAACATCATTGCAGCAGTGAAGTAGTGTGAAGAAATAAGGAGTGGAAAAACTGAGAGTCTGTGGCTTTTCAAATAAAGGTCAACTTAGCATTTCCCTTTAAGACCCAAGGCCAATAACTCTCACCAGCAGAGTGAGAATGTGCTAAGATAATAGTCCAGTACCTATTGAATAAACACAGAGACCCAATCAAAAACAGTTACAATATGGCTGCACTACATTTATTCAGTTTGAACACACATGTAAGATTCTTATTAGCATTAACTTAAGGAATGCATGATGCTATAATGGCATAAGTTAAATGCAAAAGATATGATATATAAATCATTTCTGGTGCGAAGCTTGAATAATTATGCACAAGGAATCATTAACTTTGTTTCCATAAACAGTAAGACAAGAAAATCAAACAAGGAAGCATGCATGCACCATGCTACTAGCAACTATTCCACTCAGCTACAGACACTGTTTTTAGTGCATTTACTTTCATGGGTAGTATAGCTTTGGATAGCACCATTCATTTGAATTTTCTTATAGCCGGCTCTCTTTACAAAAATAAACACAGTAAGATGCAGATTAAAAAAACATACAAGTCACAGAGGATATGCCAGTAAATACCATCTCGTAAATAACAGACAAAAATATAAACCTCAACAAGTTGCACTAAACTAAATTCAAATGAAATAACCTAATGAAAATAATCAGTAACACCAGACACATCAAACTATTTGTGATGTATGCAACTAGATACATAATTCAATTACTAATGCTTCAACCAGGCTATAACACATCCTGAGAAAGGCTGACTTCAAATAAAATAAAATAAAAAAAATAAAAATAAAAAACTTAAGATGAAGGCATTATTCATTAGTCAGTTTTTTTGGTAGCTATACATTTCCACTGCAGATGCTATATATAGTACAAACGCTATGTACACTGTAACTATCTAACCTACCCACAATAGTATTAATTCATCACCACATTTTGAGACACTGATCAATTTTTACAGACATGTAACATCTCTGAAGCCAGGCATTAACATATCACAATTGTAAACAGTTTGTGTAGACATCTTAACCATCTGCCAATTTTTCCACATTCACCTGTTCTGACACATGTTACACCTGAATAAATTCTGATTAAATCTCATGCTAATGACCCCTATAAATTTTGACAAAAAATCACCTCCAGAAACAGCAATTAATTAAGTTACGCCCCTTTACCTGTAAATGAAAATCATCATGTAATCAACAAGTGTTCTGTGCAAATTCTGTCACTTTTGGAAAAAGAAACATACTGTATTAAATGCATTACATATAACTTTTGCATATTTTTGACAAATAATTTTCGTTCTGTTGCAACTGTGTCTAATGCGTGAAAATGTTCCAGCAAAATGATTTTCGCAAATTACAGTACTGTAAGGGTACTGAAAATGCATCTAAAACGAATAAAATAATGCCAGGCCAAAAAATAATCGAACACTGTTAAGTGAAACTGCAGAAACCATGTGGACTGCAGATTTAAAAAAGCTGCTGGCTGTGGTTTCTGCAATGTGTTCCTTCAAGTTTTTTGGTCTGCTTTTTTTTTTTTTTCATTATATTATTACAGAGACTGCTACGTAGATGTGAGACCAGAACGGGTCAACATGTGACCCAACTCCACATTTGATGATGATGATTATTATTATTATATCCCTTTGATTCAATTAACCTCTCTTTTGCGATAGGATGTCGTTCATGTTCTGTACTTTTATGGGTTCTTGACGTGTGGTATGTTACAAAATTTTGTAAGAATATTTCTGAAGCATGCACATGACACCAGCGTAAATATTCACGGCCACGTTTTCAATACACACAAAAATCAGTTTTTATCTCGATCTGATTCTTAAACGTTAATTTACCAACAATAATCACACAATGCCCCTAAAACAATGAAGAATAACATGATCGCATGATCGATGTTCGATCCCAACGAAACTTGGCCTTTCCAAGTCGATCGAAGGTGAATGAATACCTCACAATTCGTCAAAACCTTCTTTTCCACAAATCACCATTCATACAAATATCCTACTAGCTTCATACTCTTTGTAAAGACACTGATAAACGTTAAGCTGCAAAAATGTGACCGGCAGAATTTACATTTATGTCTTTCATTATACAAACGTCTCTCCAGAAACTATAACCACTAACAAATCAAACACTAGCGACCTTTGGACGACACCGGTCGTAAACTAAACGTGAGCACAGACAACACCGTACACCACGTACCGACTGCAATACTGAACGCGTACTAATAACAGACTGCCACGGATCAACAGCTGGTAGCGGTCCACACGCAGAAAACACCGTTTCCCGTGTGCCTACGGGCGGCGTTCACGCTCTCTGTAGGTTCAAGCATCCAAGTCAAGAGGGGAAAGAAAACTTCTCCCTGACGTGCCGAATTCAAAGAGTACACCCTCCATTCAGATGTGACAACCGTCCTGTATAGACGTCACGGACAGGGTCTCATTATTAAAAAGTTTACTTAATGTTTCATCCGAATAGGATCAACGTCTTGTTTCTGTGTTTCACGGTTTTGATAATGGAAACAAGATCATCCTATGTCTACTTCATCGTTCTACAGACTCGTTTGCACCTGAGTTTGGATAATAACTCCACGGTGCATTTGGCCTCTCTTCCTTTAGGAGTTACCAGTCTACATTTTCACACTGTTCCCGCACGATGCAACACCGAATTATTGCCCGTCTGTACATTTGCACTAGGCCACACGACATTACATACGAGAGGAGAGAAATCTTGAAACACCGAATGATTACCAAGCTTAAGTTTGTTGGCGTCCATTAATGTAAAAGCATATTCTTTAGTTGTATGACAACAGACCGTTCATGAGAACGGCAACTTCAGCACCAGTAAAATAAATGACTGCCAACAATAACACTGAAGGTAAAGCTTTCCGCAATAGTTATTTGTGAACTGAATATGATAAAACTCTGTATTATTATCCCAGGAAAGAATGGGCGGCAAAGTTGTCCAGCAATCGAGAAAAATAATGTTTGAAACGATCTGCAAATATCTGGCAAGAGCTCATTTATGTACGGAAATTCCCCTTAAAATTGCGATCTTCTGGGCTATTATGCAGCGATTCCTACCGACGTTTCGGGACAACCTACAGGTCCCATATTCAAGCGTAAAAAATCCAAGATTGGATTCTTGACCCTGAAGCAGTCCAAGCAGTTCACTGTGCAGACTGTATCATCACTTACCCAACTGGATCATAGCTCACCACATGCAACTTCTGTGTACATCATTCCGCAGAACTATAACTGAAACAACAATTTTAACCTTTTAAAGCCTAGCAGTTTCTTTACGTACCACCAGGCTTAACATTAAAAAATTCTACATGTTGCTCGCTTTGCGTCGAGTGTTTTGTACGAATCTTAGAACAAACAGCGGCCTTTGCAGTATACGTCATTAACTGTTTGGTTTTTATAGCCATGGTGGAAAGTGTGCACAGCGCGGTACGGACTGATTCCTTATATACAGCAGATTACGCTTAGTCGTTTCGAGGTTAACCTCTGATATTTTATACTCACTGCTATTTTATTTATTCAACCGTGTATTTTAACAAAAAAAAAATATGACTTTTAAAACTGTGGAGTGATTTAGACACATTTTAATCATATTTTTATTCTTGTTCTCACCACCCTGAAGAGGGCTACATGAGTAGCCGAAACATGTTGGTGACCACTATACAATAAAATTGCATTTACAAAACCAGCTACATTTCTTGGTGATGTAATACATTTCATGCAATCAATCAATGCATGGAAGATTGGACGTATCTTGAAGATCCGTTTTAATATTATCCTCCCACCTAAGCCGAGGTCTTCCAAGTGGCCTCTTTCACTCAGATTTCCCCATCCAAACCCCATATGCACCTCTTCTGTCCCCAGTATGAACCACATGCCCCGCTCACCCCATTCTCTGCATTTGCCCCCCCCCCCCCCCCCCCCCCCCCCCCCCCCCCCCCCCCAACCCCCCCCACCCCGCAGAGTAGACTAATACTAGGTGAGGAGCAGAGAACGTTATGCTGTCTCCTCCAGTCCCTTGTTACCATGTCTCTCTTAGGTCCAATTGCCTCCCTCAGCACCTGATTCTCAAACACACCCAGACTGCGTAATATATTAACATATTAACTACAAAGCAGTGCGTATTTTAACTTCAAAAAGTACCACTGAAGTAATCTTGGACAGTGTTCGTGAAGGTCTAATCCATTAACATTTTTATTTTAATCGTCCAACCTACGTTTTTAATCGAATATCACCTAAAGCCTCTACGTTGCTTCGAGCCCTAACAAGGCTCTCCTCCTGCTGCCTTGTTCACAGCTGCACCATTCACGATGAAGTACTGCGTCCATTTTAGCTCTTTCCAGTGGACAGACAATGTTAAAAATGATCACGAGCGACGAATGGAGAGAGAGATGTGGAAGGATTACAGCGTTCTGAATACACATACCCATCCATCCACGCGTCATGCACGAGCTAATCCATCCTCAACGATGAACCGAGGGGCTCTGAACAACAAACGTAACGCACAGTCGGGACTAAATGCAGGGACTTACATTTTTATAAATGTCAACAGCTCGCAAACAATGATCCCTGGGAAATGCGTGGAATTAAGGAGGCCGAGCCGGCACTTTACAGTGTTATACGGATATAAAGAGGAAATTCATGGTTTATATACGTCACCTAGCAATGCCAGTATATGAAGTGTTGGTGGTGGCGGGTACGATTGGCTAGGCATGTAAGAATTATAATTGTAGAAGAAGGAAGCAACACAGAATTATTTTGAATAAATCTGTTTGAAGCCTGCCGCTTGGAAAACGAAGAATACCGAACAATAATATTACTAGTCCTTAGTAAGAACGATTTTACGAATGGGCTGGGAGAGTGGATGGTAGGTAGAATTAACCGTGTTGAAGAACCTGCGGATTCTCCAAGTATTCGGGAGATAGCTGATTCGAATCTCTCAGGGACACCGACCAAGTTCTCCGTGCTTTGACTTACTCCCTCAGCGCTCCATGCAACACCCAGAGTAGTGCCTCAATTAGGACACGACTGCTTCTTTCCAAAATCATCTCTAATTCATCTTTTATCAGTCATTCTATCAATCTAAATTACTGATAACCGATACCAAGCAAGAGAAGCCATTTATGCAAGTCAGAAAACCCATCTTCCTTTATTAAGAAATCGTTCGGAAAACTTAAACAAGACTAAAAATGTAGGTATAACGTAACGCTGAGGGGCTTTCGTGCAACCATTGTTGCAGTGGAAAAGCAATAATTATTATTACATATTCTGAGTGTGTGTCTTTGCTCTTAGTTATCCAGCACACAACGCGCATGCGCCTCATTATAATGTTACGTGTGCCCTGTCGGGTTCTGCAATATTTCTCCACATTATCTCAGAAAAGGCAAGATTTTCGGGGGGGGGGGGGAGAGGGAGGAGGGGCCATTAAACAAAAAATGGGTTTTCATTTT
>Ga0123355_10011254_pt1 | contig 13775 bp, 8 predicted proteins | sample TergutEmb28metaG_3_FD_89872 | JGI IMG/M metagenome (GOLD analysis project Ga0123355, IMG submission 89872) | Embiratermes neotenicus P1 segment gut microbial communities from Petit-Saut dam, French Guiana - Emb289 P1 | ecosystem: Host-associated > Arthropoda: Insects > Digestive system > Gut ... | reverse complement strand
GCAATGATTCCAAAAATAGTCAAAATATAAATAGGCGCTTCATACCACTGGCCACGCAATGAGTTGTAGTTTCCCAACCACGCCATTGTGATATAAATAGCACTGCCAACAACGGACAAAAATACGATCGCCCAACCTGTTATCGAAGTTGCTTTCTTCAGCCACTCAAAGTCTTTTTTCTTGTCTAGTTCATTTTTGTAAATATCTAAAGACTTCTTAAGTGTTTCATAAACACGATGGATAAGATGCAGAATCAGCAGACAAAGCGCAACCATCGCAAAAGCAAGCAGCATTCTGATGAGAACGTTAAAGTATCGTAGCGTAGCTATATTTATTGGTTCGGTCTGGATCGTATCTAAAAACAACAGGGAGTTGAGTACATCCATAGCTATATTTATAATTGTACCAATCCCTTCGGTTGCACTTTCCGGGTTGACAGCGAACCTAGCTGAAAACACCAACGCAGCAAGGGCTGAAATTGCATATTTGACATTTTTTGATTTGAAAAGAATATCCATATGAGTAATTACGTACTGCTTAATTGCTTGAATCAGTGAGGGGTTGCCACTGTGCACTGTTGTAATGCCATTGGGAGACTCTTTTGCATCTTCTGGGGTTGTGTGTGATGAGTCTTCCTTTTCTCCAGAAGGCAGCATCCTGTTCAGCTTAAGATGCAACATTTTCGTCAATCTGAAAAAAGCGAGGTACAACAGTATTAATCCGAAGCGTGCTGCCAAATTAAATCCATAATTATTTAAAGAAGGTGATATGCTAATTGAGTCTAATGACAACATTCCGCTGATAATGGAGAACACAAAATTTGCGATCCTTAGGCTCCATGCGTATGTTTCTCGGACAGAAATGATACTAAAGATGAGATAAATAATCAACAGCAGAAGATATAATAGCTTCATAATATTGAAGAAAAAAATCCGTGCATCACTTACTGCTTTGGGTTTTCCGGTGTTCATCCATTTTCGGGTTATTCTTTCAAATCCAATAAATATCAGTAAATAAAAAGTTGCAAAAACAATCATTGATAAGAAGCTAACAGTTCCGTTACCATCTGGGTTAGCGCTTTCGATATGGAGCACGTTGTTTACTATGTCTAATATCGCTTGTGACACAGTTTCGACAGACTTGTGAAATTCCTGCAAGTTAAATGCCAACGGTAAAATAATGTTGACCATTGCCAATACAAATAACGTGGATGCAAACATAGCGACTTTCCACCGAAACTTGGTATCCATGTTGCCCCATTTTTCCTTGAGTGTCTCAAACATGTTTTTCCCCCTTTTTCTTTGTTCCGCAATGTACTAAAAAGAACCGGAGAATATTTTTTTATGTGAAAGTTATAAGATACTCAATCAAAGAAAAAAACTATAAAAGCAATATGATATGGTTATTAGTAAATACGTATAAATACTGAAAAAGTTCTGTATTTTGGCAAAAATGTAAAATATATACATAATTGAAATAAAATTGAAACATTAATACTACTGCGTGAAATTCATATCGACCTTTGTGTTCATGCGGTTGTGGGACAAGTGAAGGTTCTTCTGAAAATTTAGTAAAATTGTAATGGACAAGAATGGAGGTTGATGGTAAAACAGGGAAATTACAGTAACGGCATACTTGAGGGCAAAGTGAATAAGTTGAAAGAGGTTAAACGATCCATGTATGGTAGGGCGAGCCATTCTCTTCTAAGAGCAAAGATGTTACTTGCAGAAGTTGTATAAACTCAGATAATTTACTAAATTTTCGGAAGAACCCATTCTAACCCGGTGCTAACATTATACTTGAAAATATAAAATAGCCTCTAGTCCTTGATATGACTGGACTAGAGGCTATTTGTGTTCTTGAATGTACGTTTATGTTGGTGCATCACTGGCTATTAGTGTGATGTGGCCTGTGTATTGCTTGACTGTGTGATTTGCCAAAACGCAAAGACGCCCGCTTTAACAGGCAGTGTAATCCAGTCAACCTGAAACTGTGAAAGGTAAAAAAGTTCTAATAGCTTCAACTAATCTAGCATTTTCCTGCGGTGCCTTAACCGCTACTCTGATGTATTCCCCAACAATACCGTTTTTACCACTCAAATCTTTGATCAAAATATTGTGATGGGCGAGTAGGAATTCCGTAAATTTATGAGCCATAATGCCATTTTTCAAACTACAAGTAATGTAATTTGCTTTGCTCGAGATCGGCTTTAAATACGGGATTTTTCTGAGCTGAGTAAATAATTCATCTCTCACAGGATAAAATCGTTTCATCGCATCTGCGAAATCATTCCTGTATTTTTCACATATTTGTAGATAAAACTCTGCGAATGAGTTGATATTCCATATAGATAAGTCGTTGCTAATGGCAGACACAAAGTTCTCATCACCGCAAGCTAACACTCCTAGGCGCAGACCTGGAACACCATAGGCTTTGGATATGCTTTTGATTACCACCAGATGAGGAAAACTTGACAGATATTTGTTTGTAATCAACGTATCATCCATATTCGCAAAATCAACGAAAGATTCATCCAGAATTAATTTGATGTTTTTGCTTTGCGCCCACTGAATTAAAGTTAAAACATCATCATGTGGGACGTAATTCCCAGAGGGGTTGTCCGGATTGATTACTACAAGTGCCTCGATTCGCTTATCATTGAAAAAGTCCATTAAGTCTTGTGCTGAATAGGAAAATGTATCATTATTAGGCTTAAAAACAATGGTATCCTCTTTTTTTCTGTTGGGGTATTCTTCAAAGGTAGGGATAACAATTCCGATTTTACCTGGAATTTGGCCTAGAAGCGATTTTATCAGTTCTGCCCCACCGTTTCCTGTTGCTATCATTGAAAGGGGTATCCCGAAAAACTTAGCCGCTAAAAGATTGTTCACACGCTGACCAGAAGGATATTGTGTAGTCAAAATTTCAAAGTTAGCTTTGATTTCGTCAAGTAGTTTCTGCGGTGGGAAGTTAGAGTTGACTAAATAGCAGAAATCGAGCATGTGTGGATAACGCCAGTATCCGCCGTAACGATTTTGAATTCGCTCCAGCCTACCAGCGTCAGTAGGAGCAAAAATGCTTTCGGCGATGTCTAAATCCTGAATATCATCGATTTCATACCAGTTGCCTTTTTCCAATATCTTTGCCTTAATTTCCGATTTATCTAGTTTAGTAATGACTTTCAACACCTGCTCATAGTACTCGTTGTGGCCAAGTGCATGACAATAGGCTTCCAAAAAAGGAACATAGCAACTATCAGAAAAATTCTGGCTAAACTTGTACATATTCACTGTTTTGTAATAGCTCTTGATATCAGTAAATTGTAATTGATCTTTGTGAAGAAATTCGTTGATTCTGCAATCGTCTTGCAAAGTGACTACAGCACCGTCCATCCAGCTTTCGTACTTTGCCACCAGAGCAAGGCTTGGGTGGGGATCATCTACCAATGTGTTCAATACAGAATCATCAAAAATTAGGTCGGATTCTAAAAGCAAGGCATCCTCCTGCCGCAGGTATTCACGTGCCAAATACAATGAGTAAATATTGTTTGTCTTATCGTAAATCGGATTACCTATATACACGATTGGCGTTTTAATATGCAAAGTTGTCAGGAATACTTTCAGATTTTCGGCCTTGTAACCCGTTACTAGTACAATGCGCGATAGCTCTAAGTTGTCGAGCTGTGTTAACATACGCTCGATCATAGCAATGCCATTTACTTTTATCATGCATTTTGTTTCATTTTTAGTTAAATCTTTTAGCCGCTTGCCCATACCAGCTGCCAATATAATTGCTTGCATATCTGACACTCCTAAACCCAGAATTTTTTCTCGGGTACAGGAAGTGAAACTGTATCCGGTATTTCACTTAGCATAGAATAAACTTTATAGGCAATATATATGTCATAAATCGAGAGACCGATATTGTAAACCAATATTTTTTCTTTGTCTGTCGAGCGCCCAGGTGATTTGTTTGCAAGTACATCGGCAATCTCAGCAAAACTCCTGAACTTGTCATAATGTTCAAATCCATCAACATGACCGCGATCATCCGAGAAAACTTTATCAAAAAATAAATCGCAGTTTTGGAAACCGCGTGTATGTATAGGGATAATCGTACAACCGGGTTTGTAACAAGAATCATCAGCAAACAAGCCATCCATATAGGATACAGATGAAATCACTACATCATGTTCTTTGATTAAATCTGGTACACTTTCATAAACCGAAAACTCAAGGTTATCAAAATCCTTGAATCGTTCTATGAATGACTTGGCTTGGTGCTTGTAGCGGAGCAATCCTACATGATATTTTTTTCCCCTGTTTACAGAAGCGTGTACTAGCAGAGTTGCACGCGCAGAATTACCCAAGCCAATAAATGCTATTGTCCTGAAATTTTTCTTGCCGAAAATACTCATCGAATATGCTGCCACAGCTCCCGTTCGAAGGGCAGTAATATACGTCCCATCCATTAGAGCTAGGGACTCACCAGTACTTTGTCTGTACAATATAATTTGGCTCGTAAGTGATGGTATTTGCTTGGGGTAACGCATGACAATTTTTACACCCATTACATCTTCACCTGGCAAGACAGAGGGCATAACGTTACAAAAGCTACATTTGGACTGCTTCATGCTTATTTTCGGAGGTAGTATCACCGAATCTTTCTGTACAAGCACTTCTCTTACCCAATCATAAGATTGTTCGGGCGGTATCTTAAGATCAACGATGTTTTCAAAGTAGATTAGTTTCATGCCGTGACCCTCCTACCTCAAAAGAATACGCGATGCAAGCGACAAACGTTCATATCAACAAACTGAATTGTTCAGGAATCCGTGAAAAATCTCTGATACCTTTATAATTCACGAGAATTTTGGCCTAGTCCCGCTTGTAGAACGCGAAAAAACATGAAAAACCCGTTTAGTTTCATCAGAATTGGCTGTATCAACCATAATATCTCCCCGCAGTGCAAGCTCGAATCCACTTTCTGACAATTCAGACATGAGCCTTAAATATTCTTCTTCAGTTCTATATATAACACTGTACTCGGATTCTAATTCGTCAGAAAAGAAATGATTCAATGTCAGCCGTTGCGTAATACCTACAGGGTTAAGCACACAGATTCTACAACTATCGGCCATAACTGAAAGAACATTTCTCAACCCCTCGCAAATATTATCATCATTAATAAAGCCCATTACCCCTGCAATGATTATTAGAGAGTATTTCCCATCGGGAATAGGGATAGTTCGATCTGATATATCTTGTAGTGATATAGTCGCAAAAGCATAATCTTTTCCTGGGAAGCGAGTACGTTCCTGAGCAATTGCAACTAAGTCTGCAGCATAATCGGTTCCTAAATAAAATTTGCAATTGGGAATAATTGCATCAGCTAATCGGCCAATTCCACAGCCTATATCTAAAACTGTATCGTTGAAGGTGATGTTTAATAACGGAATGATGTTATCTTTTTCGTATTCATCCCATTTTTGAGCGCGCTCAGGATTCCTATCTCCTAGCTTAATTGAAACGAAAGGATTATTTACATCGTACTTACATGCCCTTTTATTCCAGAATTGCTTCATCTCATTTTCGTTAATGTTAGCTTTATCACCATAAATTCTGCTTTGTGTTTTATCTGGCATAGCTAATCTCTTTTCTATTAAATAGATTTTTATCTAGTGCATTTAATATATATTTGCTTCCAGCTTCTCCGTTTCTTCCGGGATAGTAAAGATACTTATGCACTATATATTCTATCTGTTCCTTGTAAACATTTTTTTCTTTCATCAATTGGGCTACTGCTTTATCAAGGCTTTTTGCATTATCTATATCAACTGAGATTCCTATTTTATCCCGAAAAGAGATTTCTATCGCTTCCAGTCCATACAGCTCATAGTTGGGGTTCATTATTTTCATTGGAGTGTTGATGAAGATGCTTGGTTTTAATGTGCAGTAAGAGAACTCAAACGCAATACTTGACCAATCTGTAATTAGAACATCAGACTGAAAAATGGACTCGTTGTCCAAAAAGTCTAATTCAAACTTGATTTCTCCATTGGCCACATGTTGCGAGTAACGTTCTTCCAAATCACTTATTCGTTTGGGAAACATCTGAGAGTATTGTGGATGAGGACGTATTGCAATGTTGTATCCTTTCCCAAGTAGTGATTTCAGCATATCGTCAATACACAGTTCCATGATGTTATCAGCTTGCCAAGACGGAGCAATCAGAATCCAAGGTTTTTCGTTAGAAATGCAAGATATAGACGCGTATAAATCTAATAATTGGTCGTAAACTCCATAGCCTGCCTTTACTAAGTTCTTACGGGGTAATCCAGCCATTTCTTCACGACGCCGTATTTCCGAAACTTGGTGGGAACCTACACAAAAAATCGTATCATAGTGGTCATATGCCGTTTCTTTAATAGTTAGGAAGGTGCTTGTTAGACCATGAGGTATGTAGATATATTCTATGTCATCCCTAACAATGGAACGTTTCATATGAAAACTATGTAAATCCGGCACAGTAGTAATCATCATATCACAATCGAGTTTCATCATAAGTGAGATCGTCTTTTTTTGGCTCGCATAGTATGGTATCAAGCGTTCATGATGTTGTGTAAACAGCGCGTCATTAGGGTCGTTAGTCAGGTAGTGGATAATGATGTATGGATGTTCAAGTAAATGCTCAACAATGTTCTTATAGTACTTGTATTGTCCGCTGGTAAGTGCATAAAACACTAGATGTTTTTTAGCAGCGCAGAAACGGGTAGCATCTTCCTTTTCCCATCTGCTTAACTCTTTGTTTATTTGTTTTTCTTCGCGAAGCTGTTCTGGTGATTTTCGAGCAGCTTCGATCTGTGCTAGTGCCTCCCCTGCGAGCTTTTTCGGATTATACAGTCTGTTGAGGATAAAAACAGAAATCATCCCCAAAAGATTTCCCGCTGTCCAGTAAAGGCCAACTCCGACTGGTGTCGCGAGCGCAAAATATAGCGATAAGCCAACGGTGGCAATTGTGAAGCTCCAGTTCGTTCTCCTGCCTTGGCTAAGTGCGCCAGGGCTAACTTTGCTTTGAACCAAGCAAAATGCAAGAGCTGAAAGCACCGCTAACAGTGGCACTATCAATGCTATCGACGGATTTGTAAGAGACGGCATTTCGCCAATATTCAGTCTGAGAAAGTAAAGGTTTGTGTTCGCGGCTGTTTGAATGAAATATGCAGCATTCGGAAAATCGGCAAGTGCCGACTGGTAAGTTGATAGATTCTGGGGCTGCTGCAGAGTTTCTAAGACTTGCAATTGCTCTCCGACACCGCCGTAAATACCAGTAACTTCACGATGGGCAGAAACCATCGCATTGATAACATCTGGCTCAAACCTAAGCACATGTTGAAGTGGATGATACATCACTTGTAAAATTCCGATAATGAGAAATAGCCTGATGAACAACGGTATGAGTCCAATGAGTGGACTGTACCTTTGTTCTTTGAAAAGATTATATTGCTCTTCGTTCAAGCGTTCTTTATCACCTGAGTAGAAGCGTTTTAGATTAGTGAGCTTTGGTTGGATTTGCAGTAGGCGGATAGAGTTTTTATGCGCAAGAATCCCCACTGGGAACATAACTGCACTTGCAGCAACTGCAAAGATCAGAATCGCTAAACCGTAATTGTTAGTCAACCGATACGCAAAATAGATAATGTATCCTAACAGTACGCCTAAGACTGCATTTATAATATTCAACGTGCTTGTCCCACCTTGCTTTATTTATCTTCTGATAGTGTGTCTATTACGTCGTCATCAATAACATCAGTGTTTTGAGCTATTTGATTCGCACCAGTGTCAACCTTTCCCTTACTATAGAACATTGCCCGGATTTTCTTGCGTAGCGAAAACAGAATCGCTCCACTTACAGCAATTATTGCAACTACAATTTGAATTAGCATTCCACCAAAGCCGGGATCCAAGTACACAAACTTCACCTCCAGTTAATATGATTACGCATCCGAAGCACAGCCTTGCTTATCTGACGGACAGTACGAGAGCTTTTATGCTGTAGTAAATGGCGCACCTGAGCTAACGGCATAACCATTATATATTTTGATGACACTCTGAGATTGATGTTTGAAAGCCGCAGAGTAAGCGTGTATACCCCTGAACTCTTTTCACTAGTTGCAAAGCTGTTCGGTGCTTGTTTACTTGCGTATATCATAATTTGGAAAAAAACAGATGCACATTTTTTAGTTTCCGTAAACGGACAAATTCAGGCCAAGTTCTCTCATATCCTGTTGGGGTGGGAAGTCATTATATGGGATAAACGTATTCATAACATCAATACGTATATCCACAGTCTGCCCCACAAAACCTGTGAGGACATACGTCAGGTCAATTTGCGTAGAAGTATAATCGAAATTGATTGACTCAATAAATGTGCCATCTACATACACGCGCATCTCATTTTGAGGAAAGGCGGCAAAAGAGTACTGGTTTAAATTAAAAAGAAGTGGGATTTCGTTTGCAAAGCCGAGTATTTCAAAAGATCGCCCCGTCCATCCATCAGCATATACACCCCTAACGTTAAACGCCGGAACATCCGTAACCCGGTAAAGTCTGTAACCTATCGAGGTTTCTACAGGTCCCCACATATTGCCCATACCTAGGAACAAATGTCTCCTATCCAACCTCATAGCTGACACAAGCTCAAGGGTGTAACCATGTTGCTCCACGAGTCGTGAGGCGACATTTCTTCTGAATGCCCCCCTAGCCTCGAGCATTAGGTTTTGTGGTCTTTGATCAGGAAATAAAATTATGTAGTCATCAATTTTGGGGGCTGGAACTGTCACAAACTCATCAGCAAAATGTAATCTGAGAACATCGGGATTGTATGTTCCGTAAAAAAAGGCTTCGCCTAAGCCAAAAATATTAATATTGTTATCCCTCAAAATGTTGTGGTATATATTAGTTTGATGCACAGGCTCTTGAAAAAAACATAAGTCCTCAAAGTAAAGGTTACTATCAGGGCTTATAATCTCCGATACAGTTAGCATGCTGCTCGTATGAACAACATTTAGATCACCTTGGAAACGAGCGTTATAGAAAGTATGCTGTATATAGATGAAAGCTAGCACAGTCATTGCAACATGGAACGCTTTTTTTGACAAAGGCTTCTTAATTTCTTTTACAACAAAGACGAGACTTAAGATAAAAAATGTTGACGGTATCAGCATGTAGTAAGGCTGAACAATTGGCCAAAACATCATTCCTCCTACATAAGCCCATCCCCATACAGAAGTAAATAGGCCTATCAAGAAGCATCTATTATTCCGGTTCCCATAGAACAAATAGGCATTACCGACAAGGGATACCCCACCGACAACAAAAATGTCGCTAGTTAACTGCATGTACAGCCTAAGGTTCGTTAAAACAGCACCTATGGAACGGTTAAGTTGAGCGGAGTAGGGATTTTCAATGGGCAAAACGTCAAAGATACGAATGTAGAGCATATGGAACAACCATGTGAAAAAAAATATACCAAGAGCGAGTGATACTTTTGTTAACAACTGCCTTCCAAGTCTAAAGAACATTGTCAACACAAGGATAAAAGCAAGGGGAGCAATTAAGGCAATAGATGTTTCACTGGTTAAAATCATCAAAAGCGACAAAAGGCTCAGCAGAGCACAATGTAATAAGAATTTGCTTTCATAAGACACAAACTTGCTAATCACTACGATATAGAACACGCCAAGTGATGTCTGGAGCACTTGGGCTTTACCTATAGTAAGCAAGTTTTCCGCAATCGGCGTTTGGGTGAAAATCAACAATGTAGTAAACGCTACCTGCCATATACTAAAATCGAGCTTTCGCATAAAATGGAAGATACAAGCTACCGTTAAGCCATATAAAATAAAAGTCCCAAGAAAAATTCCAAATAGGGAGTTGTTCGACGTAAAGTAAAAAAACGCATAGGTAATGTGGGTGAGGGGAACAAACCTACCCATTTTAGGAAGATATAAACTTGTGTCAAAGAATCTGTTTCCGGGGGTAAAACCATTGGCTAAAAGTTCTGCGGTTGGTGTATCTATCCAAAAATGACCGTAATTCTGCCATATGAAATAGCCTACTATAATAGACAAAATCACAAACAACAAAATATCAGGATTTGTTTTTAGGCTAGGTAGCTTTGTGATGTTAATGTTAATCACTCGCTCTCTATATTGGTAATTTGAATTGTTCTAAAGTCAATAGAATAAAAGTTGGTATCATTGTTTATTCCCAATGCGATGGGAGTTATTGCGTACGGATAGTGGAATACCAAGAACAGCTCTCCTTCTGGCGAGATCGCATCCGCTGGAATTATAAAAGATGCGTTGTGCACCCCATCGCTATGAATTCGTTGCTCGTACAAATACTCGCCATCTGCGTACAGGCGTATTACCTGATATTCGTCTCGGCTGACTACTACACTAAGCGATGTATCCAAAATTAAGTCTGATGTTATAGGCTCGTCAAACCTGACACCGAAAACAGAGTGATACCCAATTGCCCGCGCAAACCCAGCACCGACAACATCCTGCAATTCCTTGGCAAAGAACGCAATACCATTGCCTTCTCCGCCAAAACGAAGAATTTCGCCCAAAGTATACTTTGAAGGATCAAAGTTAATCGGAGCAATGGCACGATTAAACTCTTCGGATGCTCGAGAAATAAAATCATCTGCGGTACGAAAAGTAATCTCTCGTAGATTTATCGCTGCGGTTATGTTACGCAAAACATCTTCACTGGAATCGATGTGTTCTAAGGCATCCAAGAATTCAAGTCGAATAGCTAATGAATTGTCATCATTTAAAAAGGTATTGGGGACATAAAATACATCATAAATATTTTGTTGATATATATGATAAGTTCGTTCGTCTAGAAAATAATCGTTTACATATAAGCGTATCCGTTGGCGACGATGTGTGGGACATTCGGCAATCACATTAAACAGTAGTTCAAAGATTAAATCCGTATCCTGTGGAAAATCTAAAACAGTTGCTCGAAAAACCGCTGTATTGTTTGCACTGAATGCTCCACTATGAGTAATTCGAACGTCACCATGATCAAAGAAAAGAGCCATTCTTTGCTCGGCAAAATTCATGACAAAATTCTCGGAAAAATTCAATCTTACTTCTGGAAAAACAGCGAAAGCATCTTGAATAGCCGAACGGACACCAACGAAACGACCTACATCCCATCGGGTACTCTCAATGCCGAACTCGAACTCGTAAATATCTCCTGTACCGATTGAGTATCTTGCGCCAGGATTCATGATTATAGCTGCCTCAGTATTCAGAAAAAAGAAGTTGCGAGTATCTCGATCAGCAGTTGTATTTTGAAAAAATGTCATTGGAGAAATCTGGTCTTGCACGAAAGACACAAGCATCGGCATAACATCGAGTTTTGAAAGCGGCAAATGAGATATTTGAAGTTGACCAGTTGCATGAGGCTCTCGAATCAACATAGCTGGTGCTTGCCTTCTCTCATATTGCCCGTGATCTGCCGTTATGACGATTAACGTGTCATCATAAACACCAACCTCTTTCATTTGCTCGATATAGTCAAGCACGATCTGTAAACTTCCTCTGGCTTGGTCGGTCAAAGTAGTAACCCCGGGAGTGGCTGGCTGGACATTTCTGTCGTATATAATTGGAGTGTGTGGACCGTTCAAGTGAAACATTGAGAACATATTCTTGTCACTTATCACGACAAGCCCTTCATTAAGTAATGTTTGATGAAACCTGAAATCCATGTCAAGACTGCTGGTACGTCCGATATATCCCTGCGTCGAAATTCTGTGCTTATCAAAATCTGATATATACATCCAGACAGGTGACTTGATTATATGCGGAAAGTAGCGAACTCCGACAAATCTAAACAGGCTGTTTGCCATACCTGTGACAGTGGTCATAACCCATCCGTCAGAGTGATGTACATTGTCAATTAGATCTACAACAAGGGGACTTATTAAATTTGGAATATATAGATTTGTTATAAAATTTTTCTCTCGCAATAAGGGATATATTGGGCTACCCTTCCAAGCCATGTCAAGGTACTCCAAGTACAATGTTTCGTTTAAAAAAGGTTTTCCTGTGTAAATAATTGGAGCACCTACAACTGTATAGTTAAACATACCCAAAACATTGTCAAAGAAAACAAATCCGTCAAGTAAATCTTTTATTTGCGGCTCTTCCTCCAAAAAAGTATTCATATAGTACACATCAAATGAATCTAAAACAAAAACAACAATATTCTGATTATCTGAAACGGTGTGGTTTAAATCCGCAGTTACAATCAGCTGTTGGCTCGCATCGTCGGTAGGGGAATTTTGCACGATGACGGTTATAGCACTGACGATTTGCACTGTTAGGAGGACGAAGGTTATATATCCCATTAATTTGAATGTTACGGAGTGCCAAAATCGCACAGTTAAGGTGGGTAAAACAAGGAGTACAATCCAAATCAGAGTGTTGATTATAGCCCATATTCTATACTCGTCCCATACTGGAGCGCTGCCATCAAGAATGCCGTAGTCCACCTGTATAATGTTTCCTTGTATGTAGAGGGCAAAACCTATACCCCAGATAACGGCTATGTAATAACGCTGTATTTTTCGCGGCAGAAAAAATACGATTAGTAACAAAATTGCAAAACACACTAAAAAAGCTACTATAATAATGTGTATAACGTCTATCCAGCTAAACCACAGGGCAGCAGAATTCCTCGTCACCATCTCAATAGGTCCGAACAATAAGAAAGTAAACGGCCCTAGGATTAGTGGAAATAGATATGATATTTTTTTCTCTATGGTTTTGTCCTTGGTCGTTTCCATAATTTATTCTGTTTTCCTTTGCAAAAATACTTTTAATTTGGGTTTTGGGATATCCTTAGAATATTCAACAGCCACAAGGTGGAATGGCGTGTCGATTGAATATTCATCTAAATTCAAAGAAATTCTCAGCTCATCCGCCTTGTCGAACACTACTTGTTTAACAAAATAGTCGTTTACGAATATATTGACTTCCAAAGGGATTTTGTCTTCGTATTCGAGATGCAGGATTTGTTCCGGCAGACCTTTTTTCATACAAAACCTAGTTTCAGGCGGGCAATAGCCCTCTTCGTCCGGAATAGGGAGGTTGTTTAGATAGTCGATGGATTTCTGGGTTATATCTTCATCCCCAGCAAGTTTTAGTTTTGTTATCCAGTCGAAATAGTGCAACCGGAATCCTTCGGTATAGTTTTCACCAGCGTGACGGAGCATGACATCTCTTATTTCTTTAACTCTATTGAGGCCTCCCACACTTGTTTTTGTTCCTGTGTACTCTCTGGAATTTGCCAAGAAATGCTCTGTATATTCAACGTCATACTCGGGTAACAAAGCCAGTTTTATCCATAAATCCCAGTCCATTGTCCAACGTAGGTTTTCATCAAGATAGCCGCTCGACTCCAAAGCGCCTCTTGCAAAAAAGGTCGATGGCTGAAGGATATAGTCCCAAACATGTATCAGTTTCCAAAGATTGAAATATGTTGTTGCGGGAAAACGTCCAAGCCGCACCCCATTCTCATCTATCCTATATCCTTCCCCGTAAAGAAGCCCTAGGTGCGGGTTTTTTTCAAACATTGAAACAGCAGCGGACACCGCCCCCGGCTCATACGTATCATCGGAATTAAGCCAGGCGAAAATATCCCCCGTTGCCATTCTAAATCCTTTGTTTATAGCGTCAGACTGCCCTTTATCGGTCT
>Ga0123355_10011253_pt1 | contig 13776 bp, 14 predicted proteins | sample TergutEmb28metaG_3_FD_89872 | JGI IMG/M metagenome (GOLD analysis project Ga0123355, IMG submission 89872) | Embiratermes neotenicus P1 segment gut microbial communities from Petit-Saut dam, French Guiana - Emb289 P1 | ecosystem: Host-associated > Arthropoda: Insects > Digestive system > Gut ... | reverse complement strand
TCCAACTTAATGCACCCAATCAACCTAAAGAAAAATATTTACCCGTGATTACACAAGGCAACGTTGCATTTCGATTGAATAGATCAACAACCATTCTCATTGGAAAAGTGAAATATAAAGATAGAATTGAAGTGTGGTCTCAAGGTAAAGACCCCAATCAACCTATTCACAAAGAATACCCTATTGAATCTTTTGAAAAGTTGATTGAGACCCTTTTGCCCAAAAATGAAAAGCAGTTCAGACAATGTGAACGTACCAGGATTATTAATACAGATTTGATTGAAGAACTTAACAAGGCAAAACATTATGCTATACTTTCGGACTACTCAGGAAAAGTTTCAATCGGACCTACTTTTAGGGATGAAATTTATACATTATTTGATTAGGAGGCATTTATATTGATTAACGATTTTAGACTTTATGCGCTTACTGTTGTAACGAATTTCTTTGACATAGGGGTTGGATATTTCTTAATTCACAACCTTGTTACACCAAGAGCTAATTTTTTAATCAAGACTATTGAAGCTAGGCATCCTCCACTATCAGTAAAAATTATTTGTATGGGAATTGTATATAGCATTATTGTTGGATACCCCAACTATTTATTTCCTGGTAATCTTATTATCAGAATAATAGGTGTTATTGCTATTATTGGATTGATAAAGTTTTTCACAAAAGATAAACTATATAATGCCATTATGATTTATGCCGTAACAGTTTTAATAATTGCCGTTATTCAGACTCCAATAGGTCTTTTGCTATTCTTAATAGATATCTCAGAAATTCACCTAGCCTTAATCGGAGGCTCACTCACTCTTTGTGCTTCTTATCTACTTTATCAAAAAGTCGTATTACATAAGACTTTTGCTTTTATTAAACGCAATTTTCGATTATCTAGTCTTCTCATCTCAGGTATCATTGCTGTTTTAATTTCGTTTGCTGCATTCTATCTTTCTTGGCAAAATCAACACCATGTATGGGCAGTCGCTTCAATCATCATTACTATTGCGGTTATTAGTATCTATTTATGTATCATTTATGCTATGCGTTTACAACTTAAAATGCATAATATGAAGAATTTATTGGAAGGCATTGAATACCTGCTAAAAACGGAACAAGATAGGATAGAAGTGTATAATCATTATGACAAAACACTCAAAAACAATGGCTTTATAATTCCAAAGAATACGGCTTATAAACCTGGAAAATACAAAGAAAATCTCATCGAATTTATCAATCATAAAAAAGTGAAGCATCAATCAAAAGCAAAGTGTGTCACAGATATAAAGTTCTATTACCAACATCACAAGGTGCCAATACCCGTTATGATTCAAATGCTTGGAACATTACTTGATAATGCTTTTGAGACAAAAACAAAGAAACCGATTTTTATTAATATGACAATTGTTGGTTCACAATTGGAAATAAAGGTTTCTAATGCCAGCGACAATAAATCACCCATTGAAATTGATTATATGTTTAGTGAGGGCTATTCAAAGAAAACAGGCGAGCATGGTTATGGATTATCATCTTTAGCTAAAATGGTTAAAGATTATGATGGTATCATTATCGCCAATTGCGATTATAACAAAATCTATAACTGCCATTACCTAACCTTAATACTTGAGTTTAAAAATGACCATTAAAAAAGCTGACAAATTTGTCAACTTTTTTAATTTACATCAAATTTCGCTGGAAGCTTAGGCTCACCCATGAAAAATGAAAAAATTGAGAATAATTTTCTCCCTTCAACAACAAGAGGCGCCACTGCCAATAAAAAAGCCGTAACTTTTAATAAATTATTTTTCCGCTTCATCGTATTCACCTCTTTTCTCAATAAAATGCTCGTCAAATAATATCACATTCATTGCTATGTAATCAATTACAAAAAACCTATCATTGTATATCAAATGTATAAGAGTTTTTACAAAGGCTCTTTTTAAGCTTTTTAACCTGTCAATCAAAAAAAATCACCTCAAATCTTAAAAACTCAAAAATTCACTTCAAAGTATTTAAAATGTCTATGTATCACTTTTGCAAGCGATTAACATCAATATCTTAGCGCTTACTTTTAACTAGTGACCTAATAAGCCTATATTGACTCAAAGCTATTCAAAAATGCTAGTTTGATCTGTATAATATAGTATAGTTTAAACGTGTTGATCAACACGTTCAATCTACACTAAACAATAATAAGAGAGGTCTGATTTGATGTCATTTTCATTTTATTCAACAATGCAATGGTTTGAGGAGCTTACACCTAATCAGCAAATCATCGTTGCTTCTATTAGCTTTGTCATCTTAGCGATGCTAATCATTTTTTCCATAAAAAATGCTATTGAGCAGAAACAATTCACATCACATGAAGGTTGATCGTAAAGACAAGCTTCACATGATGTGATTTTTCATTTCCTTACCTTCATCATTCCAGACACTCATCTGACCTATCATTAAACTCAAGTATATTATTCAAATCAATTGTTATCCAACCACTTTCCGATGCCAATATATATAATAAATTTCGATAAGGACGCCACTCAAAATATGCTGCTAAATATCCATTCATTAAGTTGCCTTCAGTTAATCCTAAATGACTTAAACCACCATCATTATCCAATATCAACCAATTCCTATCCATTGCATCATGAAAAGCAGCTAAACGAAGGAAATCATCTTCATATTTATCTAATACCCCTATGTGATATCGAGGCTGTCTATCCCGCTCCAATTGACCGAGAATAGCTACATCATCCTGCAGCAAATTATGCATATCATAAAAACAAAAATTAACACCCATTTGTTGTCCCACCGCATTATTCAAAATGTCCTTGCGTATATCCATATCAAAACAACCGGTCGAAGTCCCATATCTGTTCCCATCTATTTCAATCCTACGAAAAGATTTACCATCAAAATCGACTAAATCCATCGGTTGATTTCTACAGTAAGTATAAGCATTCAGTGTAAACGGAGCTTCTATAAATCCCTTTACGATATCTTCGCTTGTAAACCTACCACTTTCCGCATCATAAGCTCTCGTCGGAGATAAGTATATATCAGCTATTGGGTCAATTAAATAACCTGTAAAAGCAAATGGGTTTAAAGTTTTTGGCGCATGGTAAGTCAAAGAATTCCCAAATTCATCAAACCCCAAAACATCTAATTCAACCCCAGTCCCATGCATAAGGCGCACAGGTGAACCACGATCATCACATAAATAGTTTAAATTTTGACCCTCACTACTTGCTGAAAGCATACCGAAATCAAAAATATAAGAAATCCCATGGTCGTTTGTTTTACGCTCCAGGAGATTATGAAATTCACATGTCAAATCAATCACATCGTCAATCTGGTTAATAGGCGTAAAGATGATTGAATCTAATCTTGTAGTAGGTGAAACTGGCTCTAAACTTTTTCCTTCAACCTTCCCAACACGATGACCCAAGCCGTTGTAAGCATAAGTTGCACCTAAGTTTTTCTCATGATTAAACGCGGACTCAAGACGATTAAGCGCACCAAATTTGTACTGATTAACAATATTTTCACCTTTATAAACTTCTGTTAAATGACCTCGCTTGTCATAATTATAACATTGTATTAACCCTTCCGAATCTGTCGACGTGATAAGCTGGTTTAAGTTATTGAATTGATAAGTTGTTTCATTTCCAGTCTCAACCATCAAAACCCGATTTCCAAAACTATCATAACGATAGCTACGCAATGGATGTCCATCTTTCATCACTGCACTTAAGCGATTCAACGCATCATATTTGTAACCAAATAAACCACTGTCGGCTGCCATACCTTGTCGCACCTTTTCAATCTGTGTTTTATTGCTAAGGGCATCGTATGAATACTTATAGCTATCTAAAATTTGACCATTATTCAAGTGTGTAAGCTCACTCAATTGTCCAAGGGCGTTATAGCCATATTCAGTTCTTGTATTATCACCAAACTGCTTGCTTATTAAACGGCTAAATTTATCATATTGATAATTGATTTCTTGATTCCCATCCCTAACCTTTATCAATCTCAATACATCATCATACTGATACATCACTGCTTTGCCATCTGGATAAATAATTTGTTCTCTTTCTCCTGCTCTTCCATACTTATATTCTACGACTTGATCATTATAATTGCTTACTTTAGTGGCACGCCCCAACGCATCAATTTCAATTTGTGTAACCCCAAGCCAATCCTGAATTTCAGTTAGTTGCCTAAGTGGGTTATAAGACATTTTGACCTCGTTTCCATCCGCATATTGAACATGTGTTACATCTCCATGTGCTGAATAGCCATACTTAGTAAGATAACCATCTTTATCCATTTTTTCGATCAGCTGACCCTTAGGTGAATAAGTATAAGTCTCCTTATTGCCAAGCACATCTTCAACTAATTCAACTTGACCCATGAGATTACGATGGTATTTGGTAATTCTAAGTTCTTGATTTGCCTTATTTTGTGCATTGATTGCTTCTAAAATATCGTCAATGCCAAAAACTTCACTGCCTTCTTGACGCACTTCGATGAGCTGATCACGTTCGTCGTATTTGTAGTATGCCACATTGCCTAATGCATCAATCACTTTTGCCAATTGACCAGTAGGGGTGTATTCATAATTTGTTTTATTCCCGAGCTCATCCGTCATACTTATCACATTGTTCATCACATCATAAGTGTAAATCTTAGTATTTCTATTTGCATAGATGGACGTGACGCGATTTAATGAATCATAATTGTATTCACTAACCTGACCAATTTTGTTCATATAAGCTTTGAGATTGCCATTGTTATCATAAGCAAACCTTTCATTTGTACCATCAGGGTGTGAAAGTAGTTTCAATCTCCCACCTAATCCATACTCATGCGTTGTAATTCTACCAGCTTCATCAGTGACTGTCGCAATTTTACCAAGTGAAGTATAAGTATACACTCTTGAATCACCAAGCACATTTGTTTCTTTGACCAATTGTCCGAGGGCATCATACTCAAGGTTGACTACATTTTTCATCGCATCAGTAACGCTTATTACTTGTCCTTCGCTATTATACGTGTATGAAAATTTTAAACCTTCCGCACCTGTAATCTCCACAAGTTGTCCCAAAGCATCATAGCTTAGATTCGTCTCATTTCCCGCTTCATCAATAATTTTAGTGCGATTCCCATTCGGATCATACTCATACGCAATCAGGCTTGAATCTGGTTTTACAATTGTTTCAAGCCTGTTCATTTCATTATAGATAAACTCAGTTTCTGCACCATTAGCTTCCATTACTTTGGATACATTCCACATGATATCATATTCAAATATCGTCTCACGTCCTAGCTGATCAATCACTTTTGATAGCTTTCCAAGTTTATTATTATATTCACGTTTAATCTTACCACCATTTGGCTGGTTGATCTTGATCACTTTATTGGTCTTGTTATAAGTATACGTTTGAATGCTTCCTTCAGCATTTTTCACTTCGATAATATTACCCTGATCATCATATCCAAAACTCGTCACGTTTTGATTCCCATCGACTGTACTAATGATTCGATTAAGTTCATCATAGTGATATTTAGTGATAACACCTGATGCATCTTCAACTTGAATGATGTTTCCCTTTCCGTCATAGATCAGGCTAATCTGTGAGCCATCCGCTTGCGTAATTACCTGTGGCAAGTTGTTTTCCTTGTATGCAATAGTTATCTCATTGTTAAGTGCATCTTGCAAGCTGACGAGATTGCCTAAATCATCATAATTGTTGCGAATTTTTTGCTTCCCATCAATAGTAATACTTGTTATTTTGCTTGAACCTTCAGCATATTCAAGTTCAGTAATTACCCCTAATGCATTGGTAACTTTTGAAATGTTACCTACTTCGTTATACTCTAAAAAAGTCTTATTCCCTAGTTTATCAATGTATTTAGAACGCTGAGAATTTTCATTATACTCAATCTTAATCTCACCATCTGGTTCGATAATACCTGTAGTTCGGTACTGATCATCTCTCTTGTACACAAATTCACTACCATTTTGTTTGATAAAGGTTGTTGCTTTTTTGAAATCACAATAGCTATATAACATCTCAGAGTTATCAGCATATGTTTGCTTGGTAATGCGGTCGTTCTCATCATAAATATTCTCAACGAGGAGATTTCCTACTGGATTGGTAATATTCACCAATCGTTTTCTTAAATCATACTCATATGAATAGCTGTTCCCAAGTGCGTTGATATAGGTGCTCAGTAGCTCGTTCTCATATTCATAACTGATCGTTCTGTTGGCATGATCAGTAATTTTTCCAATGCAATCCCCCTCATAAATTAATTCTAAATAACCAGATGGTGATTCAATTTTAATGAGTTGATCTGCTTCATAAGATAACTTCACTTCATAGCCAGCTTGGTCAATCTGATGAGTGAGCTGACCTTCTTTAGTGAATTGGAATTTACTTCCGTCAACAAACTCTAATTCATAACTTTCATCTTCTAACTTCTTCAACACGTTAAAATCACTTGATGCAGAAGTGAAAATGTTTGAATCTTCTTTCTCGGGTTTATCATAATATTCCTGATGTGAATCACCATAAATGATAGTAATACCACCATCTTCAAACTCACGAATTCTAATATCATAGCTATGAGTCCAATTTCTACCTAGAGTACCCATTGTCGCATCAAGTGAGTTATAGAACCTTCTAAACTCAAGCGGATATCTTCCATCTATCTTCATATCAATATGATCATAAATAAAATTACCCGTTGCCGCATTAACTGGATCTCCTATAAATGCACATTGAATAGCACGACCTTTAACTGACTCAAATATCCGTCTAATAAGCGGCGGAAGCGTACTGATAAACCCACCAATAATAGCAAGCACTTCAAGGGCTGCACTTGTTGATCCATTTCGTGCCATTGTAGTGGCAGAAGATAACATATGATTAAACAAACTTCGACCTAAAGGGCTATTAGCAAAACTACCAGGTCTGAAATTACCAATTCCTCCTGCAAGTACACCATCAATATGATCAAGAACACGTTCTAATGTCGCTAAATGATCGTTCAGTGACTCAAGCTCTTGCATGTGCTGATCATTCAAGTCACACATCATATCATTTGCATCCTCAGCTACCACTATAGCTTGCTGTAACTCATGGTCAAGTTCCTTCATCGCGTTATCTAAACCTTGGTTGGATAATTCCATCACTTGACTCGCAATTCTTACTTGTTGATGAAAATCTCCACTCTCCCGTCCCATATTTTGATGATAATCATTCACAATTCCGCGAATATGTGTCAAATAATCTCCATCTAAAATAGCATCATCACTTTCATCAACGTGACGAAAATCACTTAAGAATCGATTCATCCCTGCTTCAATTTCCATGACAACGATTAAAAAACTTTTCGCTGCCATACCATGAACTTCTTTTAGATAAGACTTCATAGCACGCACTGCTTTCCCTTGGTAAGCATCTTCGTTCACTACATCGTTAATACCCCTTTCGATCTCTTGAAAGTAAACCTCAAACTCTTCTAAACGAAGCGCCCTATAAGCTTGTTCAATCTGTGCTCGGTTAATCCTCATTCTTTTCCACCTCTACATTCCCGGTTTCATTTCTTGTGCGCTTGTCGGTCTAATGCTCTTGTATTTTCTATGATACGTTCACAGCCGCTAATATCTCGTTCAAATATTCTTACATATCGTTCTCCAAGTCTTCCAACTGTTCGAATTGCATTGCAATACTCAGTTAAAGCTGGAACGTGACGGTTATCCTCAAATACAAGCTGAAGTACTTCATCAAACCCAACACTGGCAGCTGTCGCAGTTCTTAATCTTGTAAGTCGTGTGCTTATTTCATTGATAGCCTGAATCTTTAACACAACTAAAAACCTCCATTTGCAAGGCGTTCAAGTTCTCGAATGCTTGCATTCAAATTTGTTAGCTCAGTCGACAAGCTTGACCTTCGCTGTAATACACGCTGAATCGTTGCAGCCATCTGTCGAATATACGTTTGCGCATTCGTTCTAGCTTGATTACGATTATCACGATACTTTATACCTGTTTGACCACGCCAATTTGCTTGATTACAACGACTTGCTTCGCGAAAACTTGACATCTGTCTGTCCACTGACTCTCTAATGCTGTTCATACGCTGCTCACATTGCCGCAATTTTTCAATATCACTTCTAACCTGGGTTCGCCTTCTCCGCATATTCCAAAGACGTTCTGCCTGAGTAGCAGTTAATTCCATCATACATATCATCCCTTCCTATTTCAATTATCTACATATTACCACTTTCTTTTTTCTGTTTCAACAAAAATTGATAAATAATTTGTATTATTTCATCATGATTAGCGTTTTCCATCAGTTAAACTCGTAAAATTTCCAGCTAAAAATCATTTTCACAAACAAAAAGACACCTTAGGTGTCCGACCATTACAATTTCAATTCTGATTTTCCAACCACTAACCCAATCTGGGGCTTCCATTCCAAACCTAAAGCGCGACCTCATCTTTCAACCTTTTCAACCAAGAATATAAGTTAAACTTTATCCAGTTTATTAGGCAATTCCGTAACATGCACCGGCTTACCATCAAAAACATCAAAATGCCTCGTCGGCAACAAAATCAGCAACGCAATCACAAAAAACACAATCGAAAACTTAAACAACATAAAACTCCCAAACCAATCATAAATCACCAAAAAAATCAAACCTTATTATGCTCCCGAGAAAAGCAAATAAACATAATCGACAACCCACAAAACACCTTAATCCCTAACAGTGCATCAGTCAAAATAAAATACACCACATACAATCCTGGAAAAATCGCAACTACACCCAGCAAAATATACACCGCAATCACTGCCACAAGCATCAAAAACAAAAACTTCTCCATCGAATTCAAAAACTTCACACTAACCGGATGATCTGGCATAATCAAATAGTGACTCACAAACGTTGCAGAAAGCAACGCCCCGCCCTGGAATCCACCACCAGGCGCAATCGGATCACTAATCATCAAATAGATACTAATCAAAACAAGAATAGGTAAAATAAAAGTAATCATCATCACTGCAGAAGGATGTTTTTTATGACGCAATGTAACAGAACGCCCAGCTCCTTTATCCACAATCATACCCTGTTTAATCTTTTCTACATAGCTGCAATATTTACCAGCCGCTCCAAAATCGGGCATCTCATGCCAAGGATCATCATCATAAATCACGGCTTTTTTCTTTGCTTTAGCAGAATTTACCAAATGAACGACTCCAACACCACTAATAAGTAGCAGCAGCGCTTCAAATATCGTATCAAATACACGATAATTAAGCACAATTCCTGTAACTGGGTTAATTTCTGAGCCCTGCTGAAAAAAACTTTCCATCACCATTACACCTATTGCTGACTCACTAAATGGCTCTCCAAAATGTGTCAAATAAATAACAAAACAAAAACTAGAAAATGTAATAAAATACGTAACAACAAGCTTCCAATTTAGTTTTGGTAATTTGGTTGAGATGTCGTCATAATTTTTAATGGTTACAACATATAAAATGGTAGCAAGCGAACTTGAAATAACCGCTTCGGCAATCGCAACATCTGGCGCATGATACAGCATATATGCAATCGATATCCATAAGCCAAATACACCAGCACCAACAATTGCCCGTTTTAAATTTCTTGCAAAAACGCTATAAAGAGCGAAAATGATTAGTAAAACATATATTAAATGGATAAACTCCACTAGTAACGCTTCCTTTCAGCCCCTGCCTTCTCTTCCAATTGAGCAAACTCAGTGAATTAAACTTGCTCAGTTTGCGCAAGCCTTTCAGCTTCTAATCGCTCTTCTTCTTCCTCAACTTCATTATTTCTAGCACTTAATGCAATTTTACTCGTTGATACTGGATTCAAAACAAGGACGATGGCTAAGATGAGCACCACTTTAAAACTAAACCACGTTACCCCGCTCCGAATGATTGCACCAATTAACACCGTGATGAGTGCCATCGTATCGATGGTTGCAGCAACTAATAATTTTGAATAAAAATCTTTAAACTTGTAAAAGCCAAACATGCCGATAAACATTACTACAATACCAATACCAATAATCATATTTCCAATGATAACATTCATTAATCTGGCTTCCTCCATTCTAACATATAATTGGCTAAAACAATGACACCAATATAATTCAACAACGCGTAAACAATGGCAACATCAAGGAAAAATGTTGTCTCCGTAAATAATGCATACAGCACAATAATCATAATGATTTTCGCCGAAACTAATGAATACGCAAGCAATCTTTTCCATTTATTATGCGCTTTGATAATTGAAAAACTAAAAACAATCGATGCGATTAGTAATGCGATGATGACCCATTGTAAAAACATTGTATTCATCTCCTATTGTTCAGTTGAATCAAATCGCTTAAGCAACTTTTCAACCTTATCATTCGTTGCCTTGCAGAATTCATCCTCCTCAAAGCCAACTGTTAAAATCGCCATATCATGCCCCTCACGATCAACAGTAATCGCACCAGGTGGCATCGTAATCGCATTAGCAAGCAATACGATCAAAAACTCATCATTCAACTTACTACGATAATTAATAAAATTCGGCTTAATATCGTTCTTGAGCGTACGAATAATCACACTAAATCCCATCACATACGTATCACGAATAATGATCCAAAAATACGTTAGCACAAGCCACATATTAATATGAAATATCTCTACATAATCAATCTCTAAAATCTTATTCGTCAAGAAAATGGCGGAGACACCAGAGGCGACACCCAGCCCCACTGTCAAAAAACTAACATTCTCATTCAAAATGACATAAATAATCGTAAACAAGAAACTTAGACGAACATGATCCATCAACCTAGTTCTCATCTAATTCACCACCCATAAACCATAAACAATAAGTGCTGTAAAAAACGCCACAAACACCAAACACATTCTCGAAAACGACAGCGAATTCTCCAATCGTCCATCCCAATACCTCTTTTTGTATAAGAGCTGTTTATAACCAATGATTGCAACAGCTACTAATCCAATATAAATCAAACCTTTCATTAAAAGTGCAACGATATCAATCTTTAAATCTACCTGCAACAAGTAATCAATTCCATAACTCGCAGAAAGCCCGCCGACAATACTAACAACAGCTAACATTGACAATGCAACTCTCTTAGTCGCTTTAATTTTAAATGCTTCCCGCTTGCCTGGTAAAAACATCGTTGCATACCGCGCAAAAACTAAAATTGTTCCAAAACTCATCATCCAGAATAAAATTTCAAACCAAATATTCCCAAAACCTGCTGACATAAAATACTTCGATATGCTACCGCTCGTTAATGGAAACCCCGTGATAGCCAACATTCCAACCATAGAAACAACCGCTACGAATGGACTTCCCTTCATCTTCCCACGGATTTCATAAATATCTGCTGTTTCATAATGATGAATAATAATACCTGCTGATAAAAATAAAATCATTTTAAAAATGGCGTGATTAAATACATGATAAATACTTCCTAAATACGAAACACCATTACCCAAAAACACAGCTACCATCATAAAGCCGATTTGCGATACAGTACTATATGCCAATATCAACCTGATATCCTTTTGAAGTACAGCTTCAATAACGCCAAGAAATGCAGTTAAAACACCAAAAATGATAAAGAAAGTTGAATAATCAAAAGCAGGTAAAAACATTTCATGAAACCTAATTAACCAAAACAATCCCGTTTTCATCATAATCGAAGACATCACCGCAATTTGCGTAATAGGCGCACTATTTAACGAATACGCCCTTGATATCCAACTATACATCGGAAAGATCCCTAACTTAAAGCACAGCCCCGCCATTATAAACGAAAACGGCAAAACTAGCTCCCCCACTGGCGCATCAGGAATCAAACTCCCAATCCCTGAAATCGACAATATCCCAAACATTCGATACAAAAAGCCAACCCCAAACAAGAAAAACATCATCGAAACCATCTGCGTAATCAAATAATACAAGGCATCATACACAACACGCCCATCTTTTTTAAACATCAGCAAAAGCGTCGTCACAACCGTCGATACCTCAAATAGGATAAATAAATTAAATAAATCATCCGTTAAGAAAATGCCACTTGTTAAGCCTTGCAAAATCAAATATAACAACATGATTTTTCCGTCAAAGAATCGATCCTTGATCTTATAGACAAACCCGATCCCAAACAAGAAGTTTGTCACAACAACAAGTAACATCGACAACCGATCCCCACGAAGAACGATATTCAAAATCGGGCTGTCGTCACCTAAAATTTTATACAATTCGTTGTTGCCGTCAGTTTGTAAAAACAAAAAAACTGCCAGTGTGAGCAAATAAACCTGAACTCCTAGCAACACAAATTTTCCTAATTTTAGCGGAAGTTTATATAAAATAATTCCAAAAATAACGGGTATTAAAATCAAACTAGCCATCAACATTTGATGATTCATCTTCTTTCGAGTAAATTTTACGGTAATCGTGATTATTTGCGACCTTTCGGTTGCAGTAGTAATAGTTGAATCTTATATATTATACACCCGTTAGATGCTTTCGTCAAGGGGGGTAAATTGTAAGATAGTGGACTTTTTCTTCCTATTGTGATATGATTCTTTTATTCATTAACTACGTTTTCGGCGGGCAATGTTGAAATCGTATAATATGTATGATAAACATATTATTCAAATAATAAAAAAATTGTGTAGTAATTACGCCAGGGTGGTAAGAGGATTGTGAAAATAGCGTACAAGATACTGTTTGTTCTTGCAATAATAGCAGGCGCACATTTAGTTTTGGTCAATCCTTTTGGGGAGATAAGCGCTTGGGGTAGAATGAGCCTCCTCATCTGCATCGCTGCTCCGCTTGCTACAGTAGTGATGTATATTATTATCTGCGCAAAGCGTCGCTTTTTAGGATTGAATATGAGAGATTTTGTCACAGAGAGAATAGCCATATTTGTTATCAGTAGCATGTTTCTAATGTTTTATGCGAGTCCATTTCGCCGAAATGCAGAAAACAGATATATTATTGGCTTGTTGGGTCCGGCAATGCTTGTCGGATTGCTATTTGCACTGAATAGAAAATTGACGAAACCTAACAAAGGTTTTCCCAAGGCAGTCAAATTTGTATGTCGCGTGGCAATAGGCGCGTTATTTCTATCTCAAGCCTTTCTGAGTATAAATTTTGCATTTGATACAACCACACCGGATATTACAATTCGCATTATTATAAGGACGGAGCGTGGCGAACGTGCGTACTGGGTTACAGTTGCTGATGATGCAGGATGCGAAATAAGACTGCGAACATCGCGCACCGTCTTTCTTCATTCTAGAGAAAACATAGGCAAAACAATTCTTTTCCTTGAACGAGGAGGCGCGCTTGGTATCAGCCATCGTTATTTAATGATTAGCGATGAACACCAATAACATCCATAACCACTAGGTCGTGAAGACATTTCGACAATCGACAGGGTTAACTTTCAATGTAAAATAACAAAAACCTCAATCATCCAAAATTGAGATTTTTTAATGTACAAAGCTAACAACTTTTTATTTTGATAAATCATATAAAACATACTTTCATCTGTATAAACCATTGCAAATACTAGTCTGCAAAAAAAAATGGCGGAGATAGAGGGATTTGAACCCTCGCGCCGCGTTAACGACCTATACCCTTAGCAGGGGCACCTCTTCAGCCAACTTGAGTATATCTCCAAAATTTATAAAT
>Ga0123355_10011252_pt1 | contig 13778 bp, 13 predicted proteins | sample TergutEmb28metaG_3_FD_89872 | JGI IMG/M metagenome (GOLD analysis project Ga0123355, IMG submission 89872) | Embiratermes neotenicus P1 segment gut microbial communities from Petit-Saut dam, French Guiana - Emb289 P1 | ecosystem: Host-associated > Arthropoda: Insects > Digestive system > Gut ... | reverse complement strand
GGTAGCCGTTTTTTATAAGCCCATTTATGTTTTCCTGTTTGAAATGATTCAGGGGCTTATAAAAAACGGCTACCCCTCGCTTTCAATGTGCCGCATAGCGGCACATGCCGCCTACGGCGGCTAAGCCAATGCCACCATGGGCTTTTTCTGGGGCTCGCTATGCTGAGCGCAACTTCCGCAGGGGCGGGGTTGTGTTCATTTAATGAAAATAGTATTGATTAGTTTCAATTCTCATTACCGCCTCACATTATTCCGCCAATCCAAATCCCCGTGATCCAGCGCAAGCAAAAGCGCCTCCGCCGTAGCAAGATTACTTGCCAGGGGAATATTATGCACATCGCAAAGCCGTAAAACCGACATAATATCCGGTTCATACTGCTTCTGATGCAACGGGTCGCGTAAAAATATCACCAAATCGATATCGTTTAGCGCAATCTGCGCACCCATCTGCTGCCCTCCCCCCAAGTGCCCCGCAAGGTATTTGCTCACACTTAGGCCCGTGGCGTCCTCTACCAACTGCCCGGTAGTACCGGTTGCGTACAGCCGGTGTTTACTCAGGATATGGCGATACGCCACGCATAAGTTCTCCATTAATTTTTTCTTGTTGTCATGTGCAACCAGAGCAATGTTCATCTCATACCGCCTCCTAGGAAGATGTCAGAAGTCAGGGGTCAGAAAAATCCGCATGGGTTTTATCTGGCGTTTAACTTTTGGCCTTTTTTATATCGGAACCTGGCTATCTGCTTCACTCAGGTAAGCCCGGAATATCAGCTACGACTTTCCGCTAAATTACGGGTTTACCTGAGTGAAGCAGATAGCCAGGTATCGGAATTATCCCCTGGCGTAGTTTTACATGAGTCTTGGTGGCTACAGTAGGGGCTTGCTCTCGTCAAACTCATGTAAAACTACGCCAGGGGATAATTCCGTTTTTTATATTATTAGTTCCTCGTCAAACTCATCAACTTCTCGTTTCAGGCCCACGTTTATCACCATCCCTATGGCAATCATGTGTACCCAAATCATGGAGCCGCCGTAGGACACAAAGGGGAAGGGCATACCTGTTGCGGGCAGCATCCCTGTTACAACCCCTACATGCACAAAGGTTTCGAATAAAAGCATCCCGGCTACACCGGCGGCTATAAGCCTGCCCTGCATGTCAATTGCCCTCAGGGCTATAAGGATACACTTAACCACCATCAAAAGTATAGCCCCCACAAGAGTAGCACTGCCTACAAAGCCAAACTGCTCTGCCACTACGGCAAAAATTGTGTCGTTGTGGGCCAGTATCAGGTAAATCTCATTGTTCATAAAGCCTCGGCCTGTAAGTCCGCCGGCGGCTATGGCACGGCGCGAGTTTTGAATCTGCCTAAAGGCATCCTCGCAAAGCTCCGGGTAGAAGTTTATCCTTATGCGCATTACTTGGTACGGTTGCATTATCCGATACAAAAGCAGCGGCTCTTCCCGCTGCAAGTCCAGCCATAAAAACGTCAAAACAGAAGCAACTACCACTACACCGATAATAATATAACGAAGCTTTAACCCCGCAGTAAACAGCACCACCAGCGAAGCAAAAGCGATTACCAACGCCGCCGACAAGCTGGGCTGGGTGGCAACAAAAAAAACAGGCACTCCAATTGCTATCAGTATCAATCCAAGCCATAGTAGCTTGTTAAAATTTTCCTTTTTTGCATCCAGCAGCTTTGCCAAAAAAATTATCATAAATATTTTGGCAAACTCCGAGGGTTGCAGGCTCAATTCTCCTAAACCGGGTATGGGAATAGGCAGCCACCGGGCGGTGCCGGTTACAGGGTCTGGCCCCATAATAAAAAGGGCCAGCAAAAGAATCATCAAAAAGCCATATATAAACAAATAGAACCGGGTGATAAACCGATAATCGATGCAGGCAAACGCTATCATAAGCACAGAGCCGGTTATCACATGCCCCCTTTGCAGCTGCCACAGATGCCCAAAGCTCATTTGTACGTGCAAGGGCATACCCGCATGATTGGCAGAGGTATAAATCATCATAACGCCAAACACGCAAACGGCAATTGCCATAAGGGCCAAAAGATAATCGAAGGATTTTAGCCCCCGAATAATGGCTTCTTTTCTCTTCATGTTTACTTGCGCCTTGATAGGTTTCTTATGGGGATGTCGGCTCTTAGCCTGGATTCAGGGGCACCATCGATGCTTTGTTGGCAAATCTGAATATCCAGGTCGGCCTCGTCTATAACCAAGTACCGGCGCATTACCTCCAATATGTCTTTTTTCATTTTCTCCAACATTTGGTCTGCGTCTTTTACTCTGTCTGCGGTTAATACCATTTTTAGCCTGCCCACAGCCATATCCTTAGAGGGGTTGTGGGGAGTTTTTTTTGATAAACCAAACATATCTTGCCTCCGTTATTTCGTAAAAAAATTTCTGATACGTTTAAAGATGCCCGGGTCTTCGTACAGGTTCATAAGGGGTACCGTTTCTCCAAGTATCCGCCGGGTTATGTCCCTAAAGGCTTGTCCCGCAAGGGATTTTTCGTCTAAGACGCTTGGCTCCCCACGGTTGGTGGATACGATAATGCTTTCGTCGTCGGGGACTATGCCCAGCACATCTATCGCTAAAATTTCGGATACATCTTCCAATGTCATCATGTCCCCGCGCTTTACCATGGCGGGCTTGATTCGGTTTAAAATCATCATGGGCGGCGGAAGCTCGCTGGCCTCCAGCATACCTATTATTCTGTCGGCGTCGCGGATTGCGCTAACCTCTGGGGTGGTGACAACTATTGCCTTGTCTGCGCCTGCGACGGCGTTTTTAAAGCCCTGCTCTATACCGGCGGGGCAGTCTATAAGTACATAGTCGTACTCTTCTTTTAATTGAGCGCAAAGCTTGCGCATTTGCTCTGGGTTTACGGCAGTTTTGTCCTTGGTTTGGGCAGTGGGAAGAAGGGACAGGTTGGAAAAATTCTTGTCCCTTATCAAGGCTTGTTTAAGCCTGCAATTGCCCTCTACAACGTCTACCAAATCAAAGACTATGCGGTTTTCTAGGCCCATAACCACGTCTAGGTTTCTAAGCCCTATGTCCGCGTCTATGAGTACAACTTTTTTGCCGTTGCTTGCCAGGCCAGTGCCTATATTGGCTGTGGTTGTGGTTTTACCCACGCCTCCTTTGCCGGAGGTAATTACAAAAACTTCGCTCATTCCATTTCCCCTTGTATATATTTAGGTAGTTACCTATATTTATTCACGGAATTATCCCCTTACGTAGGAATACACAACGGATGCAGCCCTATAAAATATTCATTGTGTTTAAAGCGGCGCTATATACACCTGCTCGTCGTGGATATAAGCCCAGGCGCCTCTTTCGTATTTTTCCGGGGCCTTTTTTGGGATGTATGTCACCACCCGGGCTATTCTTACTTGGGTTGGTTTAAATTCCAGGGCGGATACAAAGCATGATAGGTCGCCGGTTCCGTCTTCTTCCGGGGGGGCACCGGCCCAGGCCATGCCCCTTAGGGCACCCAGGATTATGATGCTGCCGGTGGCTTTGATTACGGCACCGGGGTTTACATCCCCGATTATGACAACGGAGCCGTTTTGCCTGATTACTTGACCAGAGCGTATGCCGCCCCTGTAATAATGGGTTTCGCTTATTATTGGTTTTAGCCCCGGAGGGGATGCGGGTACCAGCTTTGCTTCTGCCGGGTGTTCCGATACCTCCAGGTCGAGATTGGCCTCGAATTGGATGATGTCCAGCAGGGTTTGTTCCTCGTATTCGGATAGTTTGCGGCCTTTAAATGTGACCGTTGCCTTGGCACCTTCGAAGAAATTGCGGGAGCTTGCCACGCGCTTTCTTAGCACATCCCTTATAAGGTCAAAATCGGCCTTGTCGTCTAAGAGGATGCTGATGCCCTCGCGGCGGCCTTTTAGTATTACGCATTGTTTGGATTCTAGTACGTCTTTGCGGGTTTGGTTTGTCATATATTCTCCTTACGGCTGCAATGTATTGATCGGCGCGGGATGCTCTACTTCCAGTTCCAACCCCAGAGCCACCCCTATCATATCCCTGGCTATACGGGCGGCTAACTGCCTATAGGCCCGGGTATCGCTAAAGGGCACGTTTACATATATAGAAATTTGTGGGTCGTTAAGCGGTGCAAAAGCCCCAAAGGCCGTGTGGCTAAAACGGGTGGGTATCTGCTCGGTGGTACTGGTTTTGCCTGCTATTTCTATGGGGAAGCCTCTAAATACACCAACCCCTGTGCCTCCGGCTCCGGGTTGGGTAACTAATCGCATCCCTTCTGTTGCAGTGTCCCAGGTAGATTCGCTAAACTCCAAACCCCTGCTTACGACATAAGGCTCTGTACGGCTTACAGTTTGACCGTGGATGTTTTCTATATGGCTTACCAGGTAAAGGCGATAATTGGTTCCCCGATTGGCAAATACATTCATGGCCCGGGCCATTTGGGCTGTGGTGTAGGCGTTGAAACCCTGACCTATGGCTGTACGTACCGTGTCGCCGTCAAACCATTGCTGATCCACAGGGCGGGCATTGGGGTTATCTTGAAGCACCCTAAAGGCTTTAAACTCCGGCGAGGCTATTCTTGTACCGTCGAAGCCTATATTCATGTCAAAAAGCTCTAATAGCTCTACGCCGCTGCTTTCGTGCAAGCCGAAATGCATCATGTACTCGTTAAAAATTCTGATGCCTTCCTGAGTGCGGTTTTGGGTACCGGTTCCTAGCCGCCAAGACGATTCGGCAAAAAAATAATTGCAGCTTACGGCAATAGCCTGAACTACATTGATACTGCCATGACCCCCGCCATGCCAGCATCTAAAGGGCGGATGCCCCGCCCTGGTAAAAGCCACCCCATCAAAAATACGGGTGGTGGGGGTTATGGAGCCGCCTTCCAAAGCGGCAACAGCCGTTATCATCTTAAAATTGGAGCCGGGGGCCAAAGGCTCCCTAAAAGCCCTGGGGATAACCGGGTCTGTGGGGTCGAGGAAATAAACATGATTGAAATACGCCACATCCATATTGTTTACCAGCCGGTTATTGTCATAGGAGGGATAAGAAACCGCCGCAAGCACAGCCCCGGTGGGCACATCCACAATAACCAAGGAGGCCGTTGCAGGGTCCATGTTGACTTGTTGGGGGGTGATTTCCCAGGCTTCGATTTTTTCTATCAGCACATCCCTTGCGGTTAGGGGGCGGGCTGTTAGCTGCTCGCTTATAGCGCCGTCCGGGTCTGCGATTTGCTCTGTTCCTATAAGGGTAAGGAGCATCTTAGCGGGGGAAATACGCCCGGAGCGGATTCCTTCGATTATTATATTGTTTATTTCCACCATGTCTTCCCTGGAGTTGGTGGGCTCTGGGAAGCGTTGGAGGATGTACTGCTGCATTGCCATAGCATGGCCTTCCTCTGCCGCAAGAACCGCCCGTACATCCAGGTTATGCCCGTTTACAAAGGACATGAAAATCTCTTGGGGGGTTATGGGCCGCTCCCGGTTGTCTATCAGGTTCATTCTTCTAATCAGCACCTCGGTTAGGTAGCGCTTTAGCATGTAGTAGGCTTCCATTTGTAATTCCAGGTCAATGGTCAAAAAGATTCTGTCCCCGGGCTGGGCTTCTTGGATAATAACGGGCTCGCTGATACGTGTACCCATACGGTTGATTTCAAAGGATTGCAGGCCCGGTGTGCCGCGTAAATACTGCTCCATGCTGCGCTCTAGGCCCTGGCGTCCAAATAAATCAGTGGCGGTATAGCCCAGATGCTCGTTGTCTTCCAGGTCTTCGGCAGTTATTTGGCGGAGATATCCTATTATATGGGACATGTAAATGCCGGCAGGGTACTCCCTTGTGGCTTGTATATCAATAAAAACCCCTGCAAACAGGGTGTTATGCTCCGCAATTGCGGCAATGGTTTCTTGGGAAACATCTACCGCAAGGAGGATGGGCATGGGGTTATAATGCTCGATATGAATAAGCCGCTCGCGATAAATCATAGAGCGGAAATTTAATATGCGCCGGGAGTCATCGTCGCAAAATTCCGGGTCTATACTAAAATAATCTCTAAGATGAAAAAAGCTTTCTTCCGCTGTGGCATATCTTGCGTTGGGGATTGCTAGGTCGTCTTTCCAGCGGAACTCCTGACCGGTATTGGGTACAAGGGCCGGGTTAAACTCGAAGGGGTCAAAATTTATGGGGAAGCTGTTTACATAGTCTTCGCCGTTTCGCTCAAATAGCTGTGTTAATTGAAGCAATGCCTCGTTGGTGATAACCCTGCCTAGGCTCGGATCCATTTTTACGACAAAAACCAGGCGGTTTGTAGCTAAAGGGCGACCATGCCTGTCGTAAATGGTGCCCCGCAGGGCCGGTGTTTGAATCGTAACTTCATGGACAACCGGTGGGGGTGGCTCAAAGGTATGGGCTATTACAATTTGCAAATCAAAAAGCTGTATCACTATTATGCCAAACAGCGCCACGGTCAATATGAACAGCCATAGTATCCGATGGGTGACAAACCGGTAAATATACAGGCCGATTTCTTTAATAAGCTCTATCATTTCCGGTCTCCTTCGAATAAGTTTCGGCTGCCGGACTCCCGGCGCTCTACCCGCCCATTAATAAAATGCATCAGGCTATACAGAGGCACAGACAGGCTGACGGTGTAAATGGTTGTAGGCAAAATAATCGTCCAAGTAAAATGGAGCAGGTTTAAATACCCAAGGAACAAATAGGATGATATATAAACAACAATCTGTTGAAGCAAAATAGCCCCGAGTACGATAAAAAACGGCAGGAAGTAATTATCCTTGAAAAAATCCCTAAAGGGCTTGCCAGAAATATACCCGATTAAAAAACCTATAAGGGCAAACATCCCAATTGGCCCGCCGGAAAAAATATCCTGCAACAGCCCAGCCGAAAAACCAAAGATTGCGCCTTCCACATCCCCCCGTAAAATCCCGTAACCTACGATAAAAATCAAAGCGGTATCCGGGGTTACACCAAGGATTGCAATATGGGGAAGCACGGAGGTTTGGAGTACATAGTTTAACAATATCAAAATGCCCATTACCGCTATCCGCATATGCTAATCCTCATCAAATATGCCCGGATCTGGGGCGTCGCCGAAAAGCTGGTTTATTATTAAAACAAAATCCATCCTATCCAAATCAACGGCGGGTTGGATAATGGCGTATTGGGTAAGACCCCCACCTCCGGGGCTTGGATGGACGCTTAAAACCGTACCAAGGAATAACCCCGGCGGGAAAAAGGCCCCGTGATCCGAAGTATAGATGCGGTCGTCGGTCATAAAACTGGCAGTAGCAACGATATAATCCATTCGCATTAGCCCGTCTTGGCCCAGTACCAGGTTGCCGCGCACGGTGCCAATATCTTCTGTACGGGCATTTACTGCTGCTGCGGCAAAGCGGGTGTCTCTGATGGAGACAATCCTGGCATGGTTTGGCCCTACCTCGTCTACGCGCCCAAGTACGCCTCCAAAGCCAAGGACTACCATGTTGGGGTAAATCCCGTGGTTGGAGCCTCTGTCTACAATAAAGCTGGATTCCCAATCATTGGGGTTTTGGCCTATCATTCTAGCACCCACTACGGTTAGGTGTGGGTAGCGCTGCTCCATTTCCAAAAGGAGGTTGAGTCGTTTGTTTTCTTCTTCCAGATGGGGGATGCGCTGATTTTCGTTGACAAGGCGGATGTTTTCTTCCCGCAATGCGGCATTTTCTGAAAGGATTTGTTGGCTGTTGGCCAATATGTCTATGCGGCTGCCAATCCAAGAAGTTGCGGAAGACGCACCCCGCTGCAAAGGCGTAACCACATAACCAAAGACACGCCCAAAAAAGCTGGTTGGGGCGACTCCGGTTATGGTTACGATTATAGCGATTAAACATATGGTTATACCGCAGGCTAAAAAAAGCCGTTTGTGTTTGTTTAAAAATTCCATGGCGGCCTCGGTTTGATAGAGGTTCAACCCCCGGCCCTGCGGGCCACCCCCTTCTACAGAAGGGGGCCTCCCTAGCCCTCTTCTTTAGAAGGGGGTGGCCCGTAGGGCCGGGGGTTGCATAGGCTAAAGCCGGATTTTACTGGGGGTTATTAATACATTGGACAGGAGCTTTAGGTTTTCCAGTACCAGCCCTGTGCCTTCTACTACGCACTTTAGCGGTGTTTCGGCACTGCGTACCGGTATACCTGTTTCATGGGTGATTAGCTCATCCAGGCGTTTTAGCAGAGCGCCGCCGCCTGCAAGCACTATCCCCGATTCCATTACGTCGCTGGCAAGCTCTGGCGGGGTTTTTTCCAGGGTGAAGCGTATGGCGTCAATTATTTTTTCAAGGGCCTCGGAAAGGGCTTGCCTGGCTTCCACCTCGGTCATAACAATAGTGCGTGGCAGGCCGGACACCAAGTCCCGGCCCCTTACGGGCTGGTACACGGTTTCGCTGGGGTTAAATGCGCAGCCCAGATTGATTTTAATATCCTCGGCGGTACGGTCTCCTATTGCCAGGCCATGCTCCCGCCTCACATATTGGATGATGGCGTTATCAAACTCATCACCCCCGGTGCGCAAGGAGCGGCTGGTGACAATCCCACTAAGAGAAAGCACCGCAACCTCGCTGGTGCCGCCGCCAATATCTACAATCATGCTGCCGATAGGCTCGGATACGGGAAGCCCCGCCCCGATTGCCGCCGCCATTGGTTCCTCTATTAGGGTTACGGAGTTTTTGGGTACCCCCGTAGAAAAGGTGGCTTCAAAGACTGCCCGCATCTCAACATCGGTAACGCCACTGGGCACGCAGATAACGATTTTGGGCTTGCGGCTAAATAAACGGGTGGCTCTGGCCTTTTGTATAAAATACCTTAGCATCTCCCGTGTGGTTTCGAAATCGGCAATAACTCCGTCTTTTAGGGGGCGGATTGCTACAATGTTGCCGGGGGTACGGCCTATCATCTCCTTGGCCTCTTCCCCTACAGCCATAACTTTTTTGGTGGTGGTGTTAATTGCCACAACAGATGGTTCGTCGATAATAATACCCTGGCCCTTGGCATAGACCAAAGTATTGGCGGTGCCTAAATCAATCCCTAGGTTTTGTGTGAACATGAATGCCCTCCTGATAGAGGTTGGAAGTTTGGAAGTTGCTTGTAAGTATACGGCAGGTGCCTTTTAAAGTATTCCCACGGATACCAAAAATAACCAAGGCCGTCGGGTGAGTCTTCGATAATTATCCCACATTAATCTAGTATTGACAAATTTTATTGCGGAGGAATTGTTAAGATTTTTCGTAGGGATTTAACAGAGTCTTTTGTTTTTTGACAATTTATGTATTTGCTTAATTAACGGGGGAAAATCTCACCTATCAATCACGGAAATCAATTTTCGGCTACCGTCATTCTGGCCTTGAGCCGGAATCTCCTGGCTATTACGCAAAATGCACGAATTTGCTATTTCACGACTTAGATTAGGAGACCCCGGGTCAAGCCCGGGGTGACGAAAGTCGTTGGTTTTTGAAAATTGTAATGAAAAATGATTTCCGTGCCTCTCAATGAGTTGACATGCATCCGCAAATATGTAAAATATACTTACAACTAAGTAAAATTGGCTCAGGCATACATGCCCACAATGTGGGATTAAAATGTAAAATTAATTCAGGGCTTGCTAACTATTATTTTGTGTTGTGCAAACCATTATCGCCAAGCATACTTGGTGCATATAATGGATAAAATAAAAAAGGGAAGCGTCTCACCGCTCCCCTGGCACAGCCGCTTTAAAGGCGGCGGGTTTGCTTCATAGCATTAATTGTGAAAATAGCCGGCTGAACCCTCGGATAAGGGGCCGGCTACTTTTTTAGGTTTTTGACTATAATTACTATAAGTCCTATGAGACTTACGATAAACAACCCGAAAGTCAACATCAGATAGATAGTTTCAAATATAGTCATGGTCTCACCTCCTTTCAGTTAGGTATAGTAAAACTACCCTCCTTTCCAGGAAGCAAACCCAAAATCTAAAAAACCGTACCACCTTATGCACTGTGTTGCCTGTATTATAAGCACGGTAGTTTAGCAAGTCAAACAAAAAATGGAAAAGCATAAAAAAAACCTCGCAAAATAAGTTCACATTTGCGAGGTTTTCTTGATAATTATATTGTTAGGATGACAAAGAAGTTATTTAAACGGCTTTGCACGTTTATTTTTTATCTCCATCCTAACCTCCCGCACATATCGTGCAATATCAATTTGGTATTTTCCTGCAGCGGAAGTTTGTCTTTTTTTCATTTTTAGTGCCCCACAAAGCCCAATCCCAAGTCCTATAACCGCGCCAAAAATCCCCAGGCTTATGGCTATCGGACTGGTTTGCGGGTTAGGTCTTACTTCAACGGGGGTTGGGTTTACGCTTATAATCGCTTCCCCTGATGTGTCCCATACAGCCGTTAGCATCGTATCGCCTCTTAGTACCGGAAAATCCTTTAACATATTGCCGTTTGGTAGCTGCCATCCTACAAAGACTGCCCCGTTTCGGGTGGGGGGGGCGGGCAAATTGCGTATGGTTGCAGAGCCGCGTTCAAAGCGCAGCCCAATCTCATCGTTGGAAAAATTACCGGGAAACGGGTTAAAAGCCACTACAAAGTGGGAGGCCGGGATAGCTATGGGGTAAGACGGAATCATAATGGGCGGATTTTCAGGGGCAAGCACCCATTCGGCTTCCATTATCATATCGCCGCGCACGATATGAGGCGCGGTAACAATTTCGTCGTTAAAGCTCCAGCCATTGAAGCTGTAGCCTTCGTTTGTGGGTATGGGTAGGCTGATTAAAGGGCTATTGTAATCGGCAGATAAAATAGGCGGCGTCCCGGCTGGCAGCTGCCCCGGCCCCGGGTCAAATACTATGGCAAACCTGGCCGCATAGTCCAGGTCGGGAATAGGGGCATATGCCGCCAAAATTGTTATATTTCTTGTAGCGGCAACAGGCGGGATTATTTGTGTGCCATTAGAAAACCATCCGATAAAAATATATCCCGGCGGCGGCTCCGGCTCTGGGAGGCTGTCTATTCTAAAACCAAAATGTCCTGTATGTACGTCGTTCTCGAGGGTGCCTGGGCTTGGGGCAAACCTTACTGTTATGTCTGGCGGGGCGATGTTGTCGTCCCTTGGGTTGCTTGCTGCTGCGATTGTTGTAAAAGCCGCCGTATACGTTATAAACAGTGCGATTATGCATAACAATTTTAAGCATTTTGAATTTAACACCTGTTTGATTGGGTTACTCATCTTAATCACCTAAGTTTTATGTAATGGAAAGAGATATCTCTCTTTCCGTTGATGCAAAATATATTCAGGGGTATTTTCGAGCGTGTAAAAGATTTTCTGTAAAAGAACCTTCCCGGAACGTAATGCCCTTTTGAAATCAGCATTGGAAGGTTCTTTTACAGAAAAATTTTTACACGCTCGTATTTTCATCTTTCGGTGGTGCGGGCATATCTTCGCTGGTTATTGGCATATCTGGTAATGGGTCTTTTGGTTGTGGTACGATTGCATCTGTATCGAGTGGAGCCATAGGATTAATTGCAGTTTTCGTTTCAGACACATCGGTTGTATCTGGTGCTATGCTTTCTTCTTCGGGCTGCGATTCTTCTTTTTTTGCCACATCTGGGTAATGCTTTGCTTGAAGGCCTGCGTCCAGGGCATCTATTTTTTCTGCCCCTAAATTAACCGTCATGATATGCCGGCTCTTGCTTAAAACTCCTTCATTGTCCCATTGCGCCTTGTAAACGGCTATAAAGTCTGTAGGCTCTCCTTTGTAATAGCAAACCGCCACGGCATTCATCGGCCCGTTTTTGGTTTCCAGGGGCTTTTCCAGTATCGGCTCGATTTCTCCCATGCTTATCCTATCCAGTTCGAATGCTTCGAAGGCAGTAAAGCCGTAATTCATGAGCCGTTCTTTTACCCAAACGCCAAGCTCTAATATATAAATGCCCGCAGAGGCGTAGGCGGCAAGTAAGGGAAATGCCAGCAAAATAAGGGTTTCCGTACCCCACACTGTCCATAAAACAGGGCCGCTCCAGAATTCTTCGTTGATACGCCAGGTGCTTTGTTGGCTAAACTCGCGCAAGGTATCTAAAAAGCTGTACTCATTAAAAATTGTTTCCCGTGTATTTGAAAAGATAATGCCAATATCCCCAAAAGTCCGCGGGTAATCCAATGTACCAAAATGATGTAGATACTCGGCATGGTCAAGTGACGCCCCAAACCACATATTCCACATCACAAATAAAATTATTATCATCCCTACGGCAACCACAATAAGAGATAGAACATCGCTGGTTATCTTTAAAAACCGCTTGCACAGCCACGCTATCCCTGCCAGCACGCCGCTTAATATGAAAGGCGAAAAGATATTTATCCATATATTTTCGGATGTGGTTTGGAGTATTACATAAAAAAAGCTTAACAGTATCCCTAGGGTGGTGAATACGACAAACAAAACCAGTATCCCAAGGAGATTATTTTTATTAGCCGCTTCGTTCATATTCGCGCTCCTTTCGTTTTGATATTACAATATCCGGCATAGATTTTCAAGACGCTGACGCCGCGTAAAAATGCGTGTATACTGGATATCGGGCAATGTAATGTAATTGTAAGGTTGCGTAATCGCATCAGAAAGGAAAATTTTATGCGTTATATCGAAGATTTAAGAGAAAACGACCATGTTATCGAGCACTATCTATGCAAGCAAAAGCAGAGTCTCAAAACCAGATCCGGCAAAACCTATCTCTCTTTACGCCTTATGGACAAAACCGGCACCATAGATGCCAAGGTGTGGGAAATGAACAACGATATTCAAAATTTTGACGAGGGGGACATGGTAAAAATCGATGGCAACATTGTCACCTTTCAAAACGAGTTTCAGCTAAAAATTAATAAACTGCGCAAAAGCAGAGAGGGGGAATATATCGAAGGCAATTATATTCCCATGACCGATAAGGACATAGATGCCCTGTATTCTCAGGTGCAAGACATAATAAAATCCGTGTCGCACACACATATCCGTCAGCTTTTGGAAAATATTTTAGTGAAAGACAAGGACAGGGCAGCGGCGTTTAAAACCCGATCTGCCGCAAAGTACATGCATCATGCGTACATGGGAGGGCTTATTGAGCATACTTTGGCTGTGGCGCAGATCTGCGACTTTATGAGCGGGCGATATAAACATATAAACCGGGATATTTTAATGGCAAGCGCGCTTTTACATGATATCGGCAAAATATACGAATTATCTGAAATGCCTATAAATGACTATACAGACGACGGGCAAATGCTGGGCCATATTGTCATGGGCTGCGAAATGGTGACAATTGAAGCGGCAAAGATACCGGGTTTTTCTCATGAACTGGCAAGCATGATTAAGCACTGCATTATCTCGCACCATGGGGAATATGAATATGGTTCTCCAAAGCTGCCCTGTACAACAGAGGCTATATTGCTGCACTATGCGGATAATATGGACGCTAAATTAAAAATATATGAAGAAACCTTTGACGGGGACAAAACCCCAGGGCCTTGGACGGGGTATATTAAGGCTATGAATCGGTATTTGCGGCGGTCGGATTTTTAATCCTGTCAATGTGAGTCTACAGTTAAAACTCACACACCCGTCATAGCGAACTTCAAAAAAAGCCCATTGGGGCATTGGCTTATGAAAGCGAGGGGTAGCCGCTTTTTATAAGCCCTTGAGTGATTTCGTATTGATAAACCAATATGGGGCTTATAAAAAGC
>Ga0123355_10011251_pt1 | contig 13778 bp, 8 predicted proteins | sample TergutEmb28metaG_3_FD_89872 | JGI IMG/M metagenome (GOLD analysis project Ga0123355, IMG submission 89872) | Embiratermes neotenicus P1 segment gut microbial communities from Petit-Saut dam, French Guiana - Emb289 P1 | ecosystem: Host-associated > Arthropoda: Insects > Digestive system > Gut ... | reverse complement strand
TTTGGCGGCGGCCTATGGAGCACGAACGACGACGGTAGCCAGACTTCGCTCGTCCTTTCCCGGGAAGACATCCACGCCCTGTACCACACCAACGATGGGGTCATTGTCCTCTCAGGGGTGGCTCATGCAACCATCGATGAGGGTAAGGTGTGGTTCGTATCTGACACGTCATGGGATAAGGCGGCCGCGCGCCTTCTCTGCGATCTTCACGGTTCTCCTGACGCATCTGTACAGGACTCTCCATCGACGGTCCTGGTTGTAACCCGCAGCGCCGTTTTGCGCATCGGCACGTCGGGCAGCTTGGAAACGCTTGCCCACATTCCAGTTCCTCCACCCGTAGTGACATCCGTTGTCATGGCAGCAGATCGCACAATTTACGTGGGTGTGCCGGGCTACATCCTGCGGTTGCTTCCAGAGCCCACTGGCTACAGTGTGCAGTGGCTGGTGCCGGCGGGGAATGCAGGATCGGGTAAGCCCGGTTCCTCACAATAAGTCAATTAATGAGCCAGTTTATGTCGTTTAACTATTTTTGACGAATAAATGCTTTTGGGACGAAATTGGAGTTGATCAGCCTGCTTGTTTGCTCCCTGGAGATTGGTATTGGGACCACTAAATGAAGGATGATTCAGCTCGGCTGTTGTGATCCAGAGAAAGAAACTGCCAGCACAAGGCGGTGGCGGCCCGGTTCTCGACGCGCCTGGTGCCGCGGCGGAGCACCTTACCGCCGGTAGTCCGATTGTCAGGGCACAAACCCGGGAATCTAACAAAGTCACAATTCTCAATTTCCCGGGTGATACTCGCGTTCGGTATGCCCCTTCAATTGGTCCTGATAGAAATAGACTTCGCGCAGGTCGCCAATGCTGTAGCGTTTGGCTTCGTCATTGAAATGTGAGGATGAAGGGTCTCCGCTCTCTCCCCCGGCGGTTACCGCTTTGGCGCGCACCTTTTCGCCGAATTCGACCACCGCGACGAAGCTGTTCCCGCTGGCGCCGTACCACTTCTTCGTTCCCGGATACGGACGGGCTCCGAACGAAGCCAGCGAGCCCCATCGCGACGAGGTGAACTCAACTGGAATGCTAGGGGCCGAGTCGCTGAAGGGCTGAACGATCTCGCCGGTGAGCCGCTGAAAGCGGTTGATTTCACCCCAGGGCGTCTTCCAGGTGCCAAAATCGGACGCGAGCCGTCCGGAAGCGGCCGATAGTGACTCCAGCAACTGCTCGCCTGGTAATCTGGCGACATAATCAGCGGTAGAAATGCTCGCTCCTGTCGCGGCGCGTCCTCCTCGTTGAGCAATGTCCTCGCCCCAGAACACAGCCAATGACGTGGGAATGGAAGTGACTCCCCAACGCAAGTCCCAATTGCGCAGCGCTCCAATTTGATCCGCGAGCTTCGTCTTCTGCGGATCGCTCCCCGGCAGGTCGTCCCATGCCTTGATGAGGGCAGGCACAGTTTTCTCAAACCACGGGAGATAGCTGTCATAGGCGGCAGCGATGAGGGAATCGAGGGTGAAATCCCTTTTGTTCTCGAGGACTCTCACGGCGTGCAGTCCGCGCGCGGACTCGCCGCCCATTTCAACGTAAGCGGGATAGTCTTCCTTTTTGGGACTGCTCGGACCGGCCGCTGACCAGGGCGCATTGTTCGAATTGTAGAGCCATCCGCTTTTGGGATTCAGCAGATGTGGAGTCTCGTCAATCGAGAGGAGCCCTTTCCACTCGGTTGCCGGATTGCTTCCGTCAACAGGCTTGGTCCAGTCGAAGCCCGGATCGCGACGGGGAATAAAGTTCCCGTGGAAGTATGCGATGTCTCCATCCGCGTCAGCAAAGACGGTATTGTTCGACGAGTTCGCCTTAAGCTCCATCGTTTGGAGATACGATTTGTAGTCCTGCGCCTTGGTGCGCGTGAATGACTGGATCAGCTGCTTCACAGGCTCCTGCATCAGCCGGATGCTGACCCATTTGCCGTTGGCTCCGCGGACAACGGGCCCATGATGAGTGCGATAGACGGTGAACGTCCGCTGCGCCATGCCGTGGTCGGTCTTGTAGGGCACAACGACCTCGGTGTCGGTCACCGGACGTTCTTCACTTCCATATTTGTAATAGTATTGATTGTTTTTTTTCTCGATCGTCTCCAGGTACTCATCGACGGCGTCGACACCGCTCGAAGTATGCATCCAGCCTGCGCGGTTGTTGAATCCCTGATAGATAAAGAACTGCCCCCAGGTCGCGGCTCCGTAGGCATCCAGACCTTCGTCGCTCAGCATTTGCAGCTCGGAGCGGAAAAAGAACGACGTATGGGGATTAATCAGAAGGAGCGCGCGGTGATCGCCGGTGTTCGACGGCGCGATGGCCATGCCATTTGATCCGCTCGGCTCGGCCTCACGGTCTCCTTCGTCAACCTGCGCCTCTGTCGCCTGACCTCCACCGTAGAACTCTTGTAAATCCTTGAGGCTCACACGTTCAATATCCCCGCCGATGCTTCCCTCGGTGAACGTGAGTGCCATCCACGGCTCAAACCGCTGGATCACTTTTGGTTTCACCTCGGGATGCGTAACCAGGTAGTAATTCAGGCCGTCGGCGAAAGCGTCCATTAACTTCTTCAGCCAGGCGGGGCTTGCCGTGTATTGCTTCCTCATCTCATCAGGATCGACGAATAGCTTCATGCGCAGGTCCTGATATATTTTCGACTCACCCTCTGCCTCAGCCAGCCGTCCCATAGCGTTGATGTAGTTGGTTTCGACGCGGTTGAAGTCGTCCTCCGCCTGCGCATACTCGGCGCCGAAGACGGCATCGGCATCGCTTTTGCCGTAGACGTGCGCGATGCCCCAGTCGTCGCGAATGATGGTGACGTTCCTGGCTTCTCGTTCCCAACGGGCGAGCTCAGATGTCCTGGGGGTTTGGGCCGCAAACCCGGTGGAGACAGATAGAACAATGAAGACAAGGCGGGCACAACGGAGCGCCCGCAAAGACCTTACCAAGCCATTGGAGAGTATTCCCTGAAGTGCCCTCACTTTTCGATGGCCCTCCTCCTTTTGAGGCAGGCTGTTGCAATCAGACATCGCTCAAAACCCATGCCATGGCCATTCTAAGTGCAATGGCGACTTAACAACAACGCCTCCACCTCGGCGTCGAAATTGTCTCAAAGTTCTGGGTTCGGTATAGTGGGGATCACAATGCCGACGGCGGTGAACAGGTCGCCCGCAGTGAGTAAAGGATCGTTACGAGCTATTTTTCAGGGTTCCTCGTCGCTTTGTGCTTTGTCGTTTTCATTTTGTACATGGCCATTAAAGCCGTTCGCGTGAGGCATGGTGAAAAGCGGCGATTCGAAGTCCGATTCTGGTTGTTCGCCGGCTTCGTGGTTCTTGTTCTCGTTTTTCCACGCTGGTTTGCAGCACGCAGCGGCAGCGTCGTCTGGCCGCAGACGATGACGACCAACATTCTCGCTGACCTGGCGGCGGTTCTCGGCCTGATCTTAGTGATTCAATCTCGCCGCGCGCTCGGGCAGAGCTGGAGTTCTGAGGTTGTCATCCAGGAAAAGCACGACCTCATCGAAAAAGGACCTTATGCCTACATTCGCCACCCGTTGTACAGCGGCCTCCTGCTGATGCTGATGGGCGTGGCTTTGTACTATGTCCGGAAGACCTGGATTATCGTCTTCGTCTGTTGTTTCTTTGGCCTCTATTTCAAGTCGCAAATGGAGGAACACCTTCTGGCGAAAACTTTCCCTGCATATTCAGAATACAAACGGCGTACCAAAGCCCTGATTCCTCTTATCTGGTAGTTCGGTATTAAGGTGTCGGTCAGGCGTTTACTCAAAACCCCCGGTTTGAGGCATTTTCAGCCTGATAGAGATTTTGCAACAATTACATCTTGCGATGTATGCTTTCACGCGCGGATTCAGGAGTCTGTAAATCATGAACCAGTTTGCCCGCGTTTTGTTGGTTAGCCTGTTCTTCGTGACCGGCGTGTTTTGGGGGGATGTCCAGCAGGTCATTATGCCGAAAGAGATCGGCGTTTCCTGCCGCACGCACAAACCGTTTACGGCTGTTGCTCGAACCACGCTCACGAGGATTTTTCCTAGCGGAACTCAGCGCACCGTCACAGTCGAAGATCGCATCGCTCGGGATGGAGAAGGACGTGTCATGAGCGAACAACACTTGCCCTGGACGGAAGATCCAGACCATCCTGTCTATTACGTCAATATTCTCGACCCGAAGGATATGGAGCGCATTCACATTGATCCGCAGTTGCATCACGCCTCGAAGCACGCTGTGGACCGACGATATGCATGGGACTATGTCCCATACGATGGGACGCAATATCGACTCACCGCCGGACCGGGCGTTACGGTACACACGGAACGGCTGGGAAATAAGGACATCAATGGCCTTGAATGCTGGGGACAACGAACGACATACATCTTCCAACCGGGAGCTTTTCGCGGAAATCAACAAACCGTGACCCGCACATGGGAGGTTTGGTATGCGAAGGAACTCGGGTCGGATATACGCATTGTGGATCACAATCCCGATCCAAAGGCCGGCGACCAACAGACTGATCTCATCGACATAAAATACGGCGATCCTGATCCGTCGGCATTCTCCCCGCCCGAAGGTTATTCAAATCAAGCAGCTCAGTAATCGTCAGCTGATGAAATCAATGTCACTGGAAGCTTGCGCCTTCTCTTCGCCTGAAATGGCGGCGTTTTAAGCTTTACCGCGATTTAACACCAACACCAACAACACCAACCGTCTAACCCTCACCTTTCGATTCATGGCAGAGACCAGCAAACCCTGATGCAGTAGGATTGCAAGACAGTAGGTTAAGAGGATTTAATGGGCCAACAAATTTGGGTGACTGCCTTTGCCCTGATAGCCTGCGCAGCTTGTGCCCAGAACGGTTCCTGGTTTCAGGGCGAGACAGCGCTCAAAACTCAGTTCGTCGAGGTTCAGCCAGATGTAAAGCTCGAAGTGCTCGACTGGGGAGGGACCGGGCGCAACCTCGTGCTTCTCGCAGGTCTCGGAAACACAGCTCACGTTTTTGACAGCTTAGGACCGAAGCTCGCGGCGCATTATCACGTCATTGGAATTACGCGGCGCGGGTTTGGCCAGTCCTCCGCGCCTCAAACCGGTTATGACCCAAGGCGGCTCGGAGATGATTTCGTTGCGGTTATCGCCGCCTTGCACGTCACCGATCCTGTTCTCGTCGGGCATTCGATTGCTGGAGAAGAACTGAGCGCCATCTCCACCTACCATCAAGGGCGCGCTGCCGGTCTCGTCTATCTGGATGCCGGAGCACCTTTCGCTCTCTACAATCCCAAGCATGGCGACTACACACCGGCTTTGGCGCAGCTCAGAGACGATCTTTCGGCACTACAAAAGAACCTCTTCGATGACGGTCTCATATCGAAGACATTGACGGACATGATGCTTTTTCAGGCGAACCTTGCCGAAATTCGAGGCGAAGTCGAATGCGGGACGGCCCCCGCGCCCAAAGCCAGTGACCTTGCCAGCATTTCTGCCTTACAGAGTTACATGAAAGGCTACTTGGGTGGCATCATCCCGAAGCGGAGGTGCGCCAGGATTTTCGCATCGGTGAGGACGGGAGGGTCGGCGAGTGGCTTGGGCACGGGTATCCGAACCAATCTGTGATGCTCGAAGAAGAACGTTTCCACTCCATCGAAACGCCCCTGCTGGCGATTTTTTCTTATCCTTCGGCTCCCTCTCCAAGTCAGACGAGCGACCCCGCAAAACTCGCAGCCTGTCGAGCCGCAGAAACAAGTCGCGAGGAAGCGCAGTTTGCTATCTTTCGGGAGCAGCCCCATGCCAAGGTGGTTGTAATTCCCAACGCCACCCACTACATATTCCTCTCACGCGAGGAGGAAGTAATCTCGCAAATCAGCGATTTCGCGAATAGCCTTCCTGCCAGGCGTTAATCAGAGCAAGAAGTCAAGAACCATGCAAGGGTCGATAGTCCGCACCGTACTGGAGGCCAGCCCAAACTGTCACTGCGGAGGTCAGTCAGTAGTAAGTCAGCTTGCGATGAATGACAGTTCCGGGTCGAAATGCTTCATCCGGTTGAGAACGGGTGACCATGGTCTCCTCGGTCCAGTTGCCATACTGATCGTACTGGTACGTGTACTGTATTTCGGAGGTCTGGGGCGGCTGGGCAGGATTCGGCTTGCCCGAGGGAATAAAAGCTCCGGCTTCCGTGAGTTCCCAAGGCCCGGTATCCGATCTCATGACCATAGTTTCACGCTCCGAGGCCTTATCGCCATGGTCGTTGTATGTTGTGACAGTCACTTGTTCCCCAAGGACTCCACCACTCCTGTGTCGTTCCGTCACACGACCCTCAGCGTCATAAGAGTAGGAAATGACGCTGTTCTGCATCCCAGAGATCATTGCGCCGACAGACTTCATCTGTTCTGGATTGAGCTTTGACCGAAGCTCTTCGGGAAGAAGGTTCACCTGAGGAGCATCCCCAGCCTGTTCCTCTGTGAGGATGCGACCTTCCGTATCGAACTTGCGCGCAATGTGGCCGATGAGATTGCCCTCAGAATCGTACAACTGCGCACCCGTCGCCACTCCCTGCTCGTTGTACACCGTCTTGGACTCACCGCCCGGAGAAGGCGCAAACCCCAGGTCCGTTCCCTCCCAGTGGCCTGCATAGGCCATGTTCGCAGGTAAGGGCTTTGAATCGTAACTTTCAATCGCGGACTTTTGCCCCTTGTCGTCGTACTGATAGCGCGTTTGAATCTTGTCGCCCGACTTCACTGCGACCAGCCTTCGTGCCTCGTCGTACAAGTAAACTGTTTCAGACCTGTCGACGGAGCCCGCATTACCGGTTACAGTCTTGAGGAGACGCCCATCGGAGTCGTAAGTGTAGCTCACGACCCATTCCGACCCGTCCGTATTTTTCGTCCGCGGTTCCAGAGTCCTGCCATCGGAGCTGTACTGCGTTGTTGTAGACATGGGGAGCTGCTGACCGTCGGTACCCGAGAAGGTCTCTTCATTCTGCACGGTCTTAACGGGACCGCGAAGCTCGGCCTTATCACGGTCTGACGTTGTTTGAGATGACTTTTGGGCGGGAGCAACGGAAACTATGAAAACGAACAGGCAAGCGAAACAGGGACGCACGTTCATGATGACCTCCCCCAAGACCCGTGATTTTACTCTCCCCGGCTGAAATGTGGCAGTTGAAGTAAAAGCGCGGCGGCCACGGGCCCTCACCGGCCCTCTGATCGGGTTGCGCTTGTATCGGCTGCAGCATTACGATTTCTGATCGCTAGTTCTGGCGGGTGGGGTATCGGCCACGCCTCGATCGGGGAACGTTTATGAATGTCCTCCTTCTTTCGATGCCGGATTTCTTCGAGCATATGCCTCCGGTTGTCATCCGGATGCCCAACGGAGCACTCGCCTCGCTTGCGGGAAACGTTGACCTGCATCATCGAGTTGCGGTTGCCGATCTAATCTTGTGCCACGATTCGGTGCGAGAGGCTGTTATCCGGCTGATGCGTGAATCCGAGCCGGAAATCCTCGGTCTGTCCGTGATGACGTTTCAGCGGCGGACGGCTGGCCGCATTATCCAGTTAGCGCGTCAGCTGAGGCCCGCGGTGAAAATCGTCGTGGGCGGCTACGACCCAAGCCTGGCGCCCGAAGCCTACGAGGAGATGGGTGTGGACTACATCGTACGGGGCGAAGGCGAGATAACCTTTCGAGAACTTCTGCGTGCGTTGGAAGGCGAAGTCGAGCTGGCAAGCATCAGTGGCCTATCCTATCGCGCGGGCGAGGGCTGGGTGCACAACCCGGGGCGCGCAGTAAGTCGGCTGGAGGGCGGAGAAATCCGGCCGCCCAAGCGATCGGCTCGCGTTCTCCAGGGTTACACCGTGCTTGGTCGCCAAGTGGACGTAGTCGAGACTTCGCGTGGCTGCACCTACGACTGCAGCTTCTGCTCGATTATCGAAATGCGGGGACGCAACTTTCACACATATTCCTTTGAGCGCGTGCTGGCTGACATCCGTGATGCCCGCGACTATGGTGCGCGTACCATCTTCCTCGTGGACGATAACATCACCCTCAACGTTCGACGGTTCGAAGCGATGTGCCACGCCATCATTGAGGCGGGGCTGAATCAACTGGACTATTTCGTCCAGGCCATGACTTCCGCCATTGCCGACCATGGTGAAACCCTGGCACCGCTGATGCGGCGGGCAGGTTTTCGTTATGTTTTTCTCGGGATCGAAAATATTCTCGAAGGTGACCTGCAGTTCCTGAAGGCAGCCGCCAAGAACACAGAGCACAAGAACGGCGGCCAGGCGCGCAATGCTACGTTGAAAGCCATTGATTGCTTGCACCGGAACCAGATGTATATCATCGGAGGGCTGATTGTTGGCAATCCCGAAGACACGGTTGAGTCCATTGAGACGAATCTCGAATTCGCCCGGCGCTACGTGGATTGGCCATATATCCAACACCCTACCCCGTATCCGCGCACGCCCATGACACAGGATTTCCGCCAGCGCGGGCTGATTTCCATCGAACGCCTGGAAGAGTATGACGGCACGACGGCCGTGGTACAAACCGAACACGTTCCTGCTGAGGAAGTCGAGTACATGCGTTGGAAGGCTGAACGCTGGATGAAAGTGCGACACATGCCGGCTGTTTTTCGGCACGATCCCTGGTTCGTGACCTGCCACGCGTCACAGATGTTGGCTCATACGTTCCGCGGCAGTACTCTTCGTTCCGTGTTCGGACTCGAAAGCAGCTGGCAGGTCTTCCAAAGATATAAGGAAATGCGACGTCAAGAGCGGGAATACGTGTAGAGATTTTCTGTTGAGCCAGCTGATGGGTTATTTCGAATCAAGGAAGCTGTGCAGCCAGGCCTTTGCGCGCATGGCATCCTTTAATCGGGTTCCTCCATCGTCATTACCTCATCCTTAATGACGGACATGTCGTCTGCACCTCAGATCAAATCGCAGCCTCTGGCAGTGCTCCATCATGACTCGCCGGTAAGGAATTGGCGAGGTACTGCGTCCGGTTGAGCCGTGCTCGTTTGGAATTTTCGTTCGTCCCTGGTCCCTGAACCTAAATCTTGTACGCACGAAACAGGCCTCAGATGCCGGGACATAGGTGTTGCTCACTGCGTAGTTGGCAGCTGTGCAATTCGGGCTAATCACGAACCACCTCAACCCCGCGCCCGGAGCGCGGTTCACGTTCTAAGGCTATCCGGAAAAACCGGAGACACCAGGGGCCTTTTTTGTATGCAACGTGGCCACGGGCACACTATGATGGCCATTCGCAGCATCTGCTCGATGAGATGAATGGGCAAGGCCCTGGCTCGACGAATTGAACGGATTGGTTCATGAAAACATATTCCGCCTCACGAGGTTTCGAAGTCGTATATCGATGCACGGCCCTGATCGTTCTGCTCGCGGCGACCAGCGCCGACAGGTTAGTGGCACAGTCGGCGCAGTTCCCGCTTTCTCCGGGCCCTCCTTCAATTACCGTGAACTGGGCGAGGAAGACACGCAATCGAACCACTCCGACGCTGCAGGCCGTAGTGAATCCCATGCTGCGGCGTGGTTCACCAATTCACGATGCATCCCTGGCGGCCCTGCACCGGCTGGGTTGCGACTACGTGCGCTATGCGTTCTGGTTCCCTTATCCCCATCTTTCCGTTGCGGAGTTAAAACCTCCTGATCAGGACCAGACGCACTGGGATTTTCAGTATATGGACCCTCTCGTCGAGGATTTTCTGGCAGCCGGCGAAGGACATTCTGCGGTATGGAGTTTTAGCACGAATCCCCAATGGATGTTCACGACCCCGACTCCAGTTGTCTATCCCGCGAATCCGGATCAAGTGATGTGGGATTATACCCAAGGCAGGGAACTGCATGACGTGCAGGCACTCGGCGACTACTATGGCCGGCTTGCAAGTTGGTACACGCAGGGCGGCTTTACCGACGAGTTAGGAAAGTTTCACAACTCGGGGCATCACTATGACATGCGCTACTGGGAGGTCTTTAACGAGATCGACAGCGAACATGAGCCCTCGCCCCAGCAATACACAGAACGTTACGATGCCATCGTCGAAAGCGTGCGCAAGGTCGTGCCGGACATGAAGTTCGTAGGGCTTTCGTTGTCCTATCCCGAGGGCGGCGCGCACATGTTCGAGTACTTTCTGGACCCGAAGAATCACAAACCGGGCGTACCGCTGGATGCAATTTCGTTCCACGTCTACGCGGCTCCCGGCGCAGATCAGCCGCAAGATCTCTGGCCATTTACATTCTTTGACCGTGCCAATGAATTTCTGGCGGCGGCGAGATACATTGTGCGGTTGCGAGATCGTCTGTCGCCCACGACCAGGATCATGGTCAACGAATCCGGGTCGATCCTTCCGGGCGATATGGTGCAGGGCGAACCGAATCACGTGGAGAAGCCGATCCCCGCGGCATACTGGAACTTGAGTGGTGCGCTATACGCTTACGTATATGTGCAACTGGCAAACCTTGGAGTAGATGTTGTCGGCGAGTCGCAACTGGTGGGGTTCCCCAGCCAGTTTCCCAGTGTCACCATGATCGATTGGACGACTGGCAAACCCAATGCGCGGTACTCTGTTCTTGAGTTGATTAAGAAGAATTTCGGCCCAGGTGACGATTTGCCTGGAACCGAGGTCATCGACCATGGCATCCCAGCCGACACAGACGCAATCGCAGCGCAGGCGTTCGTCGCGCGCGGTCAGAGAAAGCTGCTATTGATCAACCAGCGCAATCGTAAAATCGAGGTGGAACTGCCAAAGGAATTCGTGGGAGCATCCGTGCAAACCGTCAGCGGGACTTCTCCAGATGTGATGCAGCGGGATATGGCCGATTCCAGGCTCGTGTTGCTGCCATTCGCAGTGTCAGTAATCACACTGAGGGACTGAGGAAGAGGAAGAAACGATCCTTGAAGTGCAGCGTACGGATGCCTGTCTCGATCGTAACAGGGGTCTGGTCTGGGATGTTGGCGATCGGCAAAGCCCTCAATGAAGGCATCCGCAGCCACGAGGTCGCCCGATCAGACAGCGCCAATCGCATTCCATGAATATCCAGGCTGGGGTTCTGAGGTGGACACTTCAGAAGTCCAACGCCGTTCTCATGAAGCCTCCAGCGAACGCGCTACAATGGCGGCGCACGTCGTGAGGGACACAATAATGACCTTTCCATCCACAACTCCGCAGGGGCGCGATCAAATCATACGCATTCGCCGATCCAGAACCTTTTTGCCTTCTAACTGCGTCCACCTCGTCGGTCTTGTACTGATCGTCACTGCATGTGCCTGCAGCGCATTTGCGCAAAAGGTTGATCCGGTTCTATACAGTGGAATGCGCTGGCGGCAGGTCGGGCCGTTCCGCGCCGGACGCGTTTCCGCTGTCGCGGGCATCCCCGGCAATGCCGCGGTCTATTACATGGGCACACCAGGCGGAGGAGTTTGGAAGACTGTCGATGGCGGTGTGGTCTGGGATCCCATCTCTGACGACGTGCATGTGGCCTCCATCGGCGCACTTGCTGTCGCACCCTCCGACCCCAGGATCATCTACATGGGCACTGGCGACGTGAGCAACGTTGGCGGCTCTGTGAACTATGGAAACGGCGTTTACCGATCGATGGACGAGGGCAAGACCTGGCAGCACCTCGGCCTGGAGGGCACGGAAAAGATCGGCGCGCTGTGGGTTGACCCTGGTAATCCTGATGTTGTGATCGTAGCGGCACTTGGGCAAACGTTTGCGCGAAGTGAACAGCGCGGAGTGTTCAAAACCAGCGATGGCGGCAAAAGTTGGCGCAAAGTTCTCTACAAAGAGGACACGATCGGAGCGGTGGACATTGCCTTCGATCCGGCAAATCCAAATACAGGTTTTGCAACTCTGTGGACACACTATACGCAGACAGGAGAGCCGCGTGCTCAAATCGATGCAAATGGCGGCGGCTCTATCTGGAAGACGAGCGACAGGGGGGAGAGCTGGAAGCCGGTTGGCGAATCCGGGCTGCCCGGCGAAAAGATGGGACGCATCGGAGTCGCGGTTGCTCCGGGCGGCGAACGCGTCTATGCCATCGTTGCGGCGCGCAGGCAGGCTGGACTCTATCGATCCGATAACGGCGGAACGAGTTGGCAGAAGATCACCAGCGACCCTCGGATCCAGGGCAGCGGTTATTTCAGCAAGATCTTCCTCGATCCGCACGACCCTGATATCGTCTACGTCGCCCAAACCTCCCTGTATCGCTCGATTGATGCAGGCAAGACTTTCATCGCCTACAAAGGGGCTCCCGGCGGGGACGATAACCATGTCCTCTGGATCGATCCCACCAATTCGAACCGCATGATTCTGGGCAGCGATCAGGGAGCAACCATCAGCATGGATGGCGGCAAGAGCTGGAGTTCCTGGTACAACCAGCCCACCGGGCAGATCTATCACCTGTCTACCGACAATCGTTTCCCCTATTGGATCTATGGAACGCAGCAGGACAGCGGCTCGGTCGCCACGCTCAGCCGTGGAGACTACGGCAACATTACCTTCCTGGATTGGGACCCGATCGGCGGCTACGAATTTGGTTACATCGTTCCCGATCCGGCGGACCCGAATGTTGTTTTTGCCGGCGGCCCAGGGCGGGGGCTGGTGCGAATCGATCGTCAGAACCGGCAGGTGGTCACGGTGTCGCCAAATGTGAGCCGCGACGGTGATTACCGCATGGCCGTGAATCCCCCGCTTGCATTCTCGCCGCAGAATTCTCATGCCTTGTACATGGCATCGCAGGTCCTTCTTGAAACTACCGATAACGGTGCAACGTGGAAGCCAGTGAGTCCCGATCTGACCAGGCGTCCTGGCAGTGTCGCCGAGCAAACAAAGGCAGAAAGCCAGCAGCAAGGCGATGCCAATCCCAAGAAGCCGAAGACGAAGGAGGAAGAAGCGACCGTCAGGCCACCAGACCGCAGCGCAATCAATACCTTCGCGATTTCGCCTGTCAAATCGGGGATCATCTGGGTTGGCACGACCAACGGGATTGTTCAGCTCACCAAGGACGGTGGTGCCAGTTGGGGCCAGGTGTCGCCGCCCAAGCTCTCCGAACATGAACAGATCAGTATGATCGAACCCTCACACTTCCATGCTGCCTCCGCCTACGCGGCGGTAGACAGCTACGAGCTGAACGACTTTCGACCGCACATCTTTCGCACGCACGACTTCGGCGCCACCTGGAAGGAGACCGACGACGGAATTGCCGATGGAGACTTTGTGCGCGTCGTGCGTGAAGATCCTGTTCGCAAAGGCTTGCTCTACGCGGGTACGGAAAACGGCGCGTATGTCTCTTTCGACGATGGCGATCATTGGAACGCGCTGCAGTTGAATCTGCCCACAGTCTCAGTGCGTGACCTGGCAGTGCATGGCGACGACCTCGTCGCCGCCACTTACGGCCGCGCGTTCTGGATTCTTGACGATCTCTCGCCGCTGCGCCAGGCAAGCCGGGTCAATGGAAGCGAACCATATCTGTTTCACCCTGGTCGAGCTCTGCGTGTGCAACTCGATCTCAATCGCGATACCCCGCTCCCGCCCGAGATGCCCGCCGGGGACAATCCTCCCAGTGGCGCAGTCATCGACTACTACCTCCCGGGATCTCGAAAAGGCGAGGTGAAGCTTGCAATCTACGACACGAAAGGCCAGCTGGTCCGCGAGTTCTCCAACACACCCGAATCCCCCTCCAGCGAACTTCCGCCCAACGTCCCGAGCTATTGGCTTTTCAATCCGCAGCCG
>Ga0123355_10011250_pt1 | contig 13779 bp, 7 predicted proteins | sample TergutEmb28metaG_3_FD_89872 | JGI IMG/M metagenome (GOLD analysis project Ga0123355, IMG submission 89872) | Embiratermes neotenicus P1 segment gut microbial communities from Petit-Saut dam, French Guiana - Emb289 P1 | ecosystem: Host-associated > Arthropoda: Insects > Digestive system > Gut ... | reverse complement strand
TTTTTGGGGGGGGGGTTGGATGGTGGTGCAATGTACATGCTGTGTACATACTCTCACTGGCTGTCACTTTTCCCAAATTTCTCAAACAGATAACAGCTGCAGTGACGTCACATATACCAGACTTGCTTAATAAAATGTGGACTGAACTTGAATACAGATATAATGTCTGGGACACCACAGAAGGTGACCTCATTGAACATCTACAGATTGAGTGCCGAAACTTACAGCATGTAGCCAACTCAGCTCTGTTAATTATTATTCATGTATCTTTTAGTTGACGAGCAGTGTTGGCATAAAGTCATTAAAATTTAGTGTGTACACTCTGTACTTGAGTAACAGTGAGAGATTAGAAGTAAAAATATATATATTAGTAACGTAATGCTTCGTAGGTACATGGAGGAACATTTGGGTGAGTTACAAAAGTTTTTGATCAGCACACAGAAATCAATAGCTGCTGTAATTCTGCAGTGGACAACAGACCAAACATCACTGTGTAGTGGATACTATGACTGCTTTCAGTTTGGCAGATGCTCATTTCAAATTTTTTCTTGGTACAGCCCTTTTGAAATTTTGTTTTTCCTCCAGATAAATGCTGGAAAATATCTTTAATAGAAGAGTAAGGGTTAAGACTCTTGTCATGGTATTAGTAAATCAAAAACAATGCATAGAAACTCTAAGTTGGTGCAGGAACCCGGTAACTAGTAACTACCATTGATGCATCTAGGAGGAAACATGGTGTAAAAAACCAGACTCAAAAATATGCTATATCTCAGACATGTTTATGCTGTCATGAGACTTTTTATTATTGTATACACATTATAATTTGTATGATATAGAACCACATTACCTACAGTTTTGTGTAAATCCTTCATTTCAATCAATAAAATACAGTACTTGAATGATGTGTTAGTTATGCCCATTCAGCATATGTGAAATGGAATGGCAGTTTAATTAGACCATATTCTGGTCATGAAGAAAGAGGATAAGCCACTCTCCATCTCTTGAAAAAAATGTGTAAACCTGATGGTTGTATGTTTTAAAAAAAAAAAATCTTTGTATTACTAATGCATGTGAGATTTGTGGTTCTTAGCATAAATTGGCACATGCTTTATTATTATTAGGAAACGGTTGTAACTATTTTAAAATTTAGTAGTCATGTAGAAACCTTTCCAAGGATTCCAGAGCTTCCTTACCCATGTGGAAGGTGTTTCCTGCTTTGCAGCGTATTTTACAAGAAAAATAGAAATCTTTCCATCCAAGAGGTTTTACAACCCAAATTAAGCCTTGAGCTCGGTCATTGTAGCAGCGTGATACTCTACATCATCTTCCTATCTGTTTTGGAGGTTCCCTGTCAGCCACCACCTTTCAGTATGTCCCTTCAAGCATTTTCTTCAGACTGCAGAATTCTTCAGTTTTCTGTGCATGTACAACCCAGTGTTTTTTCCTAAAATAAAAAATTATAATATTTATGTTAAATTTACTACTATTATAAATAATGCTCATTCATTGTATTATATTCTGCTGAGTTGTTTATATAGAAAAACTTTGTAAGTATATGGTAGTGTTGTAATGGTTCCCAATGTGATGCAATAGGATTTGGACACACTGGCTGCCCAACTGAACGAACTGGTTGTTCAGCCAGAGGCACCAGCACGGTCCCGGCAGAATGGCAAGTCTTCGTCGGCAGTTGGTGGAAATTCATCACACAATGCCCTTCCAGCACCACCTTCTCTTCCACAGTCTACATCTTCTATCCTGGATGCAGCTGTTGAGTCAGATTCAGATGAAGGGGAAGACGGTGTGGGCGTTCGTAATGACGGCACCCTGCTTGCTAGTGACCCACCTAAGCCACTGTAAGTAATTAGATTCATGTACACTGCTAACTCAAACCACGGTGAGTGTCGGTAAACATACATTGATTCATCATGAAGTTTGGAGATTGCAGAATGCAGTGATTTTTCAGTTTGTAGGTGTCAGTTGTAAAACCTAGTAGTTTTCTAGGTGGATGCCAGTTTCTTGGAGGAACATGCTTCCTACATGTTCAGGGTCAAAGTGAATGGTGTTGTGCGGTTAGGTTACATGGGAAAGATGCCATGGATATTGGTTACTGAGAATCATGGGAAGGAGGGAGCAGGTAGAGGGGCTTGTCCAGGCCAAGGAACATTGAATAGAGAATGACAAAACAGCCCCTTCCCTTGTTTTTTTTTAGGACAAGGCAGATATGTGCCATCTCAGAAGGAAGGAACTGTTTTGTTGAGTGAGCCTTTTTCTGTTCCTTCGGAGTGTATAAACTATCCTTCCTACTTCCTGTTCATGATGGTATGGTGGAGTGCAGTCTTACTGCTTCGCCTTTGATGTTGTCTGGAACCCAACTTTTTGGTGTCCACTGACAAGACTACATTTTCACAACCCACTGTACCATGCCTGAACACATAACACTGTGAAAACCTCAGACACTTAGTATCAGTAGTACCTGCCATATGTGACCACATTAACTCCCTGCACAAGATTGAGGATCCCAGAGGTTTCCTTTGCAGACGTAGAATTAAAATTTTATTTGGCTACAGTTTCATCTTGTGATTGAAATGAAGATTAGTAGATGCTTATACTTTCATATATGCTTGTGCACAGGCAAATTGTGATAGTGTATTGTAAGTGATATTCAGGACAACCAACAGAAATGCCATACACTATGAAATCCTTCCTGTGCCTATGCGTAAGGAAAGTAGTTGTAGTCCATTACGTACCAGATGGTACAAAGAAAGTGGCTCCACCTCAGGAAGTTTAATATTTCCGCCTGTTTGTTACTGTTGGCTTAGAAACATTTATTTTGTACATTATATGTAGGTATGTTTATAATCTGTCATCATATCATATTTCACATGACTGACTCCCATGGTTCATTATGTACTAGTAGGCTGAAAATTAGTATTTTTAACCTTTCAAAGACCACCTTCACATACGTGAGCACACATAGGAAACACCCCTAGAAATCCATTTGATGTAGTTAGGCAACAACCATATTTGCTGCTTTTTAAGACATTCTGCATGACCTCTGTTATATTTTCCGCAAAATACCATTTGTTTTATAACTTAATCTTTTTCTCTGCAAATAATGTTTTTCATAAGCCATGGGCTAAAATTTAAATACCCACCCTAGTGGGATGTAGGTTAATGTTGCTCTTCCTTTGCTGTATGTTGTGTGTAGTCTGTAATTTCTGTATCAGATACCAAAAGAATTTAGTCCCTTGGACTGTACTGTTGGTGGAACTTTACAGAACACTCAAAAATCACAGAATGAGCTTCTGCTGTATGAAAAACAATGGGTAAATGATTGTAAAATCAATACTGTGACTCTTCCCCCAGATAAGAGTAACTTTATTTTTCATTAAAAACTAAGAAGTAAAAAGTGTAGGAGTTAAAAAAATAAAAATGAGAAGGTAACTGGTGAGACCCAGACCTGTAACCTTTGGATGAGAAGTTGCCTGCCTACTGCCTAGACTACCAAGGGTTGTCTTTGTGAGTGACAAATTAGCGGTGACATGGTAAATAAAAGTTTCTGTGTCAGTTTTCTCTGCAATTTCTGAATATGGGATTATACTGCTAGGTCATTTTGCCTGAAGGCAGGAGTTCTTTACCCTCACAAACTTTAAAAGTGTCATTGAGGACCCACTTGTGCACACCACATGTTAGAAGCAGACATGCTTTTAATGCTTCAGGCTATTTTGGCATGCATGAGCACATCTCTGTCTGTCTCTGTCTCTCTCTCTCCCCCACACACACACACGCGCGTGTGCGCACACCTCCTGCGGGGAGTAAAGTTAAAGGGAAATTTAGGGCATTGTGATTTAAACATGTCACTGGGTATTGTGAGGGTAGTGAATTCAGGGATGTAAAGGAGGTCTGGACATTTTGTTGGTTGGGAAGACAAGAAATTTGTGTGGAATTGTGGTAGGGAAACTGCTTGGAAAGTGAATTTAGCTCTGTCCTGGGATTTTATGCCCTTATAACTTAAAGTGTCATTCCTGGAGTGTGAATGTTTATAAGAATGAAAAAATTATGGAGCTGTAACATTAAAATGGAATGAGTTGGGAGGATGGGAGGTGACTGGAACAGGCTCAGGGTTGTGCCCAGTGGCATACTGTTGTATTAATTCTGTGGATCCTTTAGTTTCCACTTCCATATTTGTATGCAAGATTTTTATTTTTTAATTGCCCATATATTTTAGGAAAGGCTGAACACTCGTATTACAAAAACAAAGTGCTTGTTCCTCCTTTGGGAAGGAATTTTAATTTGTTTGCCAAAGATTCACCATCTCTTCAGTCAATATTTTGTTACAAAATAGGCTGTCCAGTCACTCGGTATTTGCCCTTGATTGAAAATTCCATATATACATACACACACACAATTTTTATATGCCACACTGCCACCGGATAAGAACCCAATTGCAGTTAATAAATATTATTATTATTATTATTATTATTATTACGTTCATGAAATTGCTGATAAGAAAATTATACAGTTTGGCAGTAGCAGTTAGATTAATCCTCGGTATCGGAGATTGTCGATTGCTATGTATGTCTGCACCCTGTAGTTGTAAGTAGAAAACTTTGCAAGAAGTGATGGGGTCTGTAAATGTCAAAGTAAGACTACGTGATTCAGTTTAGTGTTTTGTTTTAAATCATGGAAACTGGTAAAGGAATTTGTACTGTTTTGGCATGTTTGTATGTGTCTTGCAGCTGATACTGAAGAGGTTAAATATATGTGGTTAAACTAGTTAAATTTGATATAAAATGTTAGGATTGTGCCATTTGTTAAACTACTGAAATATTTTTATGGTGGCTGTATGTTCTGGTTATGTTTTGTACTTGTAATATGTCTGAGCCATACTAATACAAGTTTTTCTCTTTTCCATGTCCATACCTTTCACCCTGTCTGTCATGTGTTCCATTCATACCTTGTTCTTTTAACACCATGCTTGGTTCTTATTTTTTGTTGGTGCAGTCCCGAACTTTCTCCTTACAGACCACTGGATGCTCCTCACGCACCCCAGACTATGGTGATACATGAAGGTAAGTTACAGGGAATTGTTGTTAAATGATTGTCTTTATAGAAGTATATTCTTAAGGAACCAGCTATAATAATGTTACTTCTTGGTTCAGGCTTTAAAGAATATTGGAACTGGGTCTTCAGTGGCCATTTATCAGAAGTGTGAATACATTTTGTCATGACTTCTGTGAGTCAAAAAATAGTTGTCTAGAACAGTCTTTAACCTTTAGAGTATGTGCATCCTAGATACGGGCAGGCATTTAAATTCCCCTGGGCCTCGAGTGTCCTGTATTGAGGACTGCCTCAGCCATTTTAGTATTTTGCTCTCGATGCCATGGAACATGTAGGGAAGCTTCACTCATTCTTAAGACCACACTAGAAGATTTTCTCAGCTTCATGTTCCGACTGATTTAACCCTTAACGGAAAACCCCCATCGTCCTTTTTTATATGAGGCTGTTTGTACCTACAGCCAGTAAGGTTGTATTAGTGATGATTCAAAGCTTATTTTTCCTGCTCTGTTCATCTGGCTAACTGTTTAGTATGGCGAGAGTATCTACTCAGCGATAATGTGGTGACAAGCTGCAATAAACAGACCTATATCTGCCATCCTTTTCTTTTGAAGGGCCCCATGTAGAACTAGAGATTGCATTTCACTTCTCAGACTTTGGGCTGAGTTTCAGTCCAGTGTTGTGTTGCACAGAGAACCTATTTCTTCCAATTCAGCAATTGATAGTCGCCGTGAGTGTTGGCGTAAAATGAGTCGATGAAGCAAGAGGGCACGGTTGCTGCAGCCCCGCGAAATATCTGAACTGATTGTTGACACTGATAGTGACGAAGCGGGAGTGTCAGGCGACGTCAGTTCAGTTGAGGGAAATATTGAAAATGTGCTAGGGTTGTCACAACCTCATCCGTACCACCAAACAGCCAGTAGTCATGAGTCCAGCAGTTCAGTTTTGTCCAGTGCCTCTGACGAAGAGGATGCCGGTGAGAGTGGGCCAGGTGAACAGATTCAACAGGCAGTAACCCTGCAATGGACACCCCCTTCTTGCCTTCACTACAGTGTAGCACACACATACACAAGGGGCCCCAGAGGAAAGAAGGACAATGAAGCGTCACACACAAATGATGGTTCAAGTCCACTTAGCGTTTTCCTTCTGTATTTTGCAGAAATTATCACTCTGCTGGTGGTGAGACTAACCGCTACTACCAAGATTACATAGACAGACTTGATGCTGGACCCTCTACTGAACCTGACGTTACCGAAGCTAAAATGTTTGTGTTTCTGGCATTGACAATACAGATGGGACATGACGTAAGAAACAAACTAACAGACTACTGGTCAACATTGGATCAGCTATACACACCTTTCCACGGCTGTATGATGAAACGGGACCGATACCTTCACATCCTTCGTTACTTACATTTTAGTGACAACAGGATTGAACCTGATAGGACAGATGGAAATTTTGACAGACTGTGGAAGATACGAGACCTGTTTGAAATTCTGAATAGCACATTTTCCAAATTTTACAATCCTTCTGAAAATCTGGCTGTTGACGAAGTTGTTTCCTTCAAAGGGAGGGTGATTTTCAAACAGTACATACCAAAGAAACGCAAGCATTTCGGCATCAAAATTTTCAAACTTTGTGACTTGACTGGATACACGTGTGACATGAGTGTATACTTGGGGAAGGACAGACAGCGCATGGCACAGCATGTGACAGCAACCCACGCGACAGTGGCAGAACTGACAAGAAAGATAGAAGGACGTGGCCACAAATTATACATGGACAATTTCTTTTCTTCCCCTGAATTATTTGATGACTTGGCGAATAAACAGATTTACTGTTGTGGCACTGTCGGGCCGAACAGGAAAGGCATGCCACAAGACCTAGTACTGAAGACAACGAAACTGAAAAGGGGAGACATTCACGTAAGAACCAGGGCTGGCTTGACGGCAGTACTGTGGTGGGACAAGAGAGACATATGCATGTTGACGAATATTCACAGTGCCCCAGCGGAAGGTAATTTCTGCAGTGAGGGAGGAAAAGCCATAAAGCTGCAAATTGTGATGGATTATAACCATCACATGAGCTTTGTGGATACGGGTAACAGAATGGCCAACAGTTACTCCATCAGCCGGTGCACATTCAAATGGACAAAAAAAATTGTTCTTTCTTCTGTTAGACCTGGCCATTCTCAGTAGCTACATTCTTCATTCCTTGTGTGGGAGTAAGAAAGTTTCACATAGAGATTTTCGATATACCCTCGTGAGGAATATGTTGGCACATGCTGGACCAGAACGCAGAGGACCAAGGCCACTAGGTAGACCACTTAATGTTGAGTCGCACGTCACGAGGCTCGAAGTCTGCGTCAGCAAACATTGGCCCACCTGGTCTGAGATGCAGCTGAGGTGTTGTGTACTTAAGGCCAGGGGTGTGACAAAAAAAGTTTTTTCATTAAGTGCCGTAAGTGTTACGTGGGACTGTGTGTGAAACAAACATGTTTCAAAGACTACCACACCAAGGCACAATTGTAAGAACATCTGGTGCGACCTCCCTAAGAAAAATTTGGGCCTCAAGATGATATGTAAGTAAACGAAATTGAAAATTTTCTATATTCCGTATAATTAGTATGCATAATTACGAACTAAAAATTCTTACTGGTTTCTTGAACACACGCACAAATATCTCAGTCGTTTCCCAAAAAAAAGCTGTTTAATTCATTATTTAAACTTGTTTGGTTCCCGTAATATTAATGTTTTTTGTAAAACATGTGCTAAAATATAAATGCCTAGCGAAAAGAATGTCGTACGGGAAGGTGGACTGTTGCCATTTAAATCTCGATGCCAAAAGGTTAAAAGGAATTGATGTATTACATAATTTCAGTTTTCGTGAGATGCAGCACTAGAACAAACTGAAGATGTGTGTCTGAGTGCACACTTCAAATGACACTGCATAATAAATTGCCATATTTACCTGAATATAAAATGAGAATTTTTTGTAATTCAGCATCAAATAAATGGAGTTAACCTTAAAGTTGCAAATGTTATAGAGGTATTTTCTTTAAAATTGAAGATAGTGAAGGGGTGTCACCTTATGTGGGCAGATAAAGTAGTAGTAAGTCTCATACTTTTTTCTGTTAACATAGCTTTAACATTATCATTTGTCATGTTATTTCTTTTCCATTATTTAAAGTTTTTATCTTTATCAGGGGTTTAACTGTTTACAAACAGGTCCTTCATCAAGTGGGGCCCCAAATAGGCCTCTCCCTCCCACACCAGATGAGGAAGAGAGTGGGGATCGAACACTTGTGATGAAACGGGTAAGTATCAGGAGTCATGTCTTTTGCTGTCTCTTGGGTTACAAAGTGACATGTCACATGAGTCTCTGGCTCTTTTGCTGTTGACAGGAGGTAACATGGACGGGGCTTAAAATTAAGTCTTACCTTCATTTCTACTCAAAGCAAGTATAAGTGGCTCGTCTGCACACTGCAGCTAAAGACAGATCTCTCATGTGAAAATGTAACTCTTTACCAGTAACAGGAGGTTTTGATCATTGTAAATCACCAGAGGATGAAGGACATGAGGCTTTCAGCTCATCAAGATGCATCCTTGAACTAATATGACCCAAACTTTTACAATTATAATAAAATGTTCAGGTAACAAGGATATTATTTATTTGGGAATTGAAGTTGGTGTGGAAATTCTGAAGAACTGAGAGCCAGGGGTCCACCCAATCAAAATTAAAAAAAAAAAAACACACACACACACAAATTTTGTAGGCTTGATGGTATTGAACATTTTATGTGATTTACCCTTTATCCGAAATCAGCCGCTGAAATCGGCTGGTGACTAGTACATCTTAAATGTTGAAAAATAAAATAAAAAGCTTGGGATGTCTTGGATGAAATTAAAGAAATGGAGACTAGTCATGGTGATTTAAACTAGGTGAGTCGGTCATCAGTCATCAAACATGTAACTATATTTGTTGGTATATAAATGCAGTTGCAAACAGTGTTATGTTGCAGTTTTTCTTATGACTTTTTTATAACATGAATTTCAAAATTAAACATAAATTGCAGGGTCAGGGCCCCCCACCCCTCGAGCGAAAAACTCTGGGTGGGCACCTACTCAGAACAGAACATTAGGATAGAGTTACAGCCCAGAGGGCATACAATTTTCTTTTAGTATCACTGATTTCAGAGGCTACAGTGGGCAAAACTGCATACAAATTCAAGCACCAGTTGGTTGTTAAGCAGATCATTTGGTGTGTGCCATGTATAACGTTGGTCACAAAATGATAAGTAGACTGTTTAATTTTCCATGCGATGATTAGCAGTCATAGAATTGGAATAGAAGGTTCAGATTTTAATCTTTTAAGAATACAAAATATCATAAATAGAATGTATTAAAAGCCGGTCTTGTGAAGTTTGCCCTGATTTGTTATAATGTACTGAGTATGTGGTGAGATGGTGGCATGTGACATGTAACCTAATGCAAAGAGTTGATGAGATGACACCAAGGGAGTAATAGCTTGTCATCCCATGAGTGATGACTGTGAATTGTGTTTCAGCAGATAACTTGTTCGTTGATGCTGAATCAGATTTAGTGCTGCACAGTAGTGATAATACATTATGAATGTTGCTCTGCTTTTGATACACCAAGCAGGTGGTAGATTGTCTGTGCATCTGAAGTTAGCAAAATGTTTTTCCTGTTCCTCCAGACTGGGGAATAAGTCATGATTTAAAATGTGATTAGTAATTTGGATTGATTAAAAGTTAATCAGTTGTCTCACATCAAGATGATTTATGAATGTGCATGCCATAATGATAACTTTGTGATAACTTAGTTCACAAATGCTGTGGTGCAAAATCAGTCGTTGCCCTAAGAAAGAAAGAATAAAGCACATATTTTTTTGTTACAACAGGCAGTTTCTGAACACCATTATTTAGGTTACTGAAATGTAGGTTGTGCATGCCCTGTGTCAGAACAGGAAGTGATTCTGATGAGTTCCGTAAATTATCTATCATCGCATGAATGCCAGAATTTTAATATGTGGCAACCTGTAATTTTTATTGTACAGTGGTGTCCTCTATTTCAAGAAACTTCTTCCTCAAAGATTTTTTTTTAATACTGCATACGAATATTTGCACTTCTAGTAATTCCTGATGATGGAGTTGGAGGCATTATCTGAATCAGAAATTCCTCCCATAATGATACAGCTGAATGTCCAAGCAGATATATTACATTGCGAAAGCTTAAAATATTGCACACTGCAACTAGTACACCAGCTATGTTTGGGTCCAGGTTTTAAATTGGGTCTGCAGTAGTTAGTTAATTATTATTGCAGTCCTGGGTTTACTGCTTGACACAGTTACTGAAGTATTTAAATTTTTAGTTTTTGGTTCTAGTCCTGTGAGGTGGTATGGCATTTCTCATGATTGCATTATGCATATGATCAAGGAACTGTCCACTGAATAGCATTCACTTCGTATGGAATCAGTTATGTATACTTAAAAAATGCATAGTAGTTTGCTTCAAGGCAAAGATTGCAGATTTGTTTGTCCTCGCTTTGCAGAATTATTTAACTGTTAAGTGTAAAATTGGGCATGATTTGTATGTAGTGCTCTTTTGTGATGTAGTACTCTTTTGTCTTAGCTTTCAAATATGTACCATATTTCTTCTTTATTTTGTTTAGGTGTTTTTGATGTGGAATGCAGTCTGTATCAAAATACTGTGCTCGTATTTCATGTTTGTTTTTCAAAGTGAAATTTTAATGCTATATTTCTTTGGTTGATATTGAGTATGGCTGCTTGTTATGCATAATATAAACATGAGAATTATCATCAGTGTGTTACCAGACACAAAGAGGGTACTCAGAGTGAAGAGTTGTATGTGTGTTTATGGATTAGGAGTTTTTCAACATTGATGCTTCAAAGTGAACAAAATCCTTGTCCAGTCAACCAAAATATTGTCACAACTGGAGAATTCATTATTGCCATTCTTGTGTAGTCATTTATTGCAGGAATGTCGATATGCAGTACAAACTTGTCTGCACAGAAATAAAGAAATCTGTATGCAGTATTACTTATATCTGTAATAGGAATTATTGGAGTGTACTTAAAAAAATTGCCATTTTATGCCAGAAATGGAACCTGTGGTCATATCATTTAAAATCATAGGCTGTATTATTGTTTTAAGGCATACTTTCAAGAAAAATGAAACACCCAGTGCACTGAATAATTTTAGCCATGATGTGCTCTAGGTCTGGCAGAGTGTATGTACCTGTGTTGGTACGCAAGAAGTTCATCAAATTTCTGTGCTTAGAAAATTTTGTTTCTGTTTCTGTACATCAATATTTTACATTTTCCATTATTGATAATTAAAGGTCCATCTTCATCCTTCCATGTTGACACAAAATTTTGTGAAAATTGGTTTGTTGTTTCAAAAATTGAAATGTGTCATACATAGACAGCCTGGTAGCCTGGTGGTCTCATAAGACCATCTGTCCTCAAAATAGGAAAGTAGGCTGAATAATAATAAAATGAGTCTGTGAGTATAATGGCAATTACCTTAGACAGTGGAATTTTCCAGCATCATTGGTTGATAAATCAACCATTATCACAAAGCATTAGAGAGTTACAGCAACAGAGATGTTCATGCAACAGACAAATGCATTTATTTTCAGTTTTGTTGCAACTCGGATGAAATTTCGTGGAATGGTAATTGATGAGTGCAGCCATGCAATGCAGTGTGTGAACTATGTAAAAAAAATTCTTGCAGTTTGAAAATGTGATTTTCATTGTTGAAAGTATTTAGTTCATTTTGAAGTTTAGTTAATCAGTCCCATTACAGGCCCGAGGTGCCCAGAGGGTTCCAGGAAGTTAAGGTTCCCAGATTACGTGACAATGGCCCAGGATGGTGGTAAGGTTGTCAGCCTTATGCACCGGCCACTTTTTTAACCCCAGGAAATACTCCTGATACTCATTTCTGTTGGAGGCTGAGTCAACCCCAGGGCCATAGTGCGAATGGAAGGATTATGTCAATGAAAAATTCCAATGACACCATCTGGAATCGAACCAGCAGCCTTCCGATTTGTAGCACAGCAGAAGTTTAGTTAATACTGTTTCTAATTACTATCTTGGAGATACCGTGGACCATGGATTTTATGTATCTGAAGGGACCAAAAAGAATGAATGTAAAATCAAAGAAATTAAAGTATATGTAGCTATTGGATTTCAACATGCTAAATTAATACTGTGGTAGTTAGAATTTAATGTAATTAACACTTCACTTCCAGCCCTTTAGTGTTTCCTCAGGTACAGAGACCCGGGCATTTTTGACACATTTTTCCATGCAACCCAAACCCAAGTTTTGGCCATGAATGTTATGATACATACATGAATAAAAAAAAATGAGCTGTGCTTGAGTGTGGGCCACATAGAAAGCTGGGAGAGCCCGTGCCTCACTTGGGTTTAGGCTTAAAAGTGTTAAATATATTGGGTTAGAAATATATTCTAGTTTACTTCTTCCACATGTCCATTAAAGTAATTTGCCCACTTCCTTACTTTTTGAATGAACCCCATACATCTTATTCTCAGCGTAGCCGTCATGTACTCATTTTGTACATGTAGTGGACTTTTTTCTGCATCAACATTGTGTGCAGTGGAGGTAACCTGGTTTTGCCATCAACATTGGTCTGGTCATCGCTTCTGTGTTATAACAACAGATCAGTGTCAGTAGCTCCACCCGGTTACATTTCTGTACACAGTGTGTATGACACAAAGACACTTGAGGAAGTAGGAAATCATAACTGAAAATCACTTTTTCCCTCTTATTTCCAATGGAGGCCTTCAAAACCCCAGTAACATACCATTCTGTGCTCAGTTTGATTATATGATTGAGGAACTGGATAGGAAGCACAGACATATACTCAAGGAAAGCCTGATGCTGCAAATGTAGATAATAATTGGGTTCAAGTCCTTTTGGTCCCGATGCACATAGGCCTTTAGATGCGTCCTTTGTGCTCCACAATCTGATGCCAAGTCATGAGAGCCCTGTTCCTTTACTAAAGTCCCAGATTGCCCCCAGACTTAGGATCCTCTAGGTCCAAGAGAAAGGACACCAGGTATGTTTGTCTGAATGAAGCCAGAGCCTTCACATTCACACAAAACGTGGGCTAAGGTTTCTTCCTCTGCTCCACACCTACATATGGACTATTGGTCAGCCCCATTAAGTAAAAATGTCTTCTTGGGAAAGAGCCCAGTAACAACCATGGATTGTGTCCTGTTAAAGGACAGTTGTCTGGTCTTTACAGTCGGGCTAAGGCCTGAAATCAGTTTGCGAGCCTGTTTCGGGGTGCTGATGAGATGTAGCTTTCAGAGTTCTGAGTAAAAGAGCCCCCTCTCCAAGTTCCCCTCACAGAGCTCCCATAGAGATAGAGACACTGTTTACTGAGCACCCTTTTACTGTCTCTCAAAGTCCTCAGTTAATGAACCCTTATTCAGGTTCCCCCACAGAGAAAGTCTGATGTTTCTTTTATCAAAAATTTGGCGGAACCAATAAAGTGTGCATCGAATCAAGGATGACGTAGATTCAAGGAACATAGAATCCTGGTTTCACTGTATATCTTAAAACCTTTCACCTGTTTATGTTTACTAGTATATTAAGAAGCTGTCATTATTTCTAAGTCCTTTTTCTGCATCCTTTTCATTTGTTGTCATATTAA
>Ga0123355_10011249_pt1 | contig 13780 bp, 2 predicted proteins | sample TergutEmb28metaG_3_FD_89872 | JGI IMG/M metagenome (GOLD analysis project Ga0123355, IMG submission 89872) | Embiratermes neotenicus P1 segment gut microbial communities from Petit-Saut dam, French Guiana - Emb289 P1 | ecosystem: Host-associated > Arthropoda: Insects > Digestive system > Gut ... | reverse complement strand
GGGACAAACAGACAGCATGAAGATGTGAGGAGCCTGACGGTGCCTTTCTGGAAAGGAAATGTTTCTGAACTGTACAGTTTTAATGTCACCATGGTGATCGTATGCATTGAATGGTGTGGAGAGGAGTGGAGAGGAGAGGGGACAAACAGACAGCATGAAGATTTGAGGAGCCTGACGGTGCCTTTCTGGAAAGGAAATGTTTCTGAACTGTACAGTTTTAATGTCACCATGGTGATCGTATGAATTGAATGGTGTGAAGAGGATTGGAGAGGAGAGGGGACAAACAGACAGCATGAAGATTTGAGGAGCCTGACGGTGCCTTTCTGGAAAGGAAATGTTTCTGAACTGTACAGTTTTAATGTCACCATGTTGATCGTTTCCCCTTGAGATCTGTAATCTTCTAGGCTATTACGCACCGTACAGTGGTAATTCCTTAGCGAAATTTCGGGACAACCTGTCGGACCGGACATGATCTGAGGCACTTCGTCACCATTTGTCTGAAGCTTGACTGAAATATCAACGGCTTTCCACGCTTTATATCATATTGGCTTAGTGATTGACATTAACATTCTAACGTTTACATATGCACCATCTTCAGCCTACACGTAACATCCCACAATTTACACGCTATGTATAAACTGCATTCTTCTTCCTGACCGGTAATACTTATGAGTTGCATCACTCTCTTCAAAAAAATAATGGATTAGTTACCAATAACTCAATTGTGGCTCCCTTACAAATCACAAAATATCATATATTACAAATGTCTGTACTACTCACAACATCAGCATACATTTCGTAGCCAACCGTATGCTGCCTGTCAACTGATGCTGAATGTGACTGTTTAGCGACTGATTTTTGAATGGCAGTGAACAATGAACAAGCAAATACTTAGATTAGAGGAATACACAAATGACCAACTAGTACACCTTTGTAAAGTACCCATACAGCCACACAGCACTCATACAGCTATGTGTAACGAACCCACGGGATGTAGACTCCTGATGATGACCCTATATGGACGAAACATGTAGCTGTAAGAATACTTCATAAAGTTGTGTTCGACATTTATTTGTTTATTTCTTACTTTATTGTTCAACACACCGGGAGGCATAATTTTAAGATTTTAAAATTTAGATTATACAATTAATTACATGCCGTCACTGCTGGGTTTCAGTTATACTGACAATATTAAAAGAGAAATAAGAGCAACTGAACACATGGGATTTTGTGCTATTGTGGGCTGTGGGAGTTGACTGGAACATTTCGGTTATATAATGTAACTGTTGTGGGCTGTGGGTATTGACTGGAACATAACGGTTATATAATGTAACTGTTGTGGGCTGTGGGTATTGACTGGAACATATTGGTTATATAAAGTAACTGTTGTGGGCTGTGTGTATTGACTGGAACATATCGGTTATATAATGTAAATGTTGTGGGATGTGGGTATTGACTGGAAATTATGGGTTATATAGTGTAACTGTTATGGGCTGTAGGTATTGACTGGAACGTATCGGTTCTATAGTGTAACTGTTGTGGGCTGTGAGTATTGACTGGAAGGTATCGGAGATATAGTGTAACTGTTGTGGGCTGTAGGTATTGGCTGGAAAGTATCGGTTATATAATGTAACTGTTGTGGGCTGTAGGTATTGACTGGAACGTATCGATTATATAGTGTAATTGTTGTGGGCTGTGGGTATTGACAGGAACGTACCGGTTATATAGTGTAACTGTTGTGGGCTGTGGGTATTGACTGGAACGTATCGTAGATATAGTGTAACTGTTGTGGGCTGTGGGTATTGACTAGAAATTATCGATTATATTGTGTGATTCTTGTGGGCTGTAGTTATTGAATGGAACGTATCGGTTATATTGTGTAACTGTTGTGGGCCGTGGGTATTGACTGGAACGTATGGGTTATATAGTGTAACTGTTGTGGGCTGTAGGTATTGACTGGAACGTATGGGTTATATAGTGTAACTGTTGTGGGCCGTGGGTATTGACTGGAACGTATGGGTTATATAGTGTAACAGTTGTGGGCCGTAGGTATTGAGTGGAACATATCGGTTATATAATGTAACTGTTGCGGGCTGTGGGTATTGACTCGAACGTATCGGTTATATTGTGTGACTGTTGTGGGCTGTGGGTATTGACCGGAACGTATTGGTTATATAATGTAACAGTTGTGGGCTGTGGGTATTGACTAGAACGTATGGGTTATATAGAGAGACTGTTGTGGGCTGTGGGAATTGACTGGAACGTATCGGTTATATAGTGTAAATGTTGTGGGCTGTGGGTATTGACTGGAACGTATGGGTTATATAATGTAACTGTTGTAGGCTGTGGGTATTGGCTTGAAGGTATCGGTTATATAGTGCAACTGTTGTGGGCTGTGGGTATTGACTGGAACGTATGGGTTATATAGTGTAAATGTTGTGGGCTGTACGTATTGACTTGAACATTTGGGTTCTATAGTGTATCTGTTGTGGGCTGTAGATATTGACTGGAACGTATAGGTTATATAGTGTAACTGTTGTGGACTGTACGTATTGACAGGATATTATCGGTTATATAGTGTAACTGTTGTGGGCTGTGGGTTTAGAATGGAACGTATCGGTTATAGTGTGTAACAGTTGTGGGCCGAAGGTATTGACTGGAACGTATCGGTTTTATAGAGTAACTGTTGTGGGCTGTGGGTACTGACTGGAAAGTATCGGTTATATGGTGTAACTCTTTTGGGCTGTAGGTATTGAATGGAACGTATCGGTTATATAGGGTAACTGTTGTGAGCTGATGGGTATTGACTGGAACGTATCGGTTATATAATGTAATTGTTGTGGGCTGTGGGTATTGACTGGAACGTATTGGTTACATAGTGTAACTGTTGTGGGCTGTGGGTATTGACTGGAAAGTATGGGTTACATAGTGTAACTGTTATGGGCTGTAGGTATTGAATGGAACGTATCGGTTATATAGTGTAACTGTTGTGGGCAGTGGGTATTGACTGTAACCTACCGGTTATATACTGTAACTGTTGTGGGCTGTGGGTATTGACTGGAACGTATCGGAGATATAGTGTAACTGTTGTGGGCTTTGGGTATTGACTGGAAGGTATCGGTTATATAGTGTGATTCTTGTGTTGGCTGTATGTATTGAATGGAACGTATCGGTTGTATTGTGTAAATGTTGTGGGCCGTGGGTATTGACCGGAAGTTAATGGGTTATATAGTGTAACTGTTGTGGGCTGTAGGTATTGACTGGATCGTATGGCTTATATAGTGTAACTGGTGTGGGCCGTGGGTATTGACTGGAACGTATGGGTTATATAGTGTAACAGTTGTGGGCCGTAGGTATTGACTGGAACATATCGGTTATATAATGTAACTGTTGTGGGCCGTGGGTATTGACTGGAACGTATCGGTTATATAGTGTAATTGTTGTGGGCTGTGGGTATTGACTGGGACCTATCGGTTATATAATGTAACTGTTGTGGGCTGTCGGAATTGACTGGAACGTATGGGTTATATGGAGTGACTGTTGTAGGCAGTGGGTATTGACTGGAACGTATCGGTTATATAGTGTAACTTTTGTAGGCTGTGGGTATTAGCTTGAACGTATCGGTTATATATTGTAATTGTTATGGGCTGTGGGTATTGACTGGAACCTATGGGTTATATAGTGTAACAGTTGTGGGCTGTGGGTATTGACTTGAACGTATCGGTTATGTGGTGTAACTGTTGTGGGCTGTAGGTATTTAATGGAACGTATAGGTTGTATAGTGTAAATGTTGTGGGCTGTGGGTATTGACTTGAACATTTGGCTTCTATAGTGTAACTTTTGTGGGCTGTAGATATTGACTGCAACGTATGGGTTATATGGTGTAACTGTTGTGAACTGTAGGTATTGACTTGAACGTATCGGTTTTATAGTTTAACTGTTGTGGGCTGTGGGTATTGACTGGAAAATATCGGTTATATGGTGTAACTGTTGTGGGCTGTAGGTATTGACTGGAACGTATCGATTATGTAGTTTAACTGTTGTGGGCTGTAGGTATTGACTGGAACGTATTGGTTATATAGTGTAAATGATGTGGGCTGTAGTTATTGACTGATACATATCGGTAATATTGTGTAACTGTTGTGGGCTGTAGGTATTAAATGGAACGTATGGGTTATATTGTGTAACTGTTGTGGGCTCTAGGTATTGACTGCAACGTATGGGTTATATAGTGTAGCTGGTGTTGGCTGTAGGTATTGACTGGAACGTATGGGTTATTTAGTGTAACTGTTGTGGGCTGTGGGTATTGACTGGAACGTATCGGTTATATAATGTAACTGTTTTGGGCTGTAGGTATTGACTGGAACGTGTGGGTTATACAGTTTAACTGTTGTGGGCTGTGGGAATTGACTGCAAGCTATGTGTTATATACTGTAACTGTTGTGGGCTTTAGGTATTGCCTGGATAGTATGGGTTGAATAGCGTAATTTATGTGGGCCGTAGGTGTTGTCTGGAACGTATGGTTTATATTGTGTAACTGTTGTGGGATGTAGGTATTAACAGGAACGTATGGGTTATATTTAGTAATTGTTGTGGGCTCTAGGTGTTGACTGGAACTTATGGGTTATATAGTGTAACTGATGTGGGCCGTAGGTATTCACTCGGACTTATGGGTTATATATTGTAACTGTTGTGGGCTGTGGGTATTGACTCGAACTTATGGGTTATATATTGTAACTGTTGTGGGCTGTAGGTTTTGACTGGATAGTATAGGTTATATAGTGTAACAGTTGTGGGTTGTAGGTATTGACTCGAAATTATGGGTTATATATTGTAACTGTTGTGGGCTGTAGGTATTGACTCGAACATATGGGTTATATATTGCAATGATTGTGGGCTGTTGGTATTGAATGTAAAGTATCGGTTATATAGTGTAACTGTTGCGGGATGTAGGTATTGACTGGAACGTATCGGTTTTATAGTTTATCTGTTGTGCGCTGTGTGTATTGATTGGAACGTATCGATTATATAGTGTAACTGTTGTCGGCTGTAGGTATTGACTGGAACGTATCGGGTATATAGTGTAACTGTTTTGGGCTGTGGCAATTGAATTGAACGTATCGGTTATATATTTTAACGGTTGTGGGCTGTAGGTATTGACTGGAACTTATCGGTTATATAGTGTAACTGTTGTGGGCTGTGGGTATTGACTGGAACGTATCGGTTATATAGTGTAACTGTTGTGGACTGTAGGTATTGACTGGAACGTATGGGTTATATAGTGTAACTGTTGTGGGCTGTAGGTATTGACTGAAACGTATCGGTAATATTATATAACTATTGTGGGCTGTAGGTATTGTCTGGTACTTATCGGTTATACAGTGTAACTGTTGTGAACTGTAGGTATTGACTGCAACGTATCGGTTATATAGTATATCTGTTGTGGGCTGTGGGTATTGACTGCAACGTATCGGTTAAGTAGTGTAACTGTTGTGTGCTGTAGGTATTGCCTGGAACGTGTGGGTTATTTAGTGTAACTGTTGTGGGCTGTAGGTATTGAATGGAACGTATGGGTTATATAGTTTAATTGTTATGGGCTGTAGGTATTGACTTGAACTTATCGGTTATATGGTGTATTTGTTGTGGGCTGTAGGTATTGAAGGGAAATTATCGGTTATATAGTGTAAATGTTGTAGGCTATGGATATTGACTGGAATATATCGGTTATATAGGGAAACACTTGTGGGCTGTAGGTATTGGCTGGAAGGTATTTGTTATATAATTTAACTGTTGTGGGCTGTAGGTATTGACTGGAACTTGTGGGTTATATAGTGTAACTGTTGTGGGCTGTAGGTTTTGACTCGAATATATCTGTTATATAGTGTAACTGTTGTGGGCTTTAGATATTGACTGGAACCTGTAGGTTATATAGTGTAACTGTTGTGGGCTTTAGATATTGAATGGAACGTGTGGGCTTTATAGTGTAACTCTTGTTGAATTTGGGTATTGACCGTTACGTTTCGGTTATATATTTTAACTGTTTTGGCCTTTGGGTATTGACTGGAACGTATCGGTTATATAGTGAACTCTTGTGGGCCGTAGGTATTGACTGGAAATTATCGGTTATATAGTGTAACTGTTGTGGGCTGAAGGTATTGACTGGAACGTATGTGTTATATAGTGTAACTGTTGTTGGCTGTGGGTATTGATTGGAATATATCGGTTATATAGCGTAACTGTTGTTGGCTGTAGTTATTGGCTGGAACGTATCGTTTATATATTATAACTGTTGTGGGTTGTAGGTATTAACTGGAACTTATGTGTTATATTGTTTAACATTTAGGGGCTCTAGATATTGACTGGAACGTATGGGATACATAGTGTAACTGTTGTGTGCTGTTGTTATTGACTGGAACTTATGCGTTATATAGTGTAACTGTTGTGGACTGTAGGTATTGACTGGAACGTTTCGGTCATATATTGTAACTGTTTTGGACTGTAGGTATTGACTGGAAATTATGCGTTATATAGTGGAACGTTTGTGGTCTATAGGTATTGACTGGAACGTTTCGGTTATATAATGTAACTGTTGTGGGCTGAAGGTATTGAATGGAACTTATCGGTTATATAGTGTAACTGTAGTGGGCTGTACGTATTGACTGGAACGTTTCGGTTATATATTGTACCTGTTTTGGGCTGTGCGTATTAACTGGAACCTATTGGTTAAATCGTGTAACAATTGTGGGCTTTAGGTATTGAGTGGAACGTATTGGTTATATAGTGTAACTGTTGTGGTCTGTAGGTATTAACTGGAACGTATGGGTTATATAGTGTAACTGTTGTGAGCTGTAGGTATTAACTGAAACTCATCGGTAATATTGAGTAACTGTTGTGGGCTGTAGGTATTGTCTGGAACTTATCGGTTATATAGTGTAACTGTTGTGAGCTTTAGGTATTGACTGGAACGTATCGGTTATATAGTATAACTTTTGTGGGCTGTGCGTATTGACTGGAACGTATCGGTTAAGTAGTGTAACTGTTGTGTGCTGTAGGTATTGACTGGAACGTGTGGGTTATTTAGTGTAACTGATGTGGGCTGTAGGTATTGAATAGAACGTATGGGTTACATTGTGTAACTGTTGTGGGCTGTATTTATTAACTGGAAAGTATGGGTAATATAGTGCAACACTTGTGGGCTTAAGGTTTTGACTGGAACGTGTGGGTTATTTAGTGTAACTGTTGTGGGCTGTAGGTATTGATAGGAACGTATGGGTTATATAGTTTAAATGTTGTGGGCTGTAGGTATTGACTTGAACTTATCGGTTATATAGTGTATCTGTTGTGGGCTGTAGGTATTGACTGGAACGTATCGGTTATATAGTGTAACTGTTGTAGGCTATGGGTATTGACTGGAATGTACCGGTTATATTGGGTAACTGTTGTGGGCTGTATGTATTGGCTGGAACGTATCTGTTATATAATTTAACTTTTGTGGGCTGTAGGTATTGACTGGAACTTATGGGTTATATAGTGTAACTGTTGTGGGCTGAAGGTATTGACTCGAATATATGGATTCCATATTGTAACTGTTGTGGGTTGTAGGTTTTGACTGGAACGTAACTGTTATATAGTGTAACAGTTGTGGGCTTTAGATATTGACTGGAACGTGTGGGTTATATAGTGTAACTGTTGTGGGCTTTAGATATTGACTGGAACGTGTGGGTTATATATTGTAACTGTTGTTGTCTTTAGGTATTGACCGTTACGTTTCGGTTATATATTTTAACTGTTTTGGCCTTTGGGTATTGACTGGAACGTATCGTTTTTTATAGTGTAACTCTTGTGGGCTGTAAGTATTGACTGGAAATTATCGGTTGTATAGTGTAACTGTTGTGGGCTGTAGGTATTGAATGGAACGTATGGGTTATATATTGTAACTGTTGTAGTCTGTGAGTATTGACTGGAATATATCGGTTATATAGCGTAACTGTTGTTGGCTGTAGGTATTGGCTGGAACGTATCGTTTATATATTGTAACTGTTGTGGGCTGTAGGTATTGAATGAAATGTATGGATCATATAGTGCAACTATTGTGGGCTGCAGTTATTGACTGGAACGTATCGGTTATATAGTATAACTATTGTGGGTTGTACGTATTAACTGGAACTAATGTGTTATATTGTTTAACATTTAAGGGCTCTAGGTATTGACTGGAACGTATGGGATACATAGTGTAACGGTTGTGAGCTGTTGTTATTGACTGGAACTTATGCGTTATATAGTGTAACTGTTGTGGTCTGTAGGTATTGACTGGAACGTTTCGGTTATATAATGTAACTGTTGTGGGCTGTAGGTATTGACTGGAACTTATCGGTTATATATTGTAACTGTTGTGGGCTGAAGGTATAGACTGGAAAGTACCGGTTATGTAGTGTAACTGTTGTAAGCTGTAGGTATAGACTCGAAGTTATGGGTTATATATTGTAACTGTTGTGGGCTGTAGGTATTGACTCGAACTTATGGCTTATTTATTGTAACTGTTGTGGGCTGTAGGTATTGACTGGAATGTATCGGATATATTGTAACTGTTGCGGGATGTAGTTACTGATTGTAACGTATCGGTTTTATCGTTTATCTTTTGTGGGCTGTGTGTATTGACTGGAACGTATCGATTATATAGTGTAACTGTTGTCGGCTGTAGGTATTGACTGGAACGTTTCGGTTATATACTGTAACTGTTTTGGGCTGTGGGTATTGACTGGAACGTATCGGTTATATATTTTAACGGTTGTGGGCTGTATATATTGGCTGGAACATATCGCTTATATAGTGTAACTGTTGTCGGCTTTGGGTATTGACTGGAACGTATCGGTTATATAGTGTAACATTTGTGGGCTGTAGATATTGACTGGAACGTATGGGTTATATAGTGGAACTGTTGTGGTCTGTAGGTATTGACTGGAACGTATCGGTTATATTGTGTAACTGTTGTGAGCTGTAGGTATTGTCTGGAATTTTTCGGTTATATATTGTAACTGTTGTGAGCTGTAGGTATTGACTGGAACGTATCGGTTATATAGTACAACTGTTGTGGGCTGTGGGTATTGACTGGAACGTATCGGTTAAGTAGTGTATCTGTTGTGTGCTGTAGGTATTGACTTGAACGTGTGGGTTATTTAGTGTAACTGATGTGGGCTGTAGGTATTGACTGGAACGTATGGGTTATATTGTGTAACTGTTGTGGGCTGTACTTATTAAGTGGAACGTATGGGTTATATGGTGTAAATCTTGTGGGCTCTAGGTATTGACTGGAACGTGTGGGTTATTTAGTGTAACTGATGTGGGCTTTAGGCATTGACTGGAACGTATGGATTATATAGTGTAATTGTTGTGGGCTGTAGGTATTGACTGGAATTTATCTGTTATATAGTGTATCTGTTGTGGGCTGTAGGTATTGACTGGAACGTATCGGTTATATAGTGTAACTGTTGTAGGCTATGGGTATTGACTGGAATGTATCGGTTATATAGGGTAACTGTTGTGGGCTGTAGGTATTGGCTGGAACGTATCGTTTATATAATTTAACTGTTGTGGGCTTTAGGTATTCACTGGAACTTATGGGTTATATAGTGTAACTGTTGTGGGCTTTAGGTATTGACAGGAATATATGGATTATATTGTGTAACTGTTGTGGGTTGTAGGTATTGACTGGAACGTATCTGTTTTATAGTGTAACTGTTGTGGGCTTTAGATATTGACTGGAACGTGTGGGTTAAATAGTGTAACTGTTGTGGGCTTTAGATGTTGACTGGAACGTGTGGGTTATATAGTGTAACTGTTGTGGTCTGTAGGTATTGACTGGAACGTTTCAGTTATATATTGTACCTGTTTTGGCCTTTGGGTATTGACTGGAACCTATCGGTTATATAGTTTAACTGTCGTGGGCTGTAGGTATTGACTGGATCGTATGGGTTATATAGTGTAACTGTTGTAGGCTGTGGGTATTGACTGGAATATATCGGTTATATAGCGTAACTTTTGTGGGCTGTAGGTATTGGCTGGAACGTATTGGCTATATATTTTATCTGTTGTGGGCTGTAGTTATTGACTGGAATGTATCGATCATATAGTGCAACTCTTGTGGGCTGTAGTTATCGACTGGAACGTATCGGTTATATAGTGTAACTGTTGTGGGATGTAGGTATTAACTGGAACTTATGTTTTATATTGTGTAACTTTTATGGGCTCTTGTTATTGACTGGAACGTATTGGATACATAGTGTAACTGTTGTGGGCTGTTGGTATTGACTGGAACTTATGCGTTATTTAGTGTAACTGTTGTGGTCTGTAGGTATTGACTGGAACGTTTCGGAAATATATTGTAACTGTTTTGTGCTGTAGGTATTGACAGGAACTTATGCGTTATATAGTGGAACTGTTGTGGTCTGTAGGTATTGATTGGAAAGTTTCGTTTATATATTGTAACTGTTATGGGTTTTAGGTATTGACTGGAACTTATTGGTTATATAGTGTAACTATTGTGGGCTGTAGGTATTGACTGGAACGTTTCGGTTTTATATTGTAACTGTTTAAGGCTGTGGGTATTGACTGGAAGGTATTGGTTATATAGTGTAACTGTTGTGGGCTTTAGGTATTGACTGGAACGTTTTGGTTATATAGTGTAACTGTTGTGGGCTGTAGGTATTGACGGGAACTTATGCGTTATATTGTGTAACTGTTGTGGTCTGTAGGTATTGACGGGAATTTATGCGTTATATAGTGTAACTCTTGTGGTCTGTAGGTATTGACTGGAACGTTTTGGTTATATAGTGTAACTGTTGTGTTCTGTAGGTATTGACTGTAACTTATCGGTTATATAGTGTAACTGTTCAAGGCTACGGGTATTGATTGGAATGTATTGGTTATATGGTGTAACTCTTGTGGGCTGTAGTTATTGGCTGGAACATATCGGTTATATATTTTAACTGTTGTGGGCTGTAGGTATTGACTGGAACTTACGTGTTATATAGTGTAACTGTTGTGGGCTGTAGGTATTGACTGGAATGTATGGATTATATAGTGTAACTGTTTTGGGCTGTAGGTATTGACTGGAACGTTTCGGTTATATAGTGTAACTGTTGTGGGCTGTAGTTATTGACTGGAACCTATGGCTTATATTGTGTAACTGTTGTGGGCTGTAAGTATTGACTGGAATGTATGGATTATATAGTGTAACTGTTGTGGGCTCTAGGTATTGACTGGAACTTACCGGTTATATGGTTTAACTGTTGTGGGCTTTAGGTATTGACTGGAACGTATGGGTTAAATAGTGTAACTGTTGTGGACTGTATGTATTGACTGGAACTTATGCGTTATATAGCGTAACTGTTGTGGGCTGTAGTTGTTGACTGGAACTTATCGGTTATATAGTGTAACTGTTGTGGTCTGTAGGTATTGACTGGAACTTTTCTGTTATATATTGTAACTGTTTTGTGCTGTGGGTATTGACTGGAACGTATCCGTTATATAGTGTAAATGTTGTGGGCTGTAGTTATTGACTGGAACCTTTCGGTTATATATTGTAACTGTTTTGTCCTGTGGGTATTGATTGGAACGTATCGGTTATATAGTGTAACTGTTGTGGGCTGTAGTTATTGACTGGAACGTTTCGGTTATATATTGTAACTGTTTTGTTCTGTGGGTATTGATTGGACCGTATTGGTTATATAGTGTAACTGTTTTGGGCTGTAGGTATTGACAGGAACGTATGGGTTATATAGTATAACTGTTGTGTGCTGTAGGTATTGACTGGAACGTATGGGTTATATTGTGTAACTCTTGTGTGCTCTAGGTATTTACTCTAACGTATGGGTTATATAATGTAACTCTTGTGGGCTGTAGGTATTGACTGGTAAGTATGGGTTTTATAGTGTAACTGTTGTGGGCTGTAGTTATTGACTGGAACGTATCGGTTATATAGTGTAACTCTTCTTGGCTGTAGGTATTGACTGGAACGTATCGGTTATATTGTGTAACTGTTTTGGGCTGTGGTTATTGACTGGAACGTATGGGTTATATTGTATAACTGTTGTGGGTTGTGGGTATTGACTGTATCGTATCGGTTATATAGTGTAACTGTTGTGGGCTTTAGGTATTGACTGGAACTTATCGGTTATATAGTGTAACTGTTGTGGGCTGTATTTATTGACTGGAACTTATGTGTTATATATTGTAACTGTTGTGGGCTGTAGGTATTGACTGGAACGTATGGGTTATATAGTGTAACTGTTGTTGGCTGTGAGTATTGACTGGAACGTATGGGTTATATAGTTTATCTTTTGTTGCTGTAGGTATTGACTGGAACGTATGAGTTATATAGTGTAACTGTTGTTGGCTGTGGGTATTGACTGGAACGTATCGCTTATATAATGTAACTGTTGTGTGCGATGGTTTATGTGTTGGCCTACATATGAGAATAATTATTTGTGTTTTATCTAACGACACTTCCAACAGTTCAGACTGTGTATTGTGGAATGATTGGTTGACGAGTGGAGAATTTATTGCAAAAAATTGTAATGACTATCATGCCTTATCAGGAACTACTGTCTCAATATTTCTTGGAAGGACTGAGGACAATCTCCAGTACCTCAGTCACAATGTGCCGATATCCTGAAGAATTTAGTACCGATCAGCGACCGAATGAGGTTAAGATTTGTTACGGCTTGAACTGGAGGGAAAGTAACACATTTTAAATGGCACGAATTTCCAAAATTTTGTATATATTCCCAGCAGTGTTGTGTGGCTTCCGTTATTTGCGGTACAAATCTTCGTCACGAGATAATCGTTACCCGTCGTTTCGTGACGTTAGTGGTTTGCAATCGTCGCGACGAATCATTCAGCGACGCAGTCATATTCCAGAAGTACTGAACGTTTCGTGTATTTGTTAGCGACAGTAGAATTTCGCCGTCAGTAAACCACATTCTGTCCGATCTGCTGATACAATTTGTATCATTCAATTGAACTGACTGTGACAGAGCACGATAAATAGTTTCCAATTAACGCCACGTCAGGTACCGGATAATATTCAATGATTTTCTTAATACAGACACGCTCTCAGTACCAGTTTATATCTCCATGAAAATTTACGAAGAACTAAAAAATATAAGCCTCGATACTTGTAAGGATAACGAAACAAATTTGCAGTTCAACATAATCTATAAACCTACATTTAACAGAATATACATAGATGGTAACACACAATGTTCTTCCACAAATGCATCTGTACATGAAGTGAAATTTTCTATTATAAGTAGAGATACACGCAATTCAATACTGTAAAACATGTGACAGGTCATTTATATTGCATGAAACAGATACAGAATAAGATGAAATATTCCACAACTTAGTTTCTCAATAACATGCTAGTATTACCACATTGAATTTCCTTGTATTACTGAGGAACATTTCTAATATACACATTTCAGCTCTGTATTTACAGCAGCTGTTGCACCCCACTCCACTCCTCACCGCACACTCACGCCTGTTGCACCCCACTCCACTCCTCACAGCACACTCACAGCTGTTGCACCCCACTCCAATCCTCACCGCACACTCACAGCTGCTGCGCCCCACTCCACGCCTCACCGCACACTCACAGCTGTTGCACCCCACTCCACTCCTCACCGCACACTCACAGCTGTTGCACCCCGCTCCACTAATCACCGCACACTCACAGCTGTTGCAGCCCACTCCACGCCTCACCGCACACTCACAGCTATTG
>Ga0123355_10011248_pt1 | contig 13780 bp, 13 predicted proteins | sample TergutEmb28metaG_3_FD_89872 | JGI IMG/M metagenome (GOLD analysis project Ga0123355, IMG submission 89872) | Embiratermes neotenicus P1 segment gut microbial communities from Petit-Saut dam, French Guiana - Emb289 P1 | ecosystem: Host-associated > Arthropoda: Insects > Digestive system > Gut ... | reverse complement strand
GGGGGCTCATAAAGTGGTCGATCACTTGGGGGCTATAAGTTAAGGACATAGGTTAGTTTTCTCCTTCGGTTTCACGCAGGTTTTGCAGCGGCGCGAAGTTTTTGATTTGCTGGGCATAGGCTAGGGCTTTTTGGGTGAGGGTATCGTTAAACTCAAGTTCATCGGGGTAACGAGGTTGCACGCCGTAGTCTGTCAAGCTATCACACTGGTCGGAAATTTCGGCGAACGTTGCATCGTAACTCAGGCAAAGTTTTTGCAGCTTAACCAAGTTATGAATCTTGGGTGGCTCAACATCATGCGCAACCAGAAACGCCTTCAAATATTTTTCGGTAGACTGCTGACACAAATAACAGATCAGCTCGAGATGCTGGGGATGTAACGTCAACAAATGGTTCGCGGAGCGTAAGTCATTGTCTGCAAATCTGATCCACTCAAGCACCAGTCGATTGCTCATAAAGCATGACTCCTTCCCGTGCGATGGTTCGTTGCATTGTGGGACCCAGCTTGCGCCTGTTGAAAACGCTGGAATAATTCACCATCAAGTCCATGGGCATATCAACAGGCTTATGCCGCAAGTTCACGCGGATATCTCCGCACACCTCAAGCGGGTGTTTCTCCACACTATCCGGCACCACAACATAAATATCCAAGTCGCTGTCTTCTGTTGGCGTGCCATAGGCATAGCTGCCAAACAAATAGATCGCTTCGGCAGGCACCGTTTGCAATATGCCTTCCTTGATGATTTCGAGTTCGCGTTTCACTTTTTCATCCATGGTATGCTCTTTCTATAAAAACACTTCAACAGCTGCAATGATGCGCAGCATGTCTTCATCAACTTTATCGCGTCCATAGGCATCGATGAAGCGCTGGCGATATTTCTGCGTCTTCAAGTTAAACCCCAGCGACCAAATGCCCCAAAACAGGTCAACATGCCGGTCGCCTACGCCTGCGTTGTCTAAATCGATAAATCCTGCGAATTTCCAGTCATCGAGCATGATGTTCGGCAGGCAATAGTCGCCATGAAGCAGCGTGTTGTTTTGCAGCAGGCGGCCATGAGTCTCGACGATTGCCCAAGCTTCTTTTGCACTTGCGTAGCCAAAACTATCGGGGAAATGACTGCTATCGAACTTGCCCGCTTGCATGTTGTGCTGAGCTGTGGCAAGATATTGCTCGGTGTGGTTTTGCACCGGGCAATCAGCAAAATCGAGCGCGTGTAGCATCGCAAGTTGCTCTGCCAAAATATCACATAGCTTTTCAGGTTGCGCAAGATATTTTTCTGCGACACAATCATTGCCTTGCACTTTTTCCATCAGCAGCCAATCTTCTTCGGCCGAACGATAAGCTAGTACTTGCGAAGTTAAACCTTTGCTGTGAAAATACTTTGTCATTATTGCTTGGCGCTCTAGCGAATTTTTTGGTGCACGCTTGAGGAAATAACCGCGATCTTTGTCGATGAAAATCACGCAAGCCTCCGGCGAGCAGCTGCTGTCATACAGCTTTGCGCTGCTCAGCAATGCGTGGAACTCGCTTGGATAATCTGAAATATCGAGCTTTAGAGGTGTTAATAGCATCTTTTTCTTTCTATATTAGAACACAGCGAAGCGACTTAGCCCCGCTGCAAGCGGTCCCAAACCGGGCTCATCGCTCTAAGCTTTTCAACGATTCCAGGAATCACCGCCAAAGCATGGTCGATTTCTTCTTGCGTCGTGTAGCGGCTTAGGCTCAGTCGTAATGACCCATGAGCAATTTCGTGCGGCAGGCCAAGCGCGAGCAGCACATGGCTGGGGTCGAGCGAGCCGCTGGTGCATGCCGAACCCGACGATGCCGCAATGCCCTGCATGTCGAGCATCAGCAGCAGCGATTCGCCCTCAATGCCCTCAAAGCATACGTTTACGTTGCCAGGCAAGCGCGACGTTGCATCGCCATTTAGCCGAGTTTTCTCGATTTTGCACAGACCCGCAATAAGCTGATTGCGAAAATTTTCGATTCGCGCGGCGGTTGCATCGAGCTCCGCAAGTTCTTCTTCCAGCGCGGCGGCCATGCCTACGATTGCAGGCAGGTTTTCTGTGCCGGCGCGGCGATTGCGCTCTTGCGCGCCGCCTCTCAGCAGCGGCCGAAGCGGCACACTGCGGCGGCAATATAGCGCACCCACACCCTTGGGCCCATGAAATTTATGCGCAGATAAACTAAGCATGTCTACGTTAAGTTCGTTTACATCCACAGGAATATGCCCAACGGCCTGCACGGCGTCTGTATGGAACGGGATTTTTTTTGCGCGGCAGATTGCGCCGATTTTTTGGATGGGCTGTATTGAGCCGATTTCGTTGTTGGCCATCATGATGGTGACCAGGCAGGTTTGGTCGGTGATTGCAGCCTCAAAATCTGCAATGGCAATGATTCCTGTATCAGGGTCAACAGGCAAAAGCGTGATCTGAAAATTTTGCTCTTTCTCGAGCGTTTCAAGGCAATGCAACACGGCGTGGTGTTCGATCGCAGTGGAAATGATGTGCTTCTTGCCGGCTTTTTCGCCCAGATGTGCACAGCTGAAGATTGCCTGGTTGTTGGCTTCGCTGCCGCCAGCAGTAAAGGTAATCTCGCGCGGGTTAGCGCCCAACGAGCGGGCGGCAGACTCGCGCGTGCGCGTAAGCTCTTGCGCAGCCATTTGACCCCATTGGTGCAGGCTGGATGGATTTCCATATATTTCGTCAAACAGCGGAAGCATCGCAGTTTTTGCTGTTTGGCTTAATTTTGTGGTTGCTGCATTATCTAGATATGCGTTCAAATGCATGCCTCCTTTATACTATAATTCACATTATAGTATAGCACTATTTATATAGAAAAGCAAGAGAAATTGGCAAAAATTGCAACGCTTTAAAGCAGAGTCTTTTCCAACTTCAGAAAACATCAAAATAACGCTTCGGTGATGCGTTCGCAACTTTTCCCGTTTGTCGTCCCCACATGGTGTTTTGCGAAGTTGTTGCGAAGCCTTGCACCATCATCCGGGCAATCAAGCAATCTCAGCAATTCTTCAAAAGTTTCAGCGATTTTCCCTGGCGGCAGTGCACGCAAATCTGAATAAAACCCACGATCGCATTCCATGTATTCATCAAAGCCAGGCGCAAAAATCACCGTTGGCAAATCAAGCGCCGCAGCATCCACCATAATGGATGAAACATCCGTAATCAAGCAATCGCAATGTTGCAAAATTTCATTCAAATTTTCATGCGTCACATCAACCACGCCTGGCGGCAACACATAGCTCCCCTGCATTTTCGGGTGCAAACGCACCCAAAGTCTCGTGTTTGGCAAGCATTGTTCAAATTTTACAAAATCGAATTCCGGCAATGCCATCAAATGATCGCCGCGAAAGCTTGGTGCCCAAAGCACTGTTTGGGCACTTTCTTTTGCTTGGGCCTGTTTTGAACATTCGCGCAAGTGGTCAATTCGCGGCGAACCCAGCGGCAGCACGATATCTTCCGGCACCCCAAAGGCTTCGGCCCAATACGGCACAATGGCATCGCTTGCACAAATCACCGCCGTATAGCGCTTTGCCTCGGGGAAGGGTTCGCCGACGCTTGCGCCCCAACGTTTTAGCGCGCCGTCGGCATGCCAAAGCTGAACGACTTGTGCTTTTTTCGAAACCGGAAAATACGCCAGTGGACGAAAGCCATCGTTTAAAAAAATTGTGCCCGCGGTGGCCAGATGGTATACCGTTGAAAGCCGCCGCCAGTTTTCGATGCGAAGCACGCGCAATTGCGTGTGCTTCTCCAAAAAGTCACCCAGCACACCGAACGACCCCCATTGCGGGAAGCGGCGCAGCAGCACAACCTTCTTTTTTTGCAGCGGGAATATACGGCATAATGCAAAAAAAATTGCAAGCCCAAACAACACTAACTTTTTCATGCACTGCCTCCAAAATAACCTGAACTTTTTAGTAGCCCTGGATAGTTCCATTGCCGCAGCACTTCATACGCTGCAACTGCAACTGAGTTAGATAAGTTCAAACAACGCGCATCGCTGAGCATAGGCAATCTCAAAGCACTATCTAAGTTCGCCCGCACAAGCTCATCCGGCAACCCTAGTGTCTCTTTCCCAAACAACAAATATACCTGCGGCGGATATTGAACTTCGGCATATGTTTTTGCAGCGCGCGAGCTAAAATAATAATACGGCCCCTGTGTTTGCGCAAAAAAATCATCGAGGCTTGCATGGTATGTGATATCAAGCATATGCCAATAATCCAGTCCTGCACGCTTTAGTTTGGCATTGTCTACGCGGAAGCCCATGGGTTCCACCAAATGCAGCCGCGCCCCTGTGGCAGCACAGGTGCGGGCAACGTTGCCTGTGTTTTGCGGAATTTCAGGCTCCACAAGCACTAAATTGAGCTGATAAATTTCAATCACTCTTTCTTTACCAATTTTTCCACCGAATTCACAGCTTTATTTTTGGGCAAGATAATAAAAATTGAAAGGAGATAAAGCATATGACAAGCAAAAACACCGCGATGAAAATCGCCAAAGGTGTTGGCATCGGCATTGCAGTTGGCGGTGCCATTGGCCTGGTGGGCAGCGCTGCAGCATCGCGCCAGCCGCAGTATCAGCGCAACCTTAAGCGCGGCTTTAACAAGGCAATGAAAACCGTTGGCGGCGTACTCGAAAATTTCTCGTAATCTTAAAAACCAGGCGGGCGGATACGATTCCGCCCGTTTTTATTTTAGCATATCACGCTGCAAAACGCAACATATTTGACACAAGGCACATATAAACAAGGCAGCCGCTCACGAAGCAGCTGCCTTTTGTTTTGGTTTTGTCTAGTCTTCTTCGTATTCTTCTGCAGGTTCTTCCGCAACTTCCTCACCCTGCAGCGCTACGCTCCTTGCGGTGATGATACCATCTTGGCCAGCTTCATCTGCACCAAACGTAATTTCCACGGCATCACCAACATTCAAAAGCGCCAAGTGCAGGTTGTTTTGCGTAAGCGCCACCCTATAATACGGCGCTTCGTTCGCCAGGCGAATGAGCAAGTTCGTGTTGTTGTTTACGACAACATTGCGAATGCTTGCAATTGTGCCTGTTGCAGCTCCTGCCGTTGCCGGCGGAACATCGTTTTCATTGCCGCCGGGGCTAGGCTCAATGTCTAGGCCGCGGGCCTCCATCGCTGCAACATAGTCCGCGATTGTTTCATCTAAACTTTCGGCCCATACGTTAATGAGGTTGAATTGTTCTACGTTTGCCATGGCAAAGCCCTGCACGATATTGTTATCGTCTTTCAGTGCCATGAAATAGGTTGCATGGCCTGATACGTTGATGAGCAATGGATGTGTTGCACGCCAACGCTGCGCCTGCACACGGCCTTGTGCGGCTTGCTGTGCAAAAGTTTCAGCCGCGCCGCTGATTTGATAGAAATGTGCATCGCGCGTGCGTTGGTTGACGAGAATGAATCCAATGATAGAATCAACGCCACCGCCAGCAGCCGAAACGCCCGAATACATATACACATCGTTGCGTTGAATCAAGTAGTTATAGCCGGGAGTGCCTTGCCAAACGTCACGTTGGCCTAAGATGGAGTTCCAAAAACCGTTGCCATAACGGCCAAACCAGTCAAACTGTGCGCGCAGTAATGTAGCGCAATACACGCGGTCTACCCATTCGGGCACGGCATCCAAATCGTATTCCGTTATCTCACCAGTTACGGCATCCACCAAAATTACGCCTATCACATCCTCGCCGCCAACCAGGCCGACGGTACGGTTCATGCGCGGCACAACCCAATAGGGATTGCGTTCGTCGTCGATTTCGAAATTGGGCGAGCCGAACAAATACGTTGGGAAGTTAAAGCGCAGGTGGCGCTGCAGCAAACGGAAGAAGTGTTCTTCATCAGTAAAGCGCATGTTATTTTCGAGAAAATGAAACTCGGATTCTTGGGTATCCATATAAACCATAACAAAGCCGGGCAGGCCTTGGCTGGTGTTGTTAAGCCAGCGAATCACATCGACATAGGCCAGCGGGAACACACGTACGGGGCGGCCATTATATACGATTTGCGTGCTATTTGGGCTTAACGTAAATTGCGAAACGATATCAATGAGATCACCCAGCGTTGCATTGGCGATCACTCTTGCAGCGTTTTCATCGATTTTGGGCACTAAATCAAAATCAACTTCATCGATTTCTTCCGCGAATGTTAGCTCCTGCACCGGCATAATGGCATGGTAGCGCCTTGCCAAAAAAAACGGCGACGAAAACACCCACACAATGCCAAAAAACAGCGCAACCACAACTACGATCGCAATTGCGGGGGTAGCTTTTCTGCGCACCCATGGCGCATATTCAGGTTTTTTGCTGGCCCCTGTGAGCAAAAACAAAAGCACCGCGAACGAACCCACAACCAACATCACAAAACCATAAAACTCTGGCGCCCTAAGGTTCAGTGGCGGCAGCATAATGAAAAAACCGATCAAACCAGTCAGCACCGTGCCAATGGCCGACAATGCAATTCGCATCCCTGCTTTCATTGGCGGAATCACCACTGCCCGCGGCTTTTTGCTGCGCCCGCCGCCTTTTCCTACTTGAACTTCTGCCATAACTTATTTCCTCCCCTAATTTTTATTTGCACTGGCGGATTTTTTATAGTTTGTTGACTATACATCCGTCCCTGCAAGTTTTGACGTGCTTATTGAATAATGCCCGCATTTATAGTATAATAATCAATTAGACCGCCCAAGGATTCCCTTCGAACTCCACTTGAAAGGTCTGCACCCTAAAGTCACGCGGGATCTGGGCCAGCACAAGCCATTGCCCCACCATCGTGTCGCCAACCTCTTCCCGCAGCATCAGCGGCCGGAACGCAACAATACCATATTCACAAATTTGGTGCACGATGTCTTGAATCGAAAGCACCGGCGTATATATTTGAATTGCAAGCAAATAGTACGATTCAAAAAAAGCGTCGTCATAATGTGCTGCCATCCAGGCCGTGCGCTCCTCTAGCTCATCTAGCCCTTCAATCAGCCACGGGCCGCTGCCGCTCACCCCTGTGCGCGGGTGCATCATGGCCTCTCGCGCCTCCGGCGCATCCTCTAGTCGAATATATTCAGCGCTATAGATATCTTGCACTTCTCGCCCGCTCCATGCCGCAAAATAGCGAACAACGAGGGGCTCATCACCCGTAAGCAGCGCAAGCACAGGCTCGTTGAAACGATACGCTTCGCTTATTGATTCATTTTCATTGTCATTATCATTGCGGTTAGCTTCAGCGCCGCAGGCCGCAATCATCATCAAAAGCGCAAAAACCAAAGCAACAGCACCAACTTTTTTCATAAGTCACGCTCCCTCCAACAAAATCATTTCATTTAATGATAGCACAGTCTACCAATAATTACAAGTAAAACTTTCGTGAACAGGAGAATCCTTATGCTCAACGAAAAACGCTACCTTTATCGCTTGTCAAACATAGCCGGCGCCTCGCTTTTGCTAGGGTCGCTGATTTTACCAGTGCTATTGTTCTTTGTGTTGCCCAGCCAGGGCCCGGCGTTTATGCACGAAGCCACGTGGCGCGGCATTGTGTTTGCCGCAAGCGGGCTGCTCACGCTGATTCCTGCCGCTTTGTTTGGCCGGGCATTTTTACCGCAGCACGAGCGCAAGCAGGCCTTTGCTTTGGGTAATTTCCGCAAAAACCACATGGCAGTCGTGTTCCTTGGCGTGGCCGCCTGTTATATTGGCAATTTTGCGGCAGCAGCCATCATTGCACTGGGCAGCCGTGCAGGCGTAACGTTTGAAGGCCCAAACTTTGGCATGCCTGAGTCAATCGGCCATTTGCTGTTGATGCTGTTTGCCATCGCAGTTGTGCCTGCCATTGCTGAAGAATTGTTGTTTCGCGGTGTGATCATGCAGCCGCTGCGGCAATTCGGCGACACGTTCGCGGTGGTTTGTTCTGCCGTGCTGTTTGGGCTGATTCACGGCAACATGCAGCAAGCGCCGTTTGCTTTTTTGGCAGGGCTGGTGCTGGGTTGGGCGGCTATCCGCTGCGGCGGGTTGTTTGTGCCCATTCTCATCCATTTCTGGAACAATGCGGCAAGCATGCTGCTGCTGTTTTTAAGCGGCAGATTAAGCCAGGAAGTATTCCAATATGTTCAAATAGGGTATATTGCATTCATTTTACTGCTTGGCAGCATTGGCTTGGTTACCTTGTATGGAAAAAAGAAAACTCCCAAGCCTTTGTCAGCGCCATTGCAGTCCATTCGCCCGGGGCCCAGGGCACTGCGATACCTGTTTGGCAGCGTGCCTATGGTGCTTTCGTTGCTTTGGTTTGGTTATCTCATTTGGTCCATGATTGCATGAGGAATTTCATCCGTTTCGTCGACAAATGACAGGAAGCCAAAAAATTTTCAGCCGTTCACTTGATTAAATTGTGCCGCTATGCTATAATAGAGTGAATTTTTATGAGATTGGATGTTAATATGAAAAAGTCAAAAAAGCCCAATCGGCGCGTTCTTATTGTTTCGCTTGCCGCTGTGTTGGTCATTGGGATTTTATTTGCATCCTCCGCTTATGTGTATAACGATTTATTCGGCAGCCGCGGCATGCATTTCATTGCTCCGCGTGCGTTTGACGGCATTTTAGAAGATGAAGAATACGACCCCTATTTCGGTTCGATTTACGACATGGCCTATGCTGATAACTTGCAGGAATTCCTGCGGCAGTGGTGGTATACCGGCGGCGATGACATGATTCGCTACAGCCGCCAAGTGCTCAATATCCTGCTGATGGGGATCGATGACCACGACAATGCCGATACCATTCTGCTGGTGTCTATCAATCAGCGTGCGCGCACCATTAATCTGGTTTCGTTTTTGCGCGACAGTTACACTTATTTGAACCTCGACGGCCATCAGCGTTTTCATCGCCTGAATAGTGCCTATCGCATGGGCGGCGCCCCCGCGGTTGTTGAAGCTATTCAGCGCCTATACAAAATCCGCATTGATCATTATGCCGCAATTGACATGATTGCTTTTCCAAGGCTAATCGATGCCCTTGGCGGAGTAACCGTTGGCGTTACGCCCGCAGAAGCAAACTTCATCAACAACACCGCCCCAAGCATGAACCGCAGCTTTCCTGTGGGCGAAGGCGTGCACCTGAATGGCGCGCAAGCCTTGGTGTTTACACGTATTCGCAGGCTGGACAGCGACCCCGCAAGGGTTAATCGTCAACAAATGGTGATCGAAAGCCTTATTAATTCCGCCCGCACAGCGAGTGTTGGACAAATCTATAATGCCATTGGCCTCACCTTGCCGTTTGTATACACTGACCTAAGTTCGGCCGAAATCACCCGCATGGTGTCGCAGGGGCTCACCTGGCGCAATTTTGATATTGTGAACATGATCGTGCCCGACCTAGACTATGGCCCCAACCGCAGCGGCATCCCCGGCACTGTGCATGGCATGCAAGTGTTTATTGTGGACTACCCTTTTGCAGCGCAAAAAGTGCAGCTGGCTCTATATGGCGAAACCAACATCAACCTTGATGAAGGCCGCGGTGTGTTCATCAACAACTTGTTTGGCAGCGTCACCACCCAACCGCCGCAGCCAACCATGCCCGCGCAGAACGACGACCTCGAGCTGCCGCCGGAAAACGACGATGCTGCCGATGGCTTGGGCGATTGGTTTGACCGCATCTTTGGTGGCACAACACCAACACAGCCGCCTGAAGAACACCCGGACGAGCATCCGCTTCCCCCTTTCGATGATCAAAATGAAGCATTTGACCATACACACCATGAAGAGGAGAATTAATATGAAAAGACTGATTCCGCCCGTGGCAATTGCGCTTGTGTTGGCGTTGGCGTTATTTATGCCAACAAGCTGCACCGGCTGCAGTAACGATGATCTTGAAGTGCAGCTGCATGACCCGCCGGACTGGACAACAACCACCACCACTACCACAGAACCGCCTGCCCCCGAGTGCAGCTATGTTTGCGAGTGCGAAGACCCCGATGATTGTGAATATGAATGCGAATGCTTTGCCGAAGCAAACGACAACGAAAACGGCAACGAAGCAACAGGCGGCACAACAACAGTGTCTGCCCCTGGTGCAACGTCACCCGCAACCACCACCACAACTCGTCCTGGCCAAACAACAATCACAACAACCACCCGCCCCGGCCAAACAACGGCTGCAACAACAACCAGGACAACCACCACGACCAGGGCGCCGACAGTTGGCACAACACCGCCCCCGCCCGGCGGCACAGCGCAGCAAGTGCTCACCACACCTATTTCAATTGTAAACAATCAACAAGCGCTTGATCGCTTTAACTCCACCGTAACAAGAATGGTGAACCAGCAAGCAGGTTTCAGCAAAAACCACAGGGCCGATAACTTTGTTTTTACCCCCGGGGCCGACATTGCTGAGGTTAACATCCCGCTTGTCAATAACTTTGCGAGTGTGTTTGAAAGTTTCCTGCGCACGCTAATCACCCGTGCCCCCTCCGTTGCCCGGCAAGAGCCCGGCCGCCCAAGCACACTGATTCAAACCAGCAGGCTAACCATGGGCGATGTTGGCCGCGGTGTAAGCTTCCGGCAGCTTGCCAATGGGAATTGGGAGATCACGCTCAACGTCAACAACGGCACCACCACCTGGCGCGGCAGCCAAACCGGCTCCGCCCCCATGCAGCGCGGGCCGATCAACCGCGTCACAGACATGGCTGTGCCAGGCGTAAGCGGCGTATTATATGACCATGCGTGTGCAAGCCGCATCAACAACATGATTCGCGGCAACGTTGATGCAGGCGGGTCGCTGCCTTTACCAGCACTGGTTACTCCTGTTGAAATTCAAGAGACAACCACCAACGCCCGTTATGTGATGACGCTTGACCGCAACGGCAACCCCATCAACATCGTGGCCAGTTTCAGCCAGGCGATCAACTTGACAGAAGCTACTGTTCTAACACAAACCATCACCAACAACCGCATCTCTTCCACCGTAACCGTCACGTATTATAACATCGTGTTCCCAAGATAGCAAATAATCAATCGCACAACGCCTGCAGCAATCAAGCCGCAGGCGTTGTTTGTTTTGTACTTATAATCGTGCAGCGAATTTTTTTGTGCTCCGCACTCCTTCCTCTACTTTATGAACGCTAAGGCGTCCAAAAGTCACCGCACCGGGCGGTCTGAGGAAGGTGTGCGGAGCACAAAATAAAGGTTCGCGGAGCGATAACAGCTTTCGCAGCGCGATATTGCGCATTACGCATTGCTAATTGCGCATTTCAATTCATCTACCACATCAAGCTTTTCCCAGGGAAGGTCGATATCTGTTCTTCCTACGTGCCCCAAGGCGGCAAGCTGGCGATAAATCGGCCGGCGCAAATCAAAACGCTTGATAATTGCCGTGGGTCGCAGATCGAACAACGCTTGCACGACTTCGCTGATTTTTGCTTCATCAACCTTTGCTGTGCCGAATGTGTCTACGCGTACACTCACGGGTTTGGCCACGCCGATGGCATAGGCAAGCTGAACTTCGCATTTGCTTGCCAGGCCGGCTGCGACGATATTTTTTGCCGCATGCCGTGCTGCATAGGCTGCCGAGCGATCCACTTTGGTTGGGTCTTTGCCCGAGAATGCGCCGCCGCCGTGCCGTGCATAGCCGCCATAGGTGTCGACGATAATTTTTCGGCCGGTTAGCCCGCTGTCGCCTTGCGGGCCTCCAACGACAAAGCGTCCGGTTGGGTTCACATAAATCTTCGTGTCGCCATCAAGCAAGTGCGCGGGTACGATAGGTTTGATGACTTGTTCAATGATATCTGCACGAATTTGCTCTAAGCTCACGCTCGCGCAGTGTTGGCTCGACACAACAATTGCATCGACTCTGGCCACGTTGTCGTTTTCGTCATACTCAATTGTGACTTGTGTTTTGCCGTCGGGCTTCAGATAGGCCAGCGTGCCGTCTTTGCGCACGTTTGTTAATTGCCGCGCCAACGCATGCGCCATCGAGATCGGCAGCGGCATCAGCTCCGGTGTTTCGTCGCAGGCATAGCCGAACATCAAGCCCTGGTCTCCTGCACCGTTGCCGGAATTATCCCCAGCCTTTTGCTCAAGCGAATGATCAACGCCCAGCGCAATATCGGCCGATTGTTCGTCAATCGCTGTTGCAATCGCACAGGTTGCGCCGTCAAAGCCAGTGCTGGCGTCATAGCCAATGTCGCTAATCACTTGCCGTGCGATTTTCGGAATATCTACATAGCAATTGGTGCTGATTTCACCCATAATCCATACCACACCGGTGGTGGTGGCACATTCGCAGGCCACGCGGCCCATTGGATCTTGTGCCAAAATGGCGTCAAGCACAGCGTCACTGATTTGGTCGCACAGCTTGTCCGGGTGACCTTCTGTTACGGACTCGGACGTGAATAATTTGCGGTTCATGTTCATTTCCCCTTTCGTCTTCCAGCGTTTCATCTTAGCACAAAATTCGTGCCGTGTCAATACTTGACAGCCGACCCGCCATCTGTTATAATATAAGCTCAATGGAGAGTTGTCCGAGTTGGTCGAAGGAGCACGACTGGAAATCGTGTGTACGCCTTAAACGTACCGAGGGTTCGAATCCCTTGCTCTCCGCCACCCCTGCGGGGCGCAAGCCGCTTCGCTGTGCCCTACGCCAGGTTTGCGCGTGGGGCATTTTTTTCAGTCAACCATTACATAACAAAATGATAGCATGATTCTTTAAAGGAGTTAAAATGAACAGCCGAGCTGATTGGCTTAACGCCATGTTAACCATTGCCAACCCTGTGCTCAATGCGTTGCATGATCGCCAGCTAAAGCAAACCATGCCATTGCAGCACGCCCCGGGCGAAGCCTCACGGCGCACCACCGCTTATCTGGAAGCGCTGGGCCGCACGCTTGCCGGCATGGCCCCTTGGCTAGAGCATGCTTGTGAAGACAAAAAGGAAGACCTGGTGCGCCAACAATATTGTACACTCGCGCACAGTGCCATTGCAGCCGGCACTGACCCAGCTTCACCCGATTTCATGTGTTTCACACAACAGCAATCCATCGTGGATGCTGCATTTTTGGCACACGCAATTGTTCGTGCGCCGCAAGAGCTATTTTTTAAATTATCGCCTCATGACAAAAAGAATTTAATTGCTGCAATGAAAGCTACCCGCATTGGGAAAGTTCCTTATTTCAATAATTGGCTGTTATTTTCAGCCATGATTGAAACTGCGCTGTTTGTGATGGAACAACCCGATTGGGATTTGATGCGCATTGACTATGCATTGCGTCAACATGAACAATGGTATCTTGGCGATGGCATGTATTCGGATGGGCCTGCGTTTCATTGGGATTATTATAATTCCTTTGTGATTCATCCCATGCTTGTTGATATTTCGCTTACAGTTGAACAAGCACACGAACTATGGCAAGGCATTTCCTGTTCCATTTTATCTCGGGCACAGGGCTATGCAGCAATGCTTGAGCGCATGATTTCACCAGAGGGCACATATCCCCCGATTGGCCGATCACTCAGCTATCGTTTCGGTGTATTCCAAGCATTGGCACAATCCGCATTGCAAAATCAATTGCCAAAGGAGCTTTCGCCTGAGCAAGTGCGTTGCGCTTTGAGTGCTGTTTTGCAGCGTTTTATGGCCAGCCATGCTATGTTCGATGCAAACGGCTGGCTCAAAATTGGGTTGTTAGGTGACCAGCCTCACTTGGGGGAAAACTATATCACAACCGGCAGCCTCTATCTATGCACCACTGTGTTTTTGCCATTGGGCTTGCCCG
>Ga0123355_10011247_pt1 | contig 13780 bp, 8 predicted proteins | sample TergutEmb28metaG_3_FD_89872 | JGI IMG/M metagenome (GOLD analysis project Ga0123355, IMG submission 89872) | Embiratermes neotenicus P1 segment gut microbial communities from Petit-Saut dam, French Guiana - Emb289 P1 | ecosystem: Host-associated > Arthropoda: Insects > Digestive system > Gut ... | reverse complement strand
CGAAACATGTAGGAGGTTTAGCAAATTTTAAACGAAGTCTTATGTTTTAAATTATTTTATGTAAATAAATATTTTAATAACATAAAACAGTGCAAGTAGTTGGCCCATATTTATAAACATAAACTATTGCACGGAACAAAAAAAAAAGATACCGTTACTTTCAGGCTCTGGCCGCCCTATTCAGCCAGACAGTCTCTTAAAGTTCATTTATATAAGAAATCAAGGAGCAAATATTTAAGCGTCCTTCAGACTAAATGTCAGTTCCCATACGAAAAATAATGTACAAAAGTATTTTCAAATAGGAATTGATGGAAACGAACTTATCACTAACTAAATTTGAAAGATTTTGCGATATACCTGCAAAACTCTCGTCTTCTGCATCACCTGAAAACGATGGTTCACCAAGATAGCGAGTCACCTTGGCACAAAAAAACAGACTTGTACATATCTTTTGATGCCCATTACAAATGCGCTGAAAATGTGGTAACAGATCATCGAGAGTCAGAAAACAAACTCACTTTCACCATGAGATCCCGCAGTTACTGGTGACTTTGTCTGCACCATTAGAAGAAACTTCATTGCCACTTATAACACACACATAAGAAAAACTGCCGCATCTTCTGCCTATAGTTTAATCATTTAATATTATCATCAAAGTATAAGATTTAACTTAAGGTACTACCGAAAAGTGTTATTTTCGGACACTCAACAGCTCGATGAATTTAAAATAAATACTTTCAAACTTCTAAACCCAAAATTTACAAAACATAAATTGCACACTGTATCGTCATACTTTTGGCCTAATTTCCTTCATTTAAGAAGGCTTTCGACCAAAATACAAAAGAAAAATATAATGTGCTGAATTTAGAAGAAAATTTCATACATGATGAAGAATCAAGACGATTGCTAGTACATCATGAAATTGCTCAAGGAACGTGTGAATGACAATTATCAACGCATAAGAATGAAGCCAATAATTGTGGATTTCAGTGTGTTTGAAGTTGTATTCGAAGTGTCAAAAGTCGAGAAAATGAAATAGAGTAGTCTGTGCATATAGATTCATTTACGTTCAGATTTACTTTTTATTTTACCCTTTGGAAAACCAAGAATAATTCCGGTACCTACCACGAATTTGCGATATATACTTCGTGATTCCACCAGGTTTTTGTTTGGGAGACCTAAGGGAAAGAGGTCACTTGGAAGAACTAAGCATGGATAGGAGAATAGTATTAAAATGGATCTTCAAGAAGTGGGGTGGAGGCATGGACTGGATTGGTCTGGTTCAGGTTAGGGACAGGTGGCGGGCACTTCTGAATGCGGTAATGAAGCTTCGGGTTCCATAAAATGCGGGGAATTTGTTGACTAGCCGTGAACCTGGTAGCTTCTCAAGAAGGACTCTGTTCCATTGAATAAGTATCTACCACCAGCGCAAGCAGAGAATGAAACTTTGGTTGGCTGGTCTTGTAGGTCAGAAATATCTAACTAGCATAAGCAGTGAATTTGTTGATTCTCTTTTGTTCATGTACAAAGAGAGTGCAGTAAAAGACACTGCAAAGTTATTCAGCTTGGACGTGCGTCTACATTGAATGTCATGACGTGGAAATTTCTTGAATGCACTTTTTTCTACGTGAGATTGGGGAGTTAATTTATTTCGGATTCGCCGAACAGATCTCACATACTTGATTTTTCGACGTTTTTAGTAGTTGCAAACAGAGTTCGTCACAATCCCGATGGCCGAGTTGCATAAATATTATTCGAGTTGACGTCGGGTCGGTAAAGCGAATTATACTGTTCAACGTCCCGGGTCGGATAGCGCATATGCAATGCGGGTTTGGGTCGGGCCGGTTAGCACGTACACTATATTCGAGAGAGGAAGCGCCCAGGTCAAACTCTCTTGGGATCAGACGTCTGACACAAAATTTCGGCCCGTGCAGACTTCTAGGCATTACAACGAAGTACAGTGCAACGTGGATGTACGTAAAGGCCAGTACTAGAGAAACAAGGAATGTTGGCTTAATATTTACATTTGGTGTGTAGGCAGTGGTAGTGTATTGGTTGCCCTACTTGGTAGACAAACTTGGCTTAGAAGTTATACCTGCTGTGTGGACAAGGCCACTACCAAGACGTGCATCTGCTTCGATGAATATTGACAACAGTTAAGCATATTACGGAAGCAGTAATTAGCAAAAACCATCTAACCCTTTAAAACGTGGTGGTTAACTGGCGTAGTAAAAATTTAACACACGCACAAAATACGTTTATATTATATTTGGATCTCAGAAGAATATGTGGGATTAGTTCCCGATACAGCATTAAGTTACTCTTACTGTTAAAACCGAGACGGAATATGTACATTGTGGTGCGGACTCAATCTTTACACTTATTCAAGGTTAACCATAGTCTTTCCCGCAAATCTAATTACTCCCCAAGGCACACTTCGACCCGCGACTTTGATGTTTGCGAAATTTCTTAACTGTAGAATTTTATTACAGAATTATTAGGGCAGAAAGAAGAAGTCAGAAAACTAAGAGGCATTTTCGCAACATTTGACAAAGACGATGGCCAGCACAGGATAAGTAAGAAGCTTGAAACTGACGGCGGTGAATATTACGGATGTTCAGTTGATAAGTTACCGATACAACAAAAGAGAAGTAATGTAAGGCATGATCTGCTTTACAAGGCTTGTGCTGACAAAGACCATGTAAACACTGCATATTGTAAAGAGTTATAAATACCAACAAAATGTGTAAAGGCTAAGAGGGAACAAGTGTATATGCAAATACATGCTACAGAAACAGACGACAGTGGACAGGCCAGATCTGTCCTCAGAGACAGTGCTCCAAAACTGACACATAGTAGTACTTAATATACGGAATAAAGAATAGTCACATGCTGCGGAGGGCTGACACCAACAGACACACTGACTGACCGTCAGTAGTAAAGTGATTTTTACTCTGAATTTGGCTTTTAGAGACTTTATCTGCTGAGTAGAATGTTGCTGAAATACAGATTGGTGCTACGTTCTAGACTGAAACTTGCATTCTGAAATTGGTTCTTTTGGCAAGATATGACTGGCCATGACTTTATTAATGATAATTCTTTCCTAATAAGTTTAATACTTTAAAAGTCACTTTTGTCTTTTTGTGTACATTCACGATTATATAATTAGAAACTGCTCTAGACTTGTAAATTAAAATCCCTCACCAGTGTTCAGTGTCAGTTCAACATACGTGAAAAAATTTAAAATGATGAACTGACACTGGACAACGGTGAGGGATTTAAATATAATATAAAACAATACCTTTCGTTGTCGGGGTCACTTTGTAGAAGAAAATGTCAAGGAATAGTTGTAATTCTATAGCATTTTCTGTCACTTTATTCCTCGTATAGTGGGCCGGGTAGCGTAGTCGGTATAGCGACTGACTATGGGTTGGACGGTCCGGGGATCGAATCCCGGTGGTGGCAAGATTTTCCGCACCTGTCCAGATCGGCCCTGAGGTCCACCCAGCCTCCTGAACAATGGGTACAGGGTCATTACCGGGGACAAAGAGCGGACGGGGCGTGAAGCTGACCCCTCACCTCCTTTTGTGCTGTGGTCAAGAAAGAGTAGAATTGTACCTGTACTCCCCCTACGGGCCGTACGACCTGTACAGAGCCTCAGTGCCTGTACAGAGATGCACTTTAACTTTTACCTTTTTTATTCCTCATATAACACAAAACCCGCTCCAGTATCTGAGTACCTGCTGCCTGGTTTCACCTGCTCGGTGACATATTTTCATTGCCATGTTTTTTTACGATGTTGATATATTTATTTTGGTAGCTAACAGTACTACTTTTCGCACAGCCTATAAACCTGTGAATACACCAGAGAAAAATTTGGATTTTTTAAATAATATTTACTCATTACAATACAGTTGTTTTTCTTAGTTTTGTTAAATAACTTTTGATTGTATTAAAACAACATCAAATGTCCTTTGTTTGTTTACTCTACCCTCCACTAGAACTGCAGAATTACGAAAATGTGCTATTGTAATTCCACGCGTTTCTTCTTGTATGCCACACGAGCGTGTGACATGTTGCACAATTCATCGATGTCTTGAAAAGAAGTAATTTCTTTAAAATCAAAAACATTTTTACGTTAACACAATTAGTTGAATTCCAACATTTGTTCCTCTAACTGCTATATTGGAATACAGTTTGTTATTGGAGTATTCCTCATTCCCAATTCTACTTACAACTTTGAAGAGGGAAGAATAAAACCAAAGTTGCGAGAGTTCGTAAACTTTTACGGAAAAACACTAGTAGCAGGGAGAGTAGAAAAATTTTTATCGCTTTTTCCTTTCCCTTCTCTTTCCTTTTGATAAGCGGAATGAGTTTTCACAGCAGTAGACGCGTAAGAAACCACACAGCTCTTTTGGACAGTAAAAGGCTTCATTGTCTACTCAAAATGAAATGTAAGGGTTAAGACACGGCACGGAACTAACGAAATTAGCTTTTAAATAAGCTTTCCTCTTGCCAAGTTTTCAAGCAATTGTTTCACAGCTGAAAGCCATTACGTAGGTCCTGACGGTTGCAAAATGACTAACAAGTAACACCAATAACATATTTGCATAATTAAAATAGGTATTGCTTTGTACAGGAAATACTTAGTTGTACTACCGAAGCCTACAGCCAACTGCAGTACGTGCACATATCGATACCCCACGAATATAATACGAATGTAATAAGCAATATTAAAGTATAAAACTAAGCAGTAATAATTTCAGATATTTAACTCTCTCGCAAGGCAAGAAAGCTTTATAATTTAATAAATATGTAATTTAATTGTCTTATTTTTTACATAATTTCAAACTAAATTCGATTGTCCTATATGAAATGAAGATATTGCACCGTCTTCGTGTAGAATGTGCTTCATAGGCCTTGTAGATTACATTCTGTTTATTATATATTTCGCCTATAAAATTTAAAGCGTCAAGAAGCGTAATTAATGTGGCTGAAAGGTATTTTGCTTTTTTTAAAATGAGAAAATTTTAGTGAGAGATATGTAAAATATATTTTAGCATAACCAAATGTACAATCATACATCAAATGTTTCTGTGCCTTGTTAAAAAAATACGTGTATATCTTTAAAATTCTGTTGTTACTTTTTCCATGCTTTCCACATTAAAATCCTTATAGCTCTTTAGAGATCCCGATACAGTTTCTGGCCATGCAATGGCGTTTTCCATCTTCTGTCACGTAACCCTTCATAACCCCACAGTCCAAAGACAAATGTGTATATGCTAAGAACTACGTGGACTGTGAAACAAAAGTTTCAAACCAGTATATTACTGAATCCACTCTTCGAAATAAGCAAAAAATTTGTGCACGCTCTCTTCGCAAATTACAGCAAAAGTAGCCCCTTTCCCAACACCACAGCATGAATATGTACAGAGGTGCTGGGATAAAGTTCCACATATTCTTAATCTCTACAACAGGTGAAGGTGTGTGGTTAGCTTCAGTTTCAAACTGCTAATTCTCCCCCCTTCCCAAAAGAAAAAGCGACCCATACTGGGAATCTCCAGAATAGATCTGGACTTGGCGGCGAAGGACAGGTTACTACCTATTCTATAAACTTTATACATCTCACTCAGTGCACTAATACAGCTATAACTCTTCAACGTAACACTGAAAACATATTTCGGTTCCGTCTAAGTGTTTGCGACATGTGACTGGAGGAAGTTGAAATGAGCAATTCGTCTCGGCTATTTTATTGTGCAGATCGAAGTCTGTTTGAGGATGGGTTGCATATTCATGGTGTTCTCATCTCGCTTCAAGAACTCCCTGAGGCTCATAGTCTCAGTTTCGGATAGGATGCTTTATTTCATGAGATATATAAAGAAAGAAGGCAACAAAAACACTTAATAAATAGAATAAAACGATACTTAAAAGGAAATGAAATGTGCAATATGGGAATAATGCAAATGACGAAATGGAACTGCGTAGAAAAGACCGCACGGACATAAAATAAGCAGTTAGAATCCAGGTGACGGTTGGCCAACAACATGACACAAAGGTTCTTATAATAAAACCAACTAGATGCACTGATTTCTCAAATTTATTTTTGGAGTAAAAATCTGCATGTTTCAGACAGTTCCTCTGTCCATAATCAGGAGTTTTTCACTATAAACACAGCAAACGTGTATGGCATATACCATTGTTATGTGTACAGTGAAAAACTCCTAATGATGGACAGAGGAACTATTCGAAACTTGCAGATTTTTATTCCAAAAATAAATTTGAGAAATTAGTGCATCTAGTTGGTTTCATTATAAGAATATATCACAATGCACGGTCAGCTGAACTTCAAAAATGACACAAATGGTCGCAGGAGGGAAGTCAGTTCACGGTGTTAAGGTTAAGGGTCTCCTCTGATGTGACGATACGGCATTTGGCACAGACCGTTTATTGTTTTACGTACAATTACTTCCTACCTCCAGTTTTAGGGTAAAAGATGGAGGTAGGGTATGGCTCCGAAAAGTTGGTAACCATTTAACTGGCCACATAACGTCTCATCCCAGAAGAAAGCACTACCATTTTGCGCAACCACGAGAAATTGAGATCATAATTGCTTACCGTAATGCGTGTCAGCGAGTTGTCGCTCTTTCGTAATTTCTCTCTTTTTCACTAATGGTTTTACTTTCTGTATGTTTCCCTTTCATTTATTTTGCCTTTTTTCAACACCATTCTGTATTTTACTTAATACTTTCATTCTTATTTATTTGTTTCTTACTCCTTTCGTTGTAAATTACGACTCACTCCATTCTGGTAGTATGATAAATCGCGTGGGGTGTGATGAAAATAAGACATTGGCTGTTGTGATGAAATGACAAAAACCTTTTCTGCAGAAACTGAGGGTAATATATCAGTTAACAGACTATTATTTCCTTTCGAAAAAAATAGCATCCCTACACTAAATTTTAAATGATAGCTATAAAAAGAGAGATTAATTTACGCACCAGAGACAAAAACAACGAAACTTATTTGTGTATTTAATATAAAGAGTCGTAAAGTACTGAAATGTTGGCTTTCATTCTCTTATATTCGGCAGCTGGAAGTCAAACCATCTACGAAGTCTGAAACACACATGGAAGTTAACACACAAGAATTGCCTTCGTATGACGTCGAAATTTCGTTCCACGTCTGCGGCTGTGTATTATCTAAAAGCGGGCCACAGAAAATCACACTTTCACGCGTGAAAAGGCACCTCACGTAAACATTTAAATAAAATTTAGCCCATATTTTTCAGTGTTCTCTTATTCAATACTGACCATAGATCTGTTTTGCCACTCCAGTATTCAGTGACCATAGTCATCGGCCGCCATGACAGACAATAATCACGAATATAGAATTAAGAATTTTGTAAATAATAAGAACGTAATCATATATGCCATATAAGCTATGGGCCAAATTTCGTTATTATTTTAGTCTCTATCCCTTTCGTCGAATATATTTGCGGGACAGCGATTCATGTCGGTATTCTTCTCCGTCTTTTTAAGAGGATGAACACTTGTTAACCAGTGAATGCATAGGTACACATTGTGCATTCACTGTTATCAATGAAAGCTGCGTGTGTATGTATGTACGTTGTATAAGTATAGTATATTTAGTATATTATCTACAACCTAAGACAATGTGACCCTGATCAGGACGTAAGACCGAATAATTTGAATACACAGTGGAATATTAGAAATATTGACAGATTGAATAAGTAACAAAACAACACATCTCACGTTAACTGGAACATAAGTTTCGTGAGCCGGAAGTCGGTAGACTTCCTGTTTCTTAACTAGGAAGTACCAGTTGCATTCTTAATCCTTAGACTGGATATCCAAAGGTAAAACACACATGTCTGCCACTAACGTCTTTCAGCTTTCATTTCCTTGTAGGCAAGACTGCGTTGGAGAGAAGAATTTTTTCTATTTCTTTTTTTTTATTTGTCAGAACTGCCTGTTCTTATCGCTCTTGCAGTGTGTATCCTACTGACTGTGATTGTTTTGCTTATAACTCGTGCAGTGTGTATGCTACTGACTGTAACTGTGTTGTTTATCACTCGTGCAGTGTGTATGCTACTGACTGCAACTGTGTTGTTTATCACTCGTGCAGTGTGTATGCTACTGACTGTAACTGTGTTGTTTATCACTCGTGCAGTGTGTATGCTACTGACTGCAACTGCTGATGCTTATCGCTGGTGCAGTATTTATGTTACTGACTGTAACTGCTGATGCTTATCGCTGGTGCAGTGTGTATGCTACTGACTGTAAATGCTGCTGCTTATCACTCGTGCAGTGTGTATGCTACTGACTGTAACAAGGAGATGCTCTATCGCCATTGCTTTTCGCCTTTGCTTTACAGTACGCCATTAGGAGGGTTCAGGTAAACCAGGATGGCTTGAAATTAAATGGTACACATAAGCTTCTGTTTTATGTTGATGATGTTAATACATTGGGAGGAAGCGTACATACTGTAAAGGAAAAAGCAGAAGCTTTGATAGTGGCTAGTAAGGAGATTGGACTAAAAGTAAATGCTGTTAAAACTAAGTACATGGTCATGTGTTGAGATCGGAATACAGGACAGAGTCCCAGTATGAAGACTGATAATAGATCCTTTGAAAGCGTGGAAGTATTCATATATTTTGGAAAAAACTTAACAAAAGAAAATTCTATTCAGGAACAAATTAAGAACAAATTAAAGTCAGGGAATATTATCATTCGGTGCATGATCTTTTGATTTCCAGTTTGATATCCAAAAATTAAAGATTAAGATACATAGAAATATAATTTTGGCTGTTGTGTTGTATGGGTGTGAAACTTGGTAGCTCACATTGAGGAAGAAACGTAGGCTGAGGGTGCTTGAAAATAGGATGTTGAGGAGAATATTTGGGCCTAAGACGGACGAGGTAACAAGAGAGTGGAGAAAACTACACAATGAGTAGCTTAATGGTTTGTATTCCTCACCCAACATTTTTCGTGTGGTCAAATAGAGAAGAATGAGATGGGTTGGACATGTAGCACGTATGGGGGAAGATGAGAGGCGTATACAGGGTTTTGATGGGGAAACCTGAAAGAAAGAGACCACTTTGAAGAGACATACGTAGATGGGAGGATAATATTAAGATGGATCACTTGAAGTGGGATTTGCGGGCATGGACTGGATCGACCTGGCTCAGGATAGGTACAGATGGCGGTCACTTGTGAGTGCGGTAATGAACCTTCGGTTTCGATAAAATGCAGGGCATTTCTTGACTAGCTGAAAACTGGTTAGCTTCTCAAGAAAGATTCTGCTCCATGGAGTAAGTAAGTAAGTAAGTAAGTATGATGAAAAGAGGTTCATTATATTGTGAGTTTATAAAAACAAATGCAAAAAGAGGCGTATTTAATGTAAACGCGATATTGTAGAGCAGGTCGTAAAACATCCGCATTTTAGTAGAAGTCTGAGGCCCTACAAGTTGATGCGGAATATAATTCTAATCATCAGATTTCTGTAGTGTTCTCATCTCCCAGAGAGAAACACAGAAACTCTTCGCATAAGGAAACCTTAGAAGTTGAAGGCTTAATATTTTCCAAATAATGGCAATAAATTTTAGAGGTATAATGAGGAGAACGCGAGAGGTGTTTTGATCCACCAAGCTGTGTCTGCTGCAATGTTCTGAATTCTGCGTTCTATGTTTATCACTCTTGTGTTTCCCAGTTGTTGCCATTACTTCTTAGCGTGTGTAAGGTAAAGATAAAATTGTCTCTGTACACGCCGTGATGGATTGAAAATAATGTTCCAGTAATTCTTAATATCATTGCTAGATGGAAATGAGTGGTCAGCCTCACTCGCTGCTCACTTTAATTCCGGGTAAAAACCCCGATATCCGTTGTACCGGCTGCGGGGCGGACCTTACAGGCGGTCTGAATTCTTCTATAGGGAACTGAAACACACCCCTCAGTCTAGCCACTATTTCGACTACGTTTATATTCCTAATTTCATATTAAGTCCTGTAAATCGATTAAATATTATATATATACGAAATTCAGAAATTTATTGTCTCTAGTAGGAAAATTTCCCATTCAGAACGTCACTCTATAAGTGCGCCTGTACTAATTATACAAATACAAACAGACACTTTCTCTTTGTCAGGAGCTAGGACAAAACTTGAATGGGCCCCAGCACAAATCGTTTAACATAGAGAGACCCACAAAAAATGCGGTACGTCGTTAATAATTAACATAGCTTTTAGCATAAATCAGAGTCTCTTTTGTGAAATGTGAGTTTTATAACTAAGGTGAGTAATCATTTATTTATGTAACACTATGCGTACTGCCTGAAAGTGCGAGATTATTTGGGTTATCTAGGCAAAACGGGCGAATTGGTACTAAAAATTCATGTAACGGTGTTTACTTATTTACCAGGCTCAAAATATGGACACGACAGTCAAATTTCCGATTGGATAAAGGTTGGGGAATACGATGATTACTTGAACTACGCTTAGCTTCTGAATATCGTCTTTGTTTCTTTGACGTAACTTAATAAGACGCTTGTCCTTTGGTGGCAGCTGGCGCTCTTCACTGTAAGGAATGCTTTAGGATTCGTGACCGAACTATTTAAATGCGACCGGGTGCTGCTATGGCAACCACTCACTCCGCCCCTTTTAATAACCGCACTCTCCTGGACATCAGCATAATTTACTAGAGGGTCTTCACTTTTCAATTTCAAAGGGCGTACTGCAGGAAGTTGACAAAGCCAGTTCACAAATCGATTTGTTGTTTGTTTTATTGGAACTGCGACAGATCACAAAACCTAGCACTTGAATTGCCAGTACGAATGCAACTTGTTAGGTTATCCCGTCACATATTTTTCGTCTGCAATTGGCTCGTGTACTATTATTTTTTATGTCTGAAGCGAAAGTCAGGCCACACCCCTCATTTCAGAAATCCCCTGCCAAAAGCAACGTAAAAGTAAATACTGGTTTATTTTACGTACATGAGCCTTAAGCACAACTACTGCGAAACTGAATAACACTTGGTCATGCGTGTCTGTTGGGGCAGAAAGGATCCTGGATCAGAGAACTGTAACAAACAAAAGAGGTGCTCTTTGTTTCGTTACAAAAGATTAAGTTATCGCATGGTTACATGACGTTCTCGATAACTGTGCAAGGATTTTACAACCGTCATTCCACTTCTCGTCTGTTATATAAGTTGTTACAATTTGTTATCACGTTTATGTGGGGTATTTACAGTAATCTACCTGAAACAGTCTCGTGTTTCTAAGGTACATATTGTTGAAGTTATTCTCTGGTTACAATATATGGTACGGGTAACGTTATTTCTCATACAGAATGCATTGTACTTTCACATTAGTACCTTCCGACCCATATATACAGTGCCCAATATGGGTGTTTTCTCTAGTTCCTTAATTTCGTGCTTTCCCGTTATGTTTCTCTGGTATTTCCTGAATGAATTTGAGTTGATTCCACTTGACTATATTATTACTGTTATCACATTTGCTTTTTCTTTTCACACGCTTTGTATTTCTATTGTAAAGCTCTTATATTTTAGAATATTCTCAGCTTCTTTCTTCATCACATATCTGTGTCCCGAAACTGCAACATCTATTAACACGTATTCTTTTTTCATTACCACAGATTACGATGACAGGCTTATTATTAGGGACTGTTCTTTCCTTTTGCACTTGTTGAATCAATAATACTACAATCATGAATCATTTCTACTGATTTTGGTACATGTTCATACCAGTGTTCATTTTGTAATTTTCCCATATTTCCTTGCATATGCAGTTGAAAATGAACTCTATCACGTCTCTTTACATATTTTTCTTTTGACAATATTGGGCATGCTGATATAAAATGTTGTATTGCCTCGTAAAAGTTTTGGCATAATCTGCCTTTGCTGTTTGTGTTTGCAATATTTTTAATAAAATATTTTGTTCGTAAAGCCTGATCTTGTGCTGCTTTTATTTGACTTATAGTTTCTGCTTTCAGATCCCCCCTCGAGAGCGACAGGAATGTGACTGTTTCACTAATAAGGTGTTTATCTATAAATATAATATACTGGCTATACATTACTTTTATTTTCCCATTTTTTCTTTAAGGACTCTCCTAATCTTGCTTTTGTGTGTTGCATACCCTCATATTTTGTGTCAATGTTCTCACTTCATTTTTTAATTTTTCTACTGCTGCTGTCTTAATCGTTTAATTCCTGTTTGGCTGATTGTTTTCGTGGCCTTTAATGGTATTTACAAAGCAGTCATATGCATAATTTGTTTTTGTATCTGCAGGTTGGTAACTAACAATTTGTGCGTTTCCACCTGGACAGGTACTGAGGTATACTGCCGAGTGGAAGCAATGGGTGTGATTCTTGGGGTAGTAGATAGTACATTCGTTGAGACGAAACAAAAGAATTTATTGACTCCCCGGAGTACAGAAAGATCTAGTCGGCTGCACGTCCAGATTAAGAGTCAAAGCCCACGGAAATATCCATAAACTAATGGTTTAATTATCACTTTAATGTACAAGGGAGTAGTACTGTTGTGGAGACGAGTGCAGGAGTACCGTTAATTTCTATGAGGCCCTTCACTGTTCCGAAGTGGTCGGCCTGGATGGTGTCGAAAGAATCCCGCCGTCTCTAAGTCTCCTTGCCTAGTTATACTAAATCTGCTACATACACAAGTGTATCTTACCGCAACCCCTGCCGTCGTCTCCTTGCAGAGAGCATACAAAAAATACGCTGGTTAAAAAACCCTCTGTTCCCAATATTGTACGAAGACCAAACAAATGTGAAGAAATGCCTGCATATGGTCAAGTTGGGAGTGCAAATGGTGGCCAGTGAGCCGCCACGAGTCCCTGGATAGTACATTGTGTTAAAATATTTTGCAATATTGATTTTCTCTGCTGTATTAGTCGCTTCAGTTTGTAACAACCCTTTGTCCCTTGCTTTCCTTTTTACATATAATCTTTCTATGTTAGATTTTGGGTGATTCATTTTATAAATTTTTTTATCTTTATAGTTTTCCTGTCGATTTTGTATGCCTTCTAATTTCCATTAAATTATAACAAAAGAGTATCTTCATAAAGTGGCGGCTCATAATTCAATTTTTGTAATTTTATACTTGACATTTACCTCGGGATCTCCCGCCGTGTCGTGTCGAAAAATTAACTTGTCTCAAATTTATTCATATTCCATGACATGTATTTAGAATATAATCTTCTGAATTATATGAAGGTTTAGATACGTAGATGGTTAGAAACGTCTAGGAGGAATCTAAAGCCTCAAATTCTATCCGGCCATGGTGTCGTAATCCAGAAGAGAAATATGAATTTTCACCATCTTAAATTCCTTTGATCATTAGTACTTACTACGAGACAGGTGTAGGAATATTGGTGAAATTCATCGTGAGCTTCTTTCAAAGTAAGAAACTTAGTGGATGGTTACAAATAAAATGAAATTATTCCAACCAGTCTTATATGTTCCATGTTCCGTGCATTAAACAAATGGATAAAATTTTTAAAAAGACCATGTGATTTGTTGGTCTCTTACTATCTAAATATATGCCTACCTACCTACCTGCCTACCTACCTACCTATCTATTTTATCTATCTATCTATCTATCTATCTATCTATCTATCTATCTATCTATCTATCTATCTATATATATATATATCTGCCTGCCTGCCTGCCTGCCTGCCTGCTTGTGTGTGTGTGTGTGTGTGTGCGTATACACACACACACACATATAT
>Ga0123355_10011246_pt1 | contig 13780 bp, 14 predicted proteins | sample TergutEmb28metaG_3_FD_89872 | JGI IMG/M metagenome (GOLD analysis project Ga0123355, IMG submission 89872) | Embiratermes neotenicus P1 segment gut microbial communities from Petit-Saut dam, French Guiana - Emb289 P1 | ecosystem: Host-associated > Arthropoda: Insects > Digestive system > Gut ... | reverse complement strand
GAGACACCAGAAAAAGGGTCGTAAACTGGGCACCGATGCTTCGCACACAAAGGCGATGCGTCGTTCTCTGACTACTTCCTTGTTGCGCAATGATCGCATCAAGACCACAGAGACTCGTGCTAAAGAGATTCGTCCTGACGTAGATAAAGTAATCACTTGGGCAAAGAAGGGTGACGTACATAGTCGCCGTCTAGCAATAGCTGCCCTAGGTGACAAAGAAGTTGTGGCAAAGGTATTCAGCGAAGTAGAGCGCTTCGAAGGTCGCAGTGGCGGCTATACGCGCATCTTGAAGCTGGGGCCGCGTAAGGGGGATGCAGCTCCGATGGTTATTATGGAGCTTGTAGACTAGAAGCGCACCAGACACCGCATCTTTGCGTCGAGTTTTCAAAAAGGGGAAATCCACGTAGTTACTACGCTAGGATTTCCCCTTTTCTTATTCAAAGAGTTTCATTTGGCCGCTGTTGTCGTAGTGTGCTGCAGCTGACTGCATCTTATAGCTTCCTATTAGTCCAGGGGAGAGAATTTCCGTTAGCAGGTCACTGAATATTTCTGGGTTAAGCACTAGTGAGGCTACCACTAGAAATTCTAGTGGAGGTGAATGGACTCCACTCTCATAGCGATAGATACTTCTGGCTGAATGGTGGACTCCGCAGCGCCTGCGTATCACTCTTGAGAGCTGGCTAGGAGAAAGACATGCTTCGATTCGTGCCTTTCTTAGAATTCTTCCAAATCGTTTTGCGATACAGCAACCATTTATGCGTTGATTTAGCGTACACGTGCACCCGTGAAAATCTTGCTGCTCATCCATCGTGTGGCGATCCCTTCGGTGGAGACTAAGAGTAAACACACCCCATATTTCTCCCTATAGTTTTCATAGTTCCAACATAAATAAAAAAGCACGCAGACTAGAATACTACGGATTTAGCTATAATCATAGAAAAATTTCGTGACAATTTTGTCAATTGGGATTATTTTACTTGTAGATTTGTGGAGATAGCTGCACAATACGGGGCGATAAGTGTTGATGCAATATGATGACCCCCATTGCATTGGCATTATATTTGAGGAGAAAGAGCAGCTCTCGTGCATCGGGTGCTGCTCTTTCACTTTGAACACATTTGTTATACTAAGACTTCGATTTTAAGGGGAATATTCTATATGATTATCGCTATTGATGGGCCTGCTGGCTCTGGAAAATCTAGTGTTGCACGCTCTGTCGCACTGCGCATGAACTTTCACTATCTGGACACAGGTGCTATGTATCGTGCCGTAGCTGTTGGTGCCATGCAGCGCGACATCGACCTTCGTGACGGAGTAGCTCTGCGTGAGTTTAGTAAGTCGCGTACAATCCGCTTTGCTTACGAAGAGGGAGAAGTCCTTCCTTCACGCGTCTATTTTGGGGACGAAGAAATGACTGACCACATTAGGACTCCGCAGGTGGATGGGGCTGTGAGCCTTGTTGCGGGATGCCCTGAGCTTCGTGGTGACATGCTAGCGAAGCAACGCATGCTTGGCAGCAAGGGCAACTACGTTGTAGAAGGTCGTGACATTGGGTCAGTTGTTTTTCCTAATGCGGCACTGAAGATATTTCTGACGGCATGTGTTGAAGAGCGCGCTAGACGACGCAGCTTTCAAAATGAAGCAAGAGGCTTACCCAGTGACTTTGAAAAGACTTTGCAGGCACTTAAAGACCGCGATGAAAGAGACTTTAACCGCGAGATAGCACCCTTAGTAGTTGCAGAAGATGCCGTTGAGCTAGACACGACAAATATGAACGAAGAAGAGGTCATTCAAGCAATTGTTGACCTTGCTACAGAAGTGCGTGACAGGGTATGTGGTCCAGATGGTGGCGCAGATGATGACAACTGCAAGGGACTTCCTGAAATTGGTGATGAGTACGCATGAGTGAACAGACTCTGCCTGACAATGGCTCTGCCTCTCAAGGTGAGCAGTCTAAGGATGCTCAAGCTCAAAAGAGTCAACCCAGTGCTGCCCCAGCAAAAAAAGAGCCAAGGCACACTAGATTTCGTCAGTATCACTTGGTTAATGCTGGCAAAAAAGATGAGCCTAAATGGCGCTTGAACAGCTTTTGTCGTTTTTTGGCAGCCATTATACTGATACCTTTGTTTCGGGTGCGCGTGACAGGCACAGAGAACATTTCACAAGAGCCATGCCTACTCTGTCCCAATCACGTAAGTTATCTTGATGGTCTTGTGCTCCTTGCATTGAGCAGGCGCTATAAGATGCCCTTGCGCTTCCTAGGAAAGCGCGAATTGTGGAACAGTAAGTTTCTTGCCTGGGTTTTAGATTCTGCGGGAGTATTTCCCATTTCGCCAGATGCAGCAGACCTTGATACCTTGCGCCTTGCTTCACGCTCTCTTAAGGCGGGAGATAGCGTAGCGATTTTCCCTGAGGGTACACGGGTGCGCAATGAAGACATGCAGACAGATAAAGACCGTGCCTTAGGTGCGGCTTTTGGCGGTGCTGCTTGGTTGGCTATTCGCAATAACGTGCCTGCGATTCCTGTGGCAATTGCTGGGACAGAACTTGTCCGACCTGAAGGCATGAAGCTGGCACGCCTTCCTCGTGTTGTGGTTCGCTTTGGGGAACCTCTGGTGCCAGATGAAGTTGTCCCGAGTGACGAATACAAACGAAAAGAGCGTATAGCAAAGCTAACAGAGCTCATTATGGACGGTCTTGCTCAATCTCTTGAAACCGCGCGAACAGAAAGGTAGGGAGGACTTCAATATGGAAATCCACGTTGCCCGTCCGGCGGGAACTTGCTATGGTGTTGAACGTGCCTTGAAGTTGGCACGTGAGGCTGCCCGTAAAGCAAAGGGCGCACCCGTCGCAAGCCTAGGAGAGCTTATTCATAACCCGCAGGCAGTTGATGGTCTGCGCTTGATTGGCGTTGATGTTGTTTCTGACCTTGAAGACTTGAAGTCTTCCTGTGAGAAGGTTGAAAGCACCCTTATAATTCGCAGTCACGGTGTTGCGCCCAGTGTCATAGAGGACGCAGAGGCGCGTGGCGTGCAGGTTGTAGATGCTACTTGCCCTCACGTTGCGCGCGTGCAAGAAGCCGCTGAGAAGCTAGCAGATGAAGGTTTTACCGTACTGATTGTGGGGGAGCCTGACCATCCTGAAGTCTTTGGTATTCATGCTCGCGCTGGAGAAAAGTCCCACGTTGTTACCGGAGCCTCGGACTTGCCTGCCATTGAAGACTTAAACAATGAGCGCGTAGGGGTTGTTATTCAGACCACACAAACTGCAGATGCCCTAAATGAAGTTGTTGAAGAGCTGCGTGACAAGGTTGAAGAGCTGCGTGTGGTAAATACTATCTGTAGTGCAACGACGCGTAGGCAACAGGCTGCTGAAGCCCTAGCGCATAAAGTTGACGTCATGATAGTTGTTGGAGGCCACAATAGCGGCAATACACGTAGACTCTATGAAATCAGTAAAGAGTTTTGTCCGCGTAGTTACCACATTGAGACAAGTGCAGAGCTTGAAGATGCTTGGTTTGCGGGGGCTGAAAAAGTGGGTATTACTGCAGGAGCATCGACTCCAGAAGATCAGCTACAAAGTGTTGTTGCACGAATAAGCAAAATAGATGACGAAGTTGAACAAAATGACTAAAGCTGCTGCGCGTATAGATAAGATAGAATCAAATTCTCCAGCGGAAGCTGCCGGAATAAAGGCAGGGGAGTACATCCATGCCATCAACGGAGAAGCTGTCTCTGACTACATTGATTGGATGTGGGAAAGTGATGGCCCAGAATTAGAGCTTGAAGTTTCGGGCAGTGCGGATGTGAGCGATGCTGCTAGTGATCTGCGCACCGTTTTGCTGCAGCGCGAAAGCCTACAAGACGGCTGGGGCATTGTCTTCGATGACCTTATCTATGACGGCGTGCGTAGCTGTGAGAACGACTGTGTGTTCTGCTTTATGAAGCAATTGCCAGCAACAGCGCGCAAAACTCTTTGTTTGCGCGATGATGACTATCGACTCTCTTTTCTGCAGGGTAATTTTATTACACTAACTAACCTAAAGGATGCAGATAAACAGCGCATTATCGAGCAGCGCATTAGTCCACTGCGACTGTCTTTTCATGCAGCGGACGAAAAGGTACGTCAGCAGCTTATAGGCAAGAATCAAGCAGCAGCCTTAAAGAACTTCGATGAGCTTATTGAAGCAGGCATTGACTTTCATGTTCAAATTGTTCTTGTGCCAGGAGTAAACGATGGGGATGTCCTCGAGGAAACTCTGGACTATCTCAAGGATTCAAAGCGCTTACCTCATGTATTGAGTGTTGGCATTGTTCCTGTGGCTTTTACCCAATATGCGCCACAAAGACTTAAGGAAGTGCTGAATTCTGCAAGCATGGTTCCTGCAGATAGAGAAGAGTGGGCAAAGTCTGTTATAGACCAGGTTCAAAAGCATCAATTTAAAGAGTTCGAAGAGCGTGAACTGACCTGGGTCTATCTGGCAGACGAGTTCTACATTCACGCGCATGCCCCCTTTCCACTGCCCGAATACTATGATGGGTTCCCTCAGCTAGAAAACGGCATTGGTATGGTGCTGAACTTCATCACCGATATCCGCGACAATGTTGAGGATTTGCAGTCTGCCATAGCACTACTTCCTCAGGCTGAAATGGGGAATGCTCAGACGAGTGCAGAAGCTCTTACTATTGTCTGCGGGGAATTGCTTACACAAACTTGGCTCGGAGTCTTGGGTGGTATTCAAGCAGGCGGAAAGCTGCGACTTCTGCCTGTTAAGAACCGCTACTTTGGGGGCAATGTCAGTGTGACAGGACTGCTGACTGGTGCTGATATTTTACGTGCAGTAAAGCTAGACAGTGATTATCTTCTGGAAGACCTGCAAAAGCTTGAGGAGAACGGCAGGAAAGACGATGAAGCGCGCGAAGGGTATTGCGCAAGTCGTGCCGACCTTGCTAAGAAACATCTCTATTTGATTCCTGACTGCATCTTCAATGACGATGCTGTGACCTTAGATGACTACACTGCCGACCAACTTATCAAAGAGGCTGTGGAACAATCAGTCCGCATTAAATTTTACGAAACTAATGCAGCAGGACTTGCTGCAGATATTCGCGTCCATGCTAAAGAATGGGCGAAGGAGCTGAAATCTGATGCCTAGAGAAGTATTGCCCGTTATAGCAATTGTGGGACGCCCCAATGTGGGTAAGTCTAGTTTTGTTAACCGTATTAGTGGGCGTGGCGACGCCATCGTTCATGGCGAGCGTGGTGTAACACGCGACCGCAGTTATCATGAGGCTGACTGGGCGGGAACTTCCTTTATCTTGATTGATACGGGTGGTATCGAGATGGCGCGCGATGATGTTTTTCAGGCAGGCATTCGCACTCAGGCTGAAGTTGCCATGGAACAAGCAGATGCGATTATTTTTCTTGTAGACGGGCAAACAGGACTTACTGCAGATGATGAATCGTTGGCAAGGTTGCTTAAGCGAACAAAGAAGCCCGTCTTTCTTGCAGTAAATAAAGTGGACGATCCCACCAGTGAGCGCGAAACCTATGAGTTCTGGAATCTGGGACTAGGAGAGCCCTATCCTGTGTCTGCAACTCATGGCACGGGCACTGGTGACCTTTTTGATGAGATTGTTGCTGCCTTACCTAAGTCTGACACGATAGGGACAGTGGCAGGTGACGGGCAGTCTTCTGCAGCTGGCACGAGTACGGCACATGCAGATGCCGATGACCTTTACGATGATTCTGGCGATTTCGCTGAAGACTACTTTGATGATTTAGACGAAGACGAGAAAAGACGTGTCAGTCGCAGGCCAGTATTTAACGACGATGACCCTATCAAGGTGGCCGTTATCGGTAGACCCAATGCAGGAAAATCATCCCTGACTAACCGACTTTCAAATATGGACCGCTCCATCGTTTCTGAAGTAGCCGGAACAACACGAGATGCTATTGATACGGACTTCAACTACAAAGGGCGTGAGATTACCTTAGTAGACACTGCGGGCATTAGGCGCAAAGCGGTCATCGATTCAGATGTAGAATACTACGGATTCGTGCGCGCTATGCGTGCCATTGACCGTGCAGATGTTACCTTGCTGGTGATTGATGCAGAGGTTGGGCTGACTGACCAAGACCAGCGTATTGCGTCTTACGCGCAAGAGCGTGGTCGTGCCATAGTGGTCTTGCTGAACAAGTGGGACCTTATGAAGCAGGAATCTGCTGAGTTGGCTGATGAGGCTGAAAGAGCACGCAAGATTCTTATGGATCGCATCGAAGACCGCCTGGGGTTTATCTCCTGGGCGCCTGTGTTGCGGGTTAGTGCAAAAAGCGGCCGCGGCCTTGACCGTATCCTAGATGCTGTACTTACTGTTTTTGGGAACTATCGTGTCCAGTATTCAACCTCAAGCCTTAATCGTTTCTTGACGGAGTTGCGCCAGTTTGGGCATACGGTTAGCAGAGGACCACAGAAACTTAGTATCAAGTATATGGCACAGACACACTATGAACCGCCAGGCTTTACCTTCTTTTGCAATCATCCAAACTTAGTTGATGACAGCTATCAGCGCTATCTGGAAAATCGTCTGCGCGAGCACTTTGAGCTGTCAGGAACCCCCGTTATCATGAAATTTAAGCGCAAGACCTAAAGAAGAGTACAATTCTTGTGCTAAAGTTTTCTGGTAGAAATTGGCTATTGGGTTGCGCATTACCTTGCGTGCGTCATTTTTCGTCTAAAGAGGAGCATGTCCATTCATGGATTTTATTGTTGAGTCACTCGTAAGTTTGCCTTTGTGGGCTACCTTTGCGTGTGTTAGCTTATTTGCCTATCTGTTTGGAGCCATACCCTTCTCTCTCATGATAGGTAAAGCCTTGTTTGGGGTAAATTTGCGCACAGAAGGATCAGGTAATCTGGGTGCGACAAATACTTTTCGTGTTCTGGGTGCGAAGGCAGGAATTGGCATATTGCTGTTGGATATGGCAAAGGGAGCCTTGCCTGTGCTTGTGGCACGCTCAATAGCAGCGACGGTAAACCTTAGTCCAGATGCGACCGCATGGCTCCTTATTGCCTCTGCGCTTGCAGCTGTCATAGGGCATACGGCTTCTCCCTATATTGGATTTCGCGGCGGAAAGGGAGCAGCGACTTCTGCTGGAGTAATGCTTGCTTTACTTCCCTGGGTATTTCTTGCCTCCGCTGTAGTCTTTTTTGCAGTTCTAGCTGCCACACGCTACGTATCTGTGGCAACCATTGTGACAGCGCTTGCCTTTCCGATAAGTACTGCTCTGATATATCAGAGCTTGCCTTTCACCCTTTTCGCATTAGTGATTGGTATTATTGTTCCTGTACTTCATCACGCAAACATCAAGAGGTTACGTGAAGGCACAGAACCTCGTTTTTCTTGGAGTGATCGAGGAAAACGAAGTACAAAGAGAACACCAGAAGGAGAGTAGCACGATGGCAAAAATATGTGTTGTTGGAGCAGGCTCATGGGGTATGGCGGTTGCTTGGCTGCTTGATGGCAAAGGTCATGATGTCAGAATGTGGGCGCGTGAGCCAGAGATTGCTGATGCAATTAATAATACAGGTAGAAATCCTGTCTATTTGCCGAAGGTGAAATTCAGTGACCGCATATCTGCAAGTTCTGATATGAATTCTGTGCTAAAAGGTGCGGAGGCTGTAGTTATGGTAACGCCTAGCATTGGCGTACGTGCAATTGCTGAAGAAATGGCAGGTACTTTAGCAAAGGACATCCCCATCATCATCTTAAGCAAGGGATTAGAAGCCGGAACTCATCTTTTGATGACAGATATACTTGAAGAAGTTTTGGGCAATCCTGAAAGAATTGCTGCCCTGTCTGGTCCAAATCATGCCGAGGAAGTAAGTAAGGCAGTACCCTCTGCCACAGTTGTTGCGGCGAACAACGAAGAGATTGCAAACTACTTCCAAGAATTGTTCTCTACACCCTTTTTCCGTGTATACACCAATAGCGATTTGATTGGTGTTGAGTTGTGTGGGGCGGGGAAGAACATCATTGCCATTGCCTGTGGTATGTGTGATGGTTTAGGTTTAGGCGATAACGCTAAAGCATCTCTTATGACACGCGGGCTTGCAGAACTTGTACGCCTAGGAGAAGCGATTGGCGCTGATACTGACACTTTCCGCGGACTTGCGGGTATGGGTGACCTTATTGTGACCTGCACATCAAAGCACTCGCGAAATAGGTCGCTCGGTGAAGGGATTGCCCGTGGTGATACTTTGGAGGGCTACCAAAAACGCACAAGGATGGTAGTTGAAGGTGCAGTAGCTTGTAATAGTATCTATGAACTGGCAAAAAGTCGTGGCATTGAAGTACCCATAACACAACTCATTTATGAAATCCTTTACGAAGACTTGAGTTTGGAACAGGGAATGTCAAGGTTGATGGGAAGACCGCTCTGTTCCGAATAAGCGCACACCAGATATCCAATCTCAGCACTAATCTTGAACATCTGAAGCCTACCTGGGCAGGCTGAGTGTGCTATACTACCTTGTTGCGTGTTCGTGTGTCTGGTCGGAAACCACTCACGTTTTAGCGAAGCACGATTTCATTACATAAGGAGATTTTTACATGAGGTCCGGGATTCATCCAGATTACAAAGTTACTGAATACACTTGCTCTTGCGGCAGTGTTTTTGAAAGCCACTCAACAAAGGGTGGAGCTGTGCGCCTAGAGCTTTGCAATAAGTGTCACCCCTTCTTCACTGGTACGCAGAAGTTTGTTGACACCGGTGGACGTGTTCAGCGCTTTGCTGACAAGTTTGGTGCTGCTGCGGCTGCTACGCTTGAGAAAGAAAAAGCTGCTGCTGAAGCACGCCGTGAAGAAGCAGAAAAAGAAGCTGCTGCTAAAGCTGCTGCTCGTGCAGAAAAAGAAGCTGCTAAGGCTGCTCGCGCTGCAGAATTTGAGAAGGCTGCTCCTGCAAAAGAAGAAGCCGCTGAAGAAGCTCCAGCCGAAGAGGCTGCTGCAGAGGAAGCCCCTGCCGCTGAAGCTGCAGAAGAAAGCAAAGAAGCTTAATTTCACTTTTGTACGCCACACTCTCGATTCCTGTGCAGTACCTGTATGGGAGTCGAGAGTTTTTGTTTTATAGGAGCATGCATGCATATCAAGCTACTTTTTCACACGCCTGACCCAGAGCGCGCAATTGCTGCCGCTGCACGTCTTTGTTATGCAAGGGTGGGAGCCTCTGAACTCATGGACACCATGGAAGATGCAGAGATTAAGCGTATTCTTAAAATCATCATGGGTAGTGGTCACTTAGCTGCGTTAGAGCACATTAGCTACACCTTTGCTATCGATGGTGTATCGCGTGCGATGACCCATCAGTTGGTGCGCCATCGCTTGGCTAGTTATAACCAGCAGTCACAGCGTTATGTTAGCTATGATGATGAGCCCGTGTTTATTATTCCTCCAAAGGTACGCGAAGCTGGGGGAGAAGCAGAGGCTGCCTATACTAAGCACTGCAAAGAATCTTTTGAGTCCTATCGTGATCTAATTGATAAGGGTGTACATAAAGAGGATGCGCGCTACTTGCTGCCCAATGCTATGGAAACTAAAATTGTGGTAACTATGAATACGCGTGAACTGCTGCACTTTTTCAGTTTACGCTGTTGTCGCAGAGCTCAATGGGAAATCCGTGAGGCTGCAGACAAAATGCTTGAATTAGTAACACCTACAGCACCCTACATTTTTGCTGATGCAGGTGCCGCTTGCCGCAGAACCTTCTGCCCAGAAGGCAGTATGGCCTGCGGAAATCCCTTCCCGCGCGTATTTCGCGATGAACTTTAACTTTAAAGGTGGAAACAGCTATGAGTGATGGACAGACTCCTAAAGATGCCCCTACCTTTGATGGTGTTACAGGCTATACGCCCATGCCTATTGGGGGGCAAGCAGTATTAGAGGGTGTCATGATGCGCGGCAAAAAGGTTTGGGCTGTTGCTGCGCGTGATGAGCAGGGTGAGATTCATGTTGAGCAACATCCACTAAAGAGCGCGAACTCGAACAAAAAATGGCCAAAGTGGCCCATTATTAGAGGTATCGTAACTCTAGGACAAAGCTTGGTTCTGGGCACAAAGTCCTTGAATATTTCTGCTAAGATTGCAGGTCTTGAAGAAGAAGTTGAAGGCAAAGAGCGTCAATCTGCTATGACGGCAGGAATGATTGCTACTTCGGTAGCTCTAGGTATTGCACTGGCAGTAGCTATCTTTATCTTGTTGCCCAGTTTTCTGACGCAATTGATATTGGGCGGCGCAGCAGAGGGGCGTTTTGTATGGGACCTTCTGTATGGTGCCCTCAGTCTCATCATTTTTCTAGCATACGTTTACGCCATTAGCCTTCTTCCCGATATCAAAAGAGTTTTCCAGTTCCATGGGGCTGAACATAAGGTAATTCAGGTGGTAGAAAATGCTGAACCACTGACAGTAGAGTCTGCAAGAAAGTACGATACCTTGCATACACGCTGCGGCACTGCCTTCCTCATTATGGTTATGGCATTGGCGATTTTGGTATTTGCTTTGGTGCCCGTAGATGGCATAGCCACTGTACTAGGCATTACCACTGACACCCCGATGTATGAAGCAGTAATCTTTATTGTTCGCATCGCTAGCCGCCTCTTGTTGCTACCTCTTGTCGCAGGGCTTGCCTACGAGATAACCGTAAAATGGGCATCGAAAAATACACACCTAGGCATAGTGAAGCTTATTATGTGGCCAGGACTGCAGATGCAGCGTCTAACCACAGGTGAGCCTGATGACGATATGCTTGAAGTGGCTATCGCAGCTACCAGAGCAGTGCTGGCAGCAGAGCAGGGCATGATTGAGCCAGAGCAAGAAGAAGCCGAAGAGCTTAATCCAGAGGATGCTACGGATAACGAAGTTGAGGTACCGAGCGAAGAGCGAGATAAGGTTCTCTTGCCACACTTGAACCCTCAACCAGTTCCCAGCGGCGCCTAAAACTGCCCCGCTTTGATCTCTGTTTCGGGTACAATTACAGCATGTTGCTTGCAGTAGACATAGGGAATACCCAGACAGTACTGGGACTTTTTGAAGGTGTGCAGTTGCGTCACACCTGGCGTCTTGACAGCAGCACTGCGCGCACTAGTGATGAAATTAAGGCTATTGTCACTCAACTTTTTTTTGAGGCGCAAAAACAAGCACAGACCCCCTTTAACATCAATCAAGTGGTTATAGCGAGCGTAGTTCCTGCGCTTACACAAATTTGGGCAGAGCTTGCCCAGAACATGAGCTATCTAAGCAGTGTCCCTAAGCCCATCGTAGTAGATGCAAATATTATGCGCCGTTACAGCAAGGGCATCGTTAACCCAGCAGAAGTTGGAGCAGACCGCATTGCTAATGCTGTTGCAGCAAAGATGCTTTATGGTTCACCTGCGATAGTAGTTGACTTTGGCACAGCTACCAATATTGATGTTATTGACGAGCAAGGTTTCTACATCGGCGGAATTATTTCTCCTGGGATACAGACTTCGGCAGAAGCGTTGTTTCGCAATGCTGCACGCTTGCCTGTCATTGACTTAGAGCTACCAGACAAGATTCTAGGAACTACGACAAAGACTGCGGTTCAGTCGGGACTTCTGTGTGGCGAAGCAGCAAAGGTTGAGGCGCTTATTAGCGCACTAAAGCGGGAGAATCCTATTCTTGCCGGAACTGAAGTTCCTGTGATTGCTACAGGTGGACTGGCTCCGCGTATATTGCAGATAACTACCCGAATTACTCATCATGACCCTGACCTTACCTTGAAGGGTTTGTACCTTATTGCAGCTCTGCAGTTTAGAGGGCAAGCCTCATGAGCGAGATGATTCGTATAGGAAGCAAGGTCATTTCACGTGACAAGCTTTACGGTGCTATTGACCAGTTATTGCTAGACCGGTCAAGAGGAGCAACACAGGCAGAGGTAGCCCATGCCGCTGGCGTGTCGCGCAGCTTTGTGTCTAATCTTGAATCTTTGGGTGAAGTGCGCCATGGTGCGCGCATTGCTCTAGTTGCCTTTCCTGTGGCCAATGGAGACGAATTGCGCGTGCTGGTAGAAGAGTTCTCTTTAGACTTCGCTTTGATTTTTTCTCAGGACGAACGTTCCCGCGCAGAATCTGGTAATACGGGAGATATGCTAAATCAACTTCTTGATACCTTGGTAGAACTGAATAACTACTCAGCGGTTGTTGTGCTGGCCAGTGATTGGCGTGTACAGACTATGAAGCGCTTGCTGGACTCAGATGTAATAGGGATTGAACTAGGTGTCTCACCTTTGCAAAGTGATGTCAGGGTAGATATTGAACATTTGCGAGAAGTCCTTTCTGGGGTTGTTGAGAGTACTCGTGATGAACAGCAACAACAACAGCCACCCAGAGGAGGCGGCCGCATGAGTGAGCGCGGCCAGCGTGTCAGAAAGGCGTGGGACCAATTAAGGCGCCATTAGACACGGTGGATGCACTAGACGGTGAGACTGAAATATCCGCAACTCATCAGACGCAGCCCTCAAATCAGTCAACAACACCATCAGTGACATCTCAAAAATCTGTAGTAAGCATTTCACTGGGTTCGTCTGTTCGAGACCATCAGACCGAAGTCCAGTTAGGTGACAAGCACTTCTTAGTGCGGCGCGAGGGGACTGATGGCGACCTTGATCTCTTGAAACAGCGTCTCACAGAGCTTGATGCTGATTCGTCCGTTGCAGCCATTGGCCTTGGGGGTACAGATCTCTTCCTCAATGCTGCTGACCGCACTTACTGGCTTCGCGAAACAAAGCCGCTAGCAAAATTGGTGCGCAACAAGGCATTGGTTGATGGCTCTGGCTTCAAGGGAGCGGTAGAGGCTGACACTGTCCGTTATTTGCGCGACGATCTTGATTTAGACCTGCAGGACAAAAGAGTGCTTATAACCTCTGCGGTAGACCGCTGGGGACTAGGGATGGCCTTCTATGAGGCAGGAATAGATACTGATTTTGCAGACCTCTTTTACATATTGGGTCTGCGTAAAATTATTCGTAACAAAAAGACTTTAACTCGGGTCGTGCGCCTAGCAGCACCTATTGCAGTAAACTTGCCTTTCGCATGGCTTTATCCGTCAGGCTCTGACCATACCTTAGAGCCAAAGAGGCATCCCTGGACGGATAAGCTTTACTATGATTATGACATCATAGCGGGGGACTATAAGTACATCTCAAAGTACATGCCCTCCGACCTTAAGGGCACCTGGGTTATCACCAATACCACAACTGCAGCAGACATAGAGTTCCTGCGTTCGCGTGGGGTGAGTAAGCTTATCACCACAACTCCACGTCTTAATGGGCGCACCTTTGGCACTAACGTGATGGAGGCTCTTTTAATAGCAGCAGCTGGAGAGAATAGAGCATTGAATCCTCAGCAGTATCTAGCCTTACTGGCAGAGCATGACCTGCGCCCCAGCTCCCAAGAATTGTAATCAGAGCACAGTGGGTTTCAGACTCCACATTTCATTACTTAGCGCTTGTTAAAAGATTATATCTTTTGAGGCTGATGTCGACTTTAGCTAAGGTGTTTGAGGAAGAGTTTTACCAAGTGGGAGTGGTTTACTCTTTTGTTTAGTACGGTGTAGATTTTTCTGTGGGGAACTCTTTTTTCGCAGTGCAGTTTAATGATTTGTCCTTGCTTTATGGCGTCACGAGCTGCTAATTCAGATACTATTGAGATGCCTAAGCCATTTGCCACTGAATTGATGACACTCTGAGTGTTGCCCATGCTGACGCAGGAT
>Ga0123355_10011245_pt1 | contig 13781 bp, 7 predicted proteins | sample TergutEmb28metaG_3_FD_89872 | JGI IMG/M metagenome (GOLD analysis project Ga0123355, IMG submission 89872) | Embiratermes neotenicus P1 segment gut microbial communities from Petit-Saut dam, French Guiana - Emb289 P1 | ecosystem: Host-associated > Arthropoda: Insects > Digestive system > Gut ... | reverse complement strand
CACCGGGTTATCGGCCGCTGCGACCGGCGTGGCGCTGTCAAACCCGGTGATGATCGTCGCCGGGATGATCGTCGGCGCGTCGGGCACGATCCTGACGAACCTGATGGCGAAGGCGATGAATCGGTCGGTCCCGGCGATCGTGGCCGGCGGCTTCGGCGGCGAGGTCGCGGCGCCGGCTCACGGTGCCGGCGCCGCGGGTGGAACGGTCCGGTCGACGACCCCCGAGGACGTCGCGATCCAGCTCGCGTACGCGCGGCTGGTGGTGATCGCGCCCGGCTACGGGATGGCCGTCGCGCAGGCGCAGCACGCCGTCCGCGAGCTCGAGCAGGCGCTCGAGGCGAAGGGCGTCGAGGTCAAGTACGCGATCCACCCGGTCGCGGGACGGATGCCGGGCCACATGAACGTGCTGCTGGCGGAGGCGAACGTCCCCTACGACCTGCTGCGCGAGATGGATGACATCAACCCGGAGTTCGCCCGGACCGATGTGACGCTCGTGATCGGCGCCAACGACGTCACCAACCCGGCCGCGAAGAACGAGCCCGGCTCCCCGATCTACGGGATGCCGATCCTGGAGGTCGACCGCTCGGGCGCCGTCGTCGTCCTGAAGCGCTCGATGGCCTCGGGCTTCGCCGGGATCGACAACCCGCTGTTCTACGAGCCCAAGACCTCGATGCTGTTCGGTGACGCGAAGTCGTCGGTCGGTGAGATCACCGCCGAAGTCCAGGCTCTCTGACGGCCGCGGGCTGGATTTTCTTCGTCATGGAATAAGCGGTCGCAGCGCCGCGTCAACCCGGTTGTGACGTCCGTTTGGTCTGCCGATGGGGGGCCGGCCATGGACCGAACCGTGGCGTCGTCCGAGGCCACGTCCCGCCCTGACGAAGGAAGGAGATGGTCCGGATGAGCAGGCGTCAACGTCATCGGGTCACCGAGCGTCGTAGGGGGCACGCGCAGCGCCCGAAGCTGCGAGCCACGATCCCGCCCGTGCTGGCGGTCGCCGCCGCGCTGGCGGTGGCGGCCCCGGCCGCAGCGCAGTCCGACGTCGCGTTCGGTCCGCCGGCGCCAGTGCGTTCCGGTACGAACCCGGACGCTCCACCGATCGTGAACCCTCCCGCCCCCAACCCGATCGACCCCTCGGCGCTCCCGGTCGGGACGTCCGTCACCGGCAGGTACTGCTCGGCAGCGTTCCTGTGCGGCGGAGCGCAGGTCACGTACGTACCGGATGGCTCCGGGGGCTTTTACCTCGGCGGCTACGTGGAGGCCGGGGTCGGAACTCCCGGACTGCAGGCCCAGGTCGCGGTGGGCACGAACGTGACGATTCCGACCGAGACGGTTGTTCAGCTCAGCTTCGGCAAGACGGTGCTCTCGGATCCCGCCGGCGCGTATGGGACCGGGGGGTACGGCGTCGCTGGGTATGCCAACTTTCCGATCAGCCCGCTGTGGACAGGCGGCCCGGTTAACCCGGAGTTCAGCGGCGCCTTCAACCTGCCAGGGGGCGCGCCACCGACCCCCGCGACGACGATCACCGGCCCGAAGCTGAGCGAGGGCGCGACCCCGCTGCCGGCCTGGTGGGGTCCGAGTGTCAACTGGAGCCCGACTGACAGCAGCCTGCGTCCCAATGGCGAAGAGGTGAGAAACAGCCCCACCTCCGGCTGGGTGGCCGGGGTCGGCCCCGACTTCGTTGCCGGGACCGTCCAGGTTCCGTGGTCCGTGCACGTGCCGGCGAACTTCGATGCCCCCGCTGATGGGAACGGCTTCATGGCGATCCAGATGCCGGGCATCTACGACGGAATGACCCAGACCGTCCAGGTCAGGGACATGTCACAGGTGGGCACCTACTGGACCCAGACCAACCAGGTGGCCGGCTGCGGCGCGGTGGGTATGTGCCGCGCGACCGAGAACCCCGACGGCTCGGTCACGATTTTCACCGATACGAGCAACGTCACGATCTACGGGTCGTCGTACGCGGCCCAGACGGGCGCCGACCCCAGCCAGCTGGGCGTCTACACGGAGCGGTTGATCGACAGTGCGGCTCAGCCGATGACCAGCCCTTCCGCCACCTGGCAGGGCAATGACCTGACGAGCATGACCCTCTCCGGCGGGACGCTCACGGCATCAAATCCACTGTGGGGATACGGAGTCACACAGAACAGCGACGGCGTGATCACCAAGTCATATGACAACGGCACGACGGTGACCTACAACCCGAACACGAACATCACCACGGAGACGACTACCGGAGGGTTCGGTGGCGGCTTCGGCAGTGGCTTCCTGGGCGCCGTCGCCGGCACGACCGAGACCACAACGTGGAACGGGAATGACGGGACGGTGACCAAGACCATCAACGGTCAGCAGACGACCTGGGATGCCAACGGTGCCGGGACGACGATCGCCACGGACACCGGGATCACGATCAGCGGACCGGGTGGGCCGCCGGAGCGGCCGGTCATGGACCCCATCGCGATGCCTGGCAACCAGAGCACCAAGCCCGCGAGCGATCAGTCGTCGAACACGAACACGACCTCGAATGACGGCAACATCTCGGCGCCTGAAACCTCGAGCAGTGCGCAGGGTCCGGTCCTGACACCGGCGCCCGACACCTCGAGCAGCGCGCAGGGCCCGGTCCTGACGCCTGTACCGGGAACCGGGGAGACCCTGTCCGCGGCTCCGGCCGATGGGACGCCCGCGACGTCTCTCGCCCCAGCCACCGCGCCTGCGCGCCCACTGGACGCGCCGGTCGATAAGTCGTCCGGTTCGGGGCAACAGCCCGGCGACGCTGGTGCCGGGCCGGGCGGCCAGGGGTCGGGCAAGGCGTCCGGTCAGGACGCGCCGTCCGGTTCCGGGCAGCAACCCGGCGAGTCTGGCGCTGGGTCCGGCGGGCAACAGCCCGGCGACGCTGGTGCCGGGCCGGGCGGCCAGGGGTCGGGCAAGGCGTCCGGTCAGGACGCGCCGTCCGGTTCCGGGCAGCAACCCGGCGACGCTGGTGCCGGGTCCGGCGGCCAGGGGTCGGGTGGTGGCTTCTGCCGCGCATCGCTGATGGTCGAGGACCGGAGCGCTGCCGACGTGGGCCAGAGTTCCGGGCAGTCATGTGGCGACCCGGCCGCGCAGCCGCCGGACACGTCGCCCTCCGGCGTGGCCGATAACCCTCCGGAAGTCAACCCGCCGGCGCCGGCGAGCGGTGGGCCTGCGGATAACCCACCGGCGCCTACGTCGGCACCGGCCCCGGCACCGGTGGACAGCGCACCGGTGGACAGCGCGCCTGTGGACGGCACGCCGCCGGCGCCGCCTGTGGACAGCACGCCGCCGGCGCCGCCGGTGGACAGCACGCCGCCGGCGCCGCCGGCGGATAGCAGGCCGCCGGCCGACAGCACGCCGCCGGCGCCGCCGGTGGATAGCACGCCGCCGGCGCCGCCGGCCGACAGCACCCCGCCGGCGCCTCCGGTGGTGGATACCCCGCCGCCGGCCGACAGCACCCCGCCGGCGCCTCCGGTGGTGGATACCCCGCCGCCGGCCGACAGCACCCCGCCGCCGCCCCCGCCCGTGGTGGATACGCCTCCGCCTCCGCCCCCGCCCGTGGTGGATACGCCTCCGCCTCCCCCCCCGCCGGTGGTGGACGCGCCTCCGCCACCGCCCCCGCCGGTGGTGGACACGCCTCCGCCACCGCCCCCGCCCGTGGTGGACACCCCCCCGCCACCGATCGATCTGGGCGGCGGCGACCTCGGTGGAGGTGACGGTGGAGGCGACTGAATCCAGCCGCTAACTGACGGACCGCTCGGCGCCGAACACCGGCGCCGAGTGCGTTTAAGGAGGTGGTGGCACGTCGCGCCGGCCGGGTCTGCGGGTGTGCCGCTGAGCTTCCGGATCGGCGGGAGTCCGCAGACGGGGCGATCTGTGTCGCACGCCGGTGCGACCGCTAGATTGAACAGCACATCGCCGGCCGCTGCCCCAACGCGGCTGGAGCCCACCGATCCGCACAAGGAGGAACTACATATGTCAGTTTTCGACCGAGACGCACTCGAGGCAAGCCCGCTTGCCGATCTCCACGCGATCGCCTCGGAACTCGCGATGGACGGCTACCGCCGTCTGCGCAAGGCCGACCTGATCGACGCGATCATCGCCCGCCAGCAGGGCGACGCCGAGACAGCCGAGAAGCCGCCGGAAGAGAGCGCTGCCGAAGAGCAGGCCGCTTCCGACGACACCGCCGCCGAGGAGCAGACCACTGCCGAGGAGGCGGCCACCGGCGCGCGCCGGCGGCGCGGCCGGCGCGGTGGCCGGGGCCGTGGAGCTCGCGCCGCGGCCGCCGACGAGGAGGAGAAGGACGCGGGCGAGGCCGCCAAGGAAACCCCCAAGGAGGCGGTGGAGGAGCCGCCCGCGGCAGACGCCGGAGACCGTGACGAAGTCGTCGAAGGCGTCGTTGAGCTGCTTCCGAACGGCTCCGGCTTCATCCGCGTCTCGCCACCCGAGCCGTCCGACCGTGACGTCTACATCTCGGCCGCCCAGGCCAAACGCTGTGAGCTCGTCAGCGGCGATGTCGTCAGCGGCCCCCGCCGTCCGCCTCAGCGCTCCGAGCGCTTCGCCTCGCTGTTCCGGATCGACACCGTCAACGGCAAGCCGGCCGCCGATGTCGCCGAGCGGGGCCGTTTCGACGATCTCGCGGCGACATTCCCGACGGAGCAGTTCCGCCTTGGCGCTGACGATCCGACGACCGCGGCGATCGAATGGCTGACGCCGTTCGGGCGCGGCTCGCGGGTCGCGATCACCGGCGGCGCCTGGGCCGGAAAGTCCCACACCCTCCGCCAGCTGGCGATCGCGCTGGCCGGCGATGACAGCATCACGCTGTTGATCGCTCTCGCCGGGATCCGGCCCGAGGAGTTGACGGAGTGGTCGCAGACCGAGGGGCTCCCGGCCGCGGCCGCGGCGCTCAGCGTTGCCGCCTCCGCTGACGCTCAGGATCATGCGGTCGAGCAGGCGATCGAGCAGGCGCGCCGGGTCGCGGTCCGCGGCGGGCATGCGGTCGTGCTGATCGACACGCTGGACAGCCTGCACCCGCTCACCGCCCGCAAGGCGCTGGCGTCGGCTCGCAACCTCGTCGACGGCGGATCGGTGACCGTGATCGCGACCCGCTGGGAGCCGGTTGGCGGCGAGACAACGGTGATCGCGCTCGACCGCGAGCTGACCGCCGCGGGGCGCTTCCCGGCACTCGACCTGACGCTCAGCGGCACCCTGCGCGCGGAACTGCTGGTCGGCGAGGATGGCGCCAGGGCGATCACCGAGGCGCGCGCCCAGGCCCTGTCGACCATCTGAATCGCGTTCAGGCATCGGCCGCTACGCTCCCTGGACCGTGTGGGTCCTGCGGTCGTGGTGGCAGCTACTCGCCGGCCTGATCGCCGTACTGGCGATCGCCGGCTGTGGCGCCGCCACCTCGCCTGACGCAACGACGGCGCGCACCGGAACGGCGACGGCGCCGGCCAGGACCGCGACGGCGCCGACCAGAACGGCGACGGCGCCGGCCGGGACCGCGACGGTGCCGACCAGAACGGCGACGGCGCCGGCCAGGACCGCGACCGTGCCGGCCACGACCACGACCACGCCGGATCACCTGCGAACGGCCGCGAGGCTGGGCACGGCGCTGGCCGCGCTCGGCAAGCTGGCCGTGAAGGGGCGCGCGCCGAAGACCGGGTACAGCCGGGATCGGTTTGGCCCCGGTTGGGCGAGCGTGTCCGGCTGTTACACGCGCGACCGGATCCTGCGCCGCGACCTGACCCGCAAGCGATTTGTGGCGGGCAGCTGCCGGGTCCGGAGCGGCGTCCTGTTCGACCCGTACACAGGCCAGATCATCAAGTACGTCCGCGGCGGCGCGTCCGAGGTAGACATCGACCATGTGGTCGCGTTGTCGGATGCGTGGCAGAAGGGGGCGCAGCAGTGGTCCTACCGCAAGCGGGTCACGTTCGCCAATGATCCGCTCGAGTTGCTGGCGGTGGGCGCGTCCGTCAACCGCGCCAAGGGTGACGGCGACGCCGCGACCTGGCTTCCGCCCAGGAGAGGGTTCCGCTGCGCATTTGTCGCTCGTCAGATCGCGATCAAACGGCGCTACGGGTTGTGGGTGACCGCCGCCGAGCGCAATGCGATGAGGCGCGTGCTGGACAGGTGCCCGCATCAGCGCCTGCCGAACGCCGCCTCGTTGCCGGCGCCATCGATCTCGGCGACGGCGCCGCCTCCGTCGCGGCCCGCGCCCGCGCCGGCCCCGAATGCAGGCGGGGTGCGCGTCTTCAAGAACTGCGCCGCCGTGCGCGCCGCCGGCCTCGCGCCGATCAGGCGCGGGACGCCGCTGTACAACGCGAACAAACACCTCGACCGGGACAAGGACGGCCTGGCCTGCGAGTAGCCCTATCCGTAAACCGGTGCTTCGGACAGCGTTTCGTCTACATGACCGCCGCCGATGTGGCCGAATTCACCATACGAGTTGAGGCCGAACTGACCCCCGGACCAGACAACCCAAGTGTTGGAACCATAGTATCTGTCTCCGTACAGGCTGAGCAGCGCGCCGTGATTCCCAAAGTGCTGCCGCGGGTCACCTGGCACACACGGGTCCCAGTAGACATGGGAATGCGACGCGGACAGGCACATCCCCGTAGCGGATTGCAGCTCATACCACGTGCTGCCATTGGGGGTCTTGATGGGATTCACGAACCTGATAATGGATACCGGACCAGACGCGCTACTGACGGGATTGGCTGGTCCGGTGTCGCGAATGCACTGGCGACCGGAGCCAGACACGATGAAACACACCTGCCGCCCGATCACCTTCGACGTCTGCGAAATTGCAACGGCGATTCCCAGGATGGTGGCGGCTCCGATCAGAGCGACGCACGACAAGAGTGTCATCCCCCGCATTAGCGGCGACCTTCCCGTGACCCGACTTAGGCCTCGAACAGCCCACCATCAAGCTTTCGCTCGAGTTCGCTCAGCCGTAAATCGCGGCTTCAACCACGCTCTCGTTGACGGGGACGAGGTTGAATGGACCGTTGCCCCATTCACCGAGTGGATTGAGTCCGAAGTTTCCTCCGATCCATACTAAGAAGCCACCACCGGCTAACGACCCCTTCATACTGACGATCGCACCATGATTCATGAAGTGTTCATTCACGTCGCCAGGGACACACGAATCCCACCCGACATTGGTGTAGAGCGTGTTTACACACAGGCCAGTGGTTGACTTCAGCTCCCAATAGGTAGCACCGGTGGACGTCTTGATCGGGTTGATGAAGTTGATGCTGGATATGGGACCATACAAATTGCTAACGGGGTTGCCGTGGCCGGTGTCGTGGATGCACTCGAGGCCATAGCCGGACACGTTCATACAGACCTGGTATCCGATGATCGAAGCTTGTGCGTTTCGCGCACCCATTCCCGTGACAACGGTTGCTCCGATCACCGCCGCGCACAAGCAAAGTCCTAGTTTCCGCATTCCCGAAAGCCTCCCGTGATTTGAGGTGGTTCGACTACCCCAGCAGGCGCTATGCGCGCCTGTCGGGCGCACCAGCGCCGCGTGATACGCCGGTGAGAATAGGCCGACCGCGCCGGGCGTTTTAGGGTGAGATCACCCTTCCTAAGCCGGAATGCCGGAGCTGTCAGGTTGGGCTCGAGGTGGTCGCCCGGCTGCCGGGGAGGCGCCCGGCGGCGGCTTCGCTGGCGATCTGCACGCGGGAGCGGTAGCCGAGCTTGGTGAGGATGTTGCTGACGTAGTGCTCGACGGTTCGCCGGCCGAGGAAGAGAGCCGCGGCAATCTCGGCGTTGGTCTGGCCTGTAGCGATGAGCTCGACGATTTCCTGCTCGCGGGCGCTGAGCCCGCCGGCGGGGGCACGCCGGCGTCCCGGACGCATCCCGAGAGAACGCGCAATGGCGCGGGCACGGTCAGCGTCTCGGGCGGCGCCCATCCGCTCGAACGCGTCGATCGCGGCGCGGACCTGATCGCGGTCGCCCGTTAGCCGCGCGGCCTCCAGCGCTAGGCGTGTGGAGTCATAACCATCGTTGCATGCGGCCGCCGCCGCGCGAAAGTGGGATGCCGCGTCTTCGGGACGCTGGTCGCCAATCGCAATCCAGCCCCTGGCCTCGTCGCGCAGCCATTCTCCGATGGGCCATCGAGCGGCGAGGGGCTCGAGTCGTGCGAGGGCCTCGCGCGCGGCCGTGAGCTGGCCGAGTGCGACCGCTGTGCGGGCGGCACCGGTGAGACACCACACAGAACCGGGGTCATCGTCAAACCCTGCTCCCTGCTGGAAGTGGGCGAGCGCCTGTGCAGGCGTGCCCTCCGCCTCGAGTAGCCGCGCCAGTACGTCGTCTGCGCGCCTGGTATTTACATCGTCCCACGATGCCGCATGGTGCCTGAGCAGCCGGCGGACAGCCGACAGGTCGCCTCGCTGCAGGTAGACGTAGCTCAACGTGAGCGCGGCCGTTGCCTCGGCATGCGGTCCCACCCGTGCCGCCCCGCGCACCGCGGCGAGCATATGCGCAAGCGCACCGTCGAAGTCGCCGAGCCACGACCGCGCGGCGCCGAGGTTGGTGCGCAGCCCTATGGCGAGGTTTGCGGGCACGCCCTCCAGCTCGAGCCCGCGGCGGGAGTGGACCTCGAACGCCTCGGCGTCGTCCGATGTCGCAGCGAAGAAGGAGAGGCTGAGGCGGGCGCGCGCCTCCTGCGCAGGCAGGTCAGCTGCGTGTGCCACCGCCAGCGCCCGCTCCAAGATCGCCATCCCTTGACGCGCGCCGCAGACACGGCCGACGATGGGTCCGAGCGTAACCAACGCCAGTGCCAGCAGCGTGGGATCACCGCTCGCCTCCGCGAGCTGGGCGGCGCGTTCGGCGTCCGGCAACGCGCCGGCGCTGTCCCCCTGTCGATATCGGACGTAGGCGCGTACCGCGAGCGCCTCGGCCAGTGCGGGGCCATCGGCCTGAGCGATCAGCGGCTCTGCCTCGTTCAGCGCCTCCCGTGCGCGGTCGAGGTCGTCGGTGTCTTGAAACAGAGCGATCGCGTAACGGCTTAGGAATCCGAGTCGGTCGTCCTGCTTGCCGTCAACGCGCAGCCTGGCTCGCAGCGCATCCGCCATCTGGGCACCCTGGTCGGACTCGCCCGCGCGCATGTGCGCGAGCACTTCGCCCGCCTGCGCGTCCCGGCACAGGCGCTCGTCCCCGCCCTCGCGCGCCAACGCTCCTGAGCGCTGGTAAAGCTCGACGGCGTCCGTGCCCCTACCGCGGTCCAAGGCGGCGCCTGCGAGCTGCAGATACGCCGCCGCCGCCTCACGCCAGCGACGGGCTGAACTCAGCTGCGGCGCTCGCCGCTCAAGCGGACCGTCGACCAGGGCGTCGGCGACCGCCGCGTGACGGCGAAGTCGTTCACGCTCCGGCAACTGGCGGTAAACGGCATCGCGGACGATCGAGTGCACGAAGCTCCAGCCTTCATCGCCATCCCCGGTCAGAAAGCTCGCCGCGGCCAAGGTCTCGGGGGCGTCTCCCGACTGCTCCCCGCCGACCGCCTGAAGCTCCTCGAAGGTGAACGGCTCAGGCAGCACCGCCGCCCAGGCCAGCGCATGTTGCGCATCCGACGGCAAGCGCGAGATGCGCTCGTCGATTGCCTCGCTCACCGACCCCGGGACGAGCCGGTCGATCTTGCCCATCGCCTCGCGCTCCGGATTGGCATCTGCCAGCGTCCGTAACAGCTCCTCGCACAGGAACGGATTCCCGCCGGTACGCGCATGCAGCACCGACGCGAGCCGGGAGCTGGCCCGATCCTCCCCGAGAAGCGCACCAGCCAGCTCGCACACCTCATCTGGCGACAGCGCCTCGAGCTCGAGCTGCCCCAACACCCCGGCTCGCGCGAGCCGGTGCGCGACCCGCTCGATCGCGGGAGCGGGCCGCGCGGCCATCACCCATGCGACCGGCAAATCGACCAGCCGTGCCAGGCAGTAGTGCACCAGATCGACGGTGCCTGCATCGCTCCACTGCAGGTCATCCAGGCACAGCAGCAGCGGCCCGTCCACGGTCGTGCGCTCCAACCTGTCGACCACCATCCCAAACAACTCGCGTGGCGACTCGGTCGCCATCGCCGGCAACGGCTCGTCCAGCGACCGCAGCAGTTCCAGCACAGGGTCAAACGGCAGCGGCGTGGTGAGCGGCAGGCAACTGGAGCGCGCGACCCGGACGCCCTGGGCCGCTGATGTGGCAGCCGCCTCGTGCAGGAGCCGGGTCTTGCCAACGCCAGGGGCGCCACGCACCAGCAGCCCTCGCGCCCTGCCTTCCCGTGCCTCCTCGACAACGGCACGCAATGCCGCCAGCTCCGAGGCTCGGCCGATCAACACCGACGAAGTGCGCGCGGTCCCGGTCATCGGGTAGATGGTCCTCGCTCCGCGCCCCGGACGCACGCTCAATAGGCGGTTGTCCGCGACCGGTGCCGGGGGACCGCCTTGTAGGCGGGCTGCTGACCGCGGTTCCAGAGGATCTCGTCGACGTCGGCGGCGGTCACAGCTTCGCGCGACGCGGCGACGAGCAATTCGACGGCGTGGACCGCGCAGGCGCGGATCTCGACCTCCTCCGGCGACCCGTGTTCGATCAGCTCGCCCCGCTCGATCGTCGCCACCAGCTCCGGTTTGAAGTTGAGAATGCCGTCCAGCCGTAGGACGTGGGGGACGAGGTTGTCGGCGAACATCGTCAGCGCCCCGATGTCCTCGAAGCGGATCACGCCCGCTCGGTGCAGGTCGGCCGCGGCGATCTGCGCGCGCTTGAGGAATGGCACCTCCAGCTGCCCGTAGACCGACGTGTCGGCGAAGCACTCCCAGCGCGAGAGCGTCTCCACGAGCCCCACGGCGGAGGAACCGACGAGATCGAGAATCGGTCCAGAGTCGCTCAGGTGCCGTCCGAGGTCCCGCAGCGAGGCGGCGAACAGCCCCATCAGCTCGTGCTCGGGATCCTGGTCCATCAGCGGCGCCAGCTCGCTCGCCTCGATCGCGGACAGCTCGGCGGCGGTCCATGGCCGCGACTCCTCGAACCGCCGCCTGACGCCGGCCTCGATCGTTCGGTACCCGGTGCGCTGGCTGCCCTTGCGCAAGGTCGGGAACCAACCTGAGCCGAAGTTGATCGCGTCGAGTGTCAGCCAGAACGCCGCGACCCGCTGACGGTCGGCCGGATCGGTCAGGTCAGGCGGTGGTCCCGCTAGACCACCGCCTGAACCAAGCGCAGCCGCGTAGCCGGGTATCTGGCCGTGTTCGATCCGGACGTGCCGGGCGCGCTCGGCGACCTGCGCGCAGGCATCTCTGAGGGCGGTCACGACCACGGTCGTCGATACCGTAGACGGGGGCGATGCCAGAGGTTTCGGAAGAACTGCAGACGCTGCTCGAGGGGCTCAACGAGCCCCAGCGGGAGGCTGTCACCTACGGCGAGGGGCCGCTGCTGATCCTGGCCGGTGCCGGATCGGGCAAGACGCGGGTGCTGACGCACCGGATCGCGTACCTGGTGGCGACCGGCGTGGCGAAGCCGAGCGAGATCCTCGCGATCACCTTCACCAACAAGGCGGCCAACGAGATGCGGGAGCGGGCCGAGCTGCTGGTCGGCCGCCGCGTCCGGGCGATGTGGGTGATGACCTTCCATTCGGCCTGCGCGCGGATGCTGCGGGCCCACGCCGACCGGCTCGGCTACACCCGCCAGTTCACGATCTACGACCAGGCTGACTCGCGGCGGCTGGTCAAGCGCTGCCTCGAGGAGAACGGCGTCGACCCGAAACGGTTCACGCCGGGTGCGATCCACAACCAGATCTCGGACGCCAAGAACCATCTCCGCGACGCGGAGGCGTACGGGCAGATGGTCGGGTCGTTCTTCGAGCAAACGGTCGCCGACGTCTACCGCAGCTACGAGCGGGAGCTGCACCGGATGAACGCGATGGACTTCGACGACCTGCTGGTGCGGGCGGTCAACGTGCTCGAGCTGTTCCCGGAGGTTCGCGAGGCCTACCAGGAGGCGTTCCGGCAGATCCTCGTCGACGAGTACCAGGACACGAACCACGCCCAGTACCGGTGGCTGCAGCTGCTCGCGGGCCAGCGTCGGAACCTGACGGTTGTCGGCGACCCCGACCAATGCCTGCTCGAGGGAACCGCCGTGACGATGGCGGACGGGAGTCAGCGCCCCATCGAGGACGTGGCTGTCGGCGATCAGGTGCTCTCCGGCCACGGGAGTGGCGATTTTCGCCCGGCCACCGTACTCAGAGTCCACTGCTCGGACCGGCCACGAGGGATCGCTATCACCACTCGATCCGGCCGCCGGATTGTCAGCACCCCGGAGCATGTTCATTTTGCCGGTTACGTGGTCGGCCGGACACCGCAGCTCTACATGACTTACCTCATGTGGAGGCGCGACAAGGGGTTTCGTATTGGCCTCACTCGCACTTACACAAACGGACAGCCGAAGTCCGTTATGGGTCTGGCCATGCGCACGAATGCCGAGCACGCTGACGCCGCGTGGGTCATCTCGACGCACATGTCCGAGGCGGACGCGCGATTCGATGAAACCTCGTTGTCGCTTCGGTATGGAATACCGACCGTTCCATTCGTGGCTCGACCTGGGAACACGAGTCCCGGTCATTCGCTCGTTGGTGACCAGTACCTGCTGGATCGGTTGTTCTCTGATCACGACACGGATTCGGCGGGGCGACGCCTGCTGGCCGACGGGGGGCTGTCCTTTGAACGGCCACACGTGCAGCCCAGCACGTACACCAAGACCGAGGTGAAGCGACGGCGGCTGGCGATTGCGCTCTGCGGCGATCGTCGCGGCGCGCGACCCATGCACCGGATTGCGCTGTTTGGCTATGACGACGAGGGTCGTCAGATCCTGGAAGGGTTGGGCCTGAGCGTGCGATCGGCCCGGCGAGGCTCGGAAGGCTGGCGGTATGAGACGTGTTCGAAGGACATGAGGTCGATCGTCGCGACGGCTGAGCGGATCAGCACGGCGCTCGGGGATGTCGCAGTGCGGCCGGTTGCGCGTCTGGGCTCCAATCGGGAAGAACTGGCAACGAACTCGCTGCCGTTCACGCTGGCGTCTGCGGTCAGACCTGGGATGGTCATGTTCGACGACTCGGGGGATTACGACGTGGTGGAGTCGGTCGAGGCAGTCCGACTGACACGCCCGGTGTATGACCTCGATATCGAGAACACACACAATTTCATCGCGAACGGGGTCATCACCCACAATTCGATCTACGGCTTTCGCGGAGCCGACATCCACAACATCCTCAACTTCGAGGACGAGTTTCCGGAGGCCAAGGTCGTCAAGCTGGAGCAGAACTACCGCTCGACGCAGACGATCCTCGACGCCGCCAACGCGGTCATCTCCGGGAATCGCGGGCGCAAGGAGAAGCTGCTGTGGTCGGAACTCGGCCACGGTGACCCGATCCACGTCCGCGAGCTCGGCGACGAACACGCCGAGGCGCGGTTTGTCACCGGCGAGATTCAGAAGCTGGTCGACGAGGGCCTGTCGAGGCGGGAGATCGCGGTCTTCTACCGGACCAACGCCCAGTCCCGGGTGCTCGAGGACACGCTCGTGCGGTCGGAGATCGCCTACCAGGTGATCGGCGGCACGAAGTTCTACGAGCGTGCCGAGATCAGGGACGCGATCGCGTATCTGACGGCGCTCGTCAACGAGCAGGACGCGGGGGCCTTCACCCGGATCGTCAACTCGCCGCGGCGTGGAATCGGGACGACCTCGGTCAGCCGGGTGCTGGCATTCGCCAACACGATGGGGATCTCGGT
>Ga0123355_10011244_pt1 | contig 13781 bp, 5 predicted proteins | sample TergutEmb28metaG_3_FD_89872 | JGI IMG/M metagenome (GOLD analysis project Ga0123355, IMG submission 89872) | Embiratermes neotenicus P1 segment gut microbial communities from Petit-Saut dam, French Guiana - Emb289 P1 | ecosystem: Host-associated > Arthropoda: Insects > Digestive system > Gut ... | reverse complement strand
CTCGTCCATCCCGACCTCCTCGCTAAAGGAGGGGGTCAATTCCTGGTGTCGTCAGGGGATCAGTTTTGCATGGCGCCTGACACAAGGGGAGGCCTCGTTTGATTTCGAGACTGGCGACGGACGGCGCACGCTTGGATCCCTCGGACGAGAGTTTCATACGCGGTGGGCGAACCGCGGCCTAGGCTCGATCCACGCCCTGGACTGCGACAACAACGTCAGCGTCGCGAAGGATTGTACGGAGTTCTGCCAGATTGACGATCCTGGTCGTTGGTTCGAGGACCAGAACTACACCAAACCGGTCCATGAAGGCGAGATCGTTATCTTCAAAAGCGAGCACGGATTTGCCCTGGTCAAGATCCTGAAGGTCCTGTCGCGAACACCCGAGTCCAATGCAGAGCTGCGCTTCGCCTACGAGCTCCGTTACACCTAATGCTGAACGCCACGCCTCCGGCCATCGACGGCCGCGTTCTGCTTTATCCCATGTGTAGGTCAATGTCGTTCCACTGAAGGACTGAAGGCGCTCGACGACAAGGAGCGAAATCCGAGAGCAACCTGGCAGATTAGATCAGAACCCCGAACTGCGGGCAGCATGTTGCTCCCAATGTGGTGAAGCGACAGGACCAGAACATCGAACGACTGGCAGTCGAGGTGACTGGGACGGCGGTCACTGCGGTGTGATTTGAGCGGCTTTGAGATCGAAGAGTTCTTCAACTTTCTCCGACCTACCGTTAGGTTCTGTCCATGGTCATTTTCCGATCGGCGATGAAGAAATTAGATCACGCAGGACGCGGCAAGCGATAATTCTGTTCAAGGAGGCCATCAACACGCGCGCTGCCGTCTGAGGGCGTTTCTCCTTTTTACCTCACAAACAGGTGAAACAGTGATACCCCGAAAGCGGTGAGCACGGCTAAACTTGCTCCGCATCGAAGCTGGAAGGAGGAACGGGACTCGCTATGAAAGTTAGGCACATCGAGATCAGGAACTTTCGCGGCATCAAGTACCTCTCGTGGAATGTCAAGAGCGTGTTTGCCTGCCTTATCGGTCCCGGCGACACCTGCAAGACGACCATTCTTACCGCTCTTGACTACGCTCTGTCACCGCGCACCAGCCTTTCCTTCGATGATTCCGACTTCTTCAATCAAGAAACGGAAGAGCAGATCGTCATACAGGTCACGCTCGCCGAGTGGGACGAAACGCGGCCAGCGATCCAGTCCCTGTTTGAGGAGCGTAAATTCGCCCAGTACAAGTGTGGTCTTGGCACGAACGGCCCCGTGACCGAGCCCGCAGACGACGCCCCTGTCGCCGTGTCCGTTTCCCTTCGCGTAGACAGAGGTCTTGAACCCAAATGGTGGATCGTCAAGGGCCGAGATGAGTTCGAGGAGCAGGAACGCAAGCAGATCTACGCGACTGACCGCGCCACGCTCGGACTAAGCCGCCTCGACCTATACTCTGACTATCACTTTACATGGGGACGCAATTCTATCCTGACACGGCTGAGCGCAGGGACCGAGGGTAACCTGGAAGCCGTGCTTTCCGAACTGACCCGCGATTTGCGCGCGATAGACATCTCCAGCTATCCGAGCATCGCGGAGTGCCAAACTGTCGCCGATTCGGTAAAGACAGAGGTGAATGTCGTCGGCGTTCGACTAACGACGCTGTCGCCAAAGGTTGACATCCAGCGGCAGTCTATCGGCGCCGGCGCGCTCTCTCTTCATGAGGACAACGTTCCCTTGCGCAATAAGGGCAGCGGCACAAAACGCCTGATCGGCGCTGCCATGCAGATGAAGCTTCACGGCGGCAAGAACGTATCGTTGATCGACGAGATCGAAATCGGGCTGGAGCCCCATCGGATTCGGGGACTCATACACAGGCTCCGCAACTCCCCGCAGCAGATATTCGCGACCACGCACTCGCCAGTCGTCATCAGGGAACTAGACGTAGGAGCAAACGAGCTCTATGTGTGCAAGCGCGATGTTGGCGGCACCGTGACGGTACAAAGCCTTTCTACTGTATCTGACATACAAGGTGCCGTCCGCGTAAACGCCGAGGCGTTTCTTGGCAGCACGATCATCGCCTGCGAGGGGCCGACCGAGATCGGGTGCTTACGCGCCTACGATCTTTACAGACTCGATAGGAACGATCCGCCCGTCTGGAGCCTATCTACGTCCTATTTCAATTGCGGGGGCGCCAGCAACATCGTGCCCCTCTGCACACAACTCATGCAGCTTGGGTATAAGACCGCTGTTCTTTGCGATAGCGATGCGCCTGATCAACTCAGCGAAGCGGACGTCCAGGGCCTTCGGAGAGCCGGTGCGTATGTATGCCAGTGGGAAGAGGGCCATTCGACCGAAGAACAGCTAGCGGCGGAGCTCCCGTGGGAGCACGTGCCCGCGCTGCTGCGCCTCGTAAGCGACGCTCACGACACTATTGATTATGCAACCATTCTTGACGGTATACGAAAGGCTGCACGCCTTGCTCCTCTCAGCCTTGGTGAAGATCCGGCGACGTGGCCGGAAGCTCTAGTTATCAGACAGGGTATCGGCCAATGCATGAAGGACGGCAAATGGATCAAACGGATTGCCTACGCGCAGCAGGTCTTGGCATTTGCATTTCTTTACCTACCGGCGGACAGCACCATGCTGTCCCGCCTCGATGCGCTGTGGCGATGGATTCAAAGTGAGTGAGGCAGTCTATCGCGCCATAGCAGAGGCAGAGTCCGGTTTTGTGGAGTCACCCGCCGGCTGCGGCAAGACGGAAGCGATCGTCAGGACTGTCGGAACTTATTGTACTGACACGCAGCTTGTCTTAACACATACGCACGCAGGTGCCGATGCTCTGCGACAACGCTTTCGTGAACACGCCGTGACTACGTCCAAGTTCCACGTTGACACGATTGCCGGGTGGTCCTGGGGATGGGTCAGAAACTACCCACTCAATGCGGAGTACGGTGGTGCAACCGACATCGCCGACTGGAACAGCGTATACACGGCCATGACGAGCCTGCTCGAGAAGGACTTCGTGATACGCGGAGTCCTCAATTCGTATGCGGGAATAATTGTCGACGAATATCAGGACTGCACGGTGCCTATGCACGCCCTGATCGCACGGCTGAACGCGCTTCTTCCTTGCCGCGTCCTCGGCGATGAACTGCAGGGGATATTCGATTTCAACAACGATCCGCTCGTCAGGTGGCCGGATGTGCGGACAGAGTTTAGGAACGACCTCGGCACTCTCGATACGCCGTACCGCTGGATAAAGTCAAACAACCGTGACCTCGGACAGTGGCTGCTGCACAATCGCGCAGCATTCCGCACTGGCTGCGAGCCCGATTACATGGGGTCTCCCGTTGCAACACGTACGATCCGTTACGCTGACCTCGGCGCGCAACTGATCCGCCTGACCCACGAAACCGAAGGGAGTATCTGCATCATCCGACCCAAGGCGCGCGACCTTCACACTGCGCTCGAAAGCACGCTAGTCAACCACGGCTACCAAATCCTTGAAGCGAACGACCTTGGCGACCTGCAGAAGCTTATCCTCGCCCTCGCCGAGGGAACAACAGCGGCAAAGGGCGGGGCCGCGATCGACTTCCTAAGACGCGTCCATGCCGGCTTGTCGCAGGACGATCAGCACTTCATCACCAAGATCATTGGTGGAGAGTGCCGGCGCCCGCAGCGCGCAGACCGGCGGGCGCTGTACGAGCGACATTGTGACGGCGTCACACCACGCCTCCTTCGTGACCTCCTGGACTACTGCGACAACCTCTCGGGCGTGTCATGTAAACTGCGGCAGTCGGTCAGCGCGTTACGTTGCATCCTTGAGGAACATTGTGAAACAGGTGCGGACCTTAAGGGCCTCTATGCGCAGGAGATCGCAAGCAGGCGATTTCACAGCCGCAGTCATGTCTACCGTTCGATCGGCAGCACGCTACTCGTTAAGGGACTTGAATTCGATCATGCCGTGATCCTGCGTGGAGCGCACTGGCAGAAAAGCTGGGGCGGTTACAACGACCTGTACGTTGCCCTGTCACGCGGGTCGAAGAGCGTAACGCTGATAGAGATGGCATAGGGCATAGGGATTCCCTTATTCCGCACCAAAAGGAGTTTGGCTGACCTCGCTCCCTCGGCGGTTGTCGATTTCTGTCATCGACAAGGTCATCTCTAACATGAGCCGGCGTCTTGCCATATGGCATGAGCCTCCGCTCAAATTGCGTTTCGTGGGCGCGTGTACAAACTGTCGTCCTGCCTGCAGCTGGAACACGATTTCATGTCGTTAGGCATATTCATAACAGCCGCCCTGCTCTTGGGGGCTCCCTCACAGCAGCAATAAATGTCCACGAGCTTTTGTCGAGGTCGCCTCCGCGATCCCGCGCACATAGAGGGCGACCTGCCGGCGATATCTGCCTTCGTGAGCGCTGAGCTCACTGTCGGTCTTGAAATCCACTACAACCCATCCGTCCGCTTCGCGGAACGCAAGGTCGGCAATGCACTCGACCAAGGTCTCATCCTCGAGTCTCGTCACGATTGCGGCCTCGCGACGGCACAGCCCCTTCGCGCCAGCCGCGGCCGCTCGGCGCAGCAGCGAGTGTCCAAGCGCTGAAGTCGCAACCTCCACTGCCGCGTCGCGCTCCTCGTCGGACGCGCCCAGCAGCCGAGCGTGAATCTCAGTGTGCGCCGCGACGTCCTTGCGCTCAGCACTCAGGTCTACGGCCGCCAAGATTGCATGGACGAGTGTCCCAAACCTGGAACCGCCCGGGCGTGGACCGTCCGAGCGCGCGTCGACGATTTCGATCTCATCGGATCCTAAAGCGTCATCCGCAGATCGTGCCCGCTCAGTCGCCGACTGGACCACGCGCGAGGGCATCTCACCGCGCTCGATGATCTCGGCTCGCCGTGCGCGCCAGGATTCCCACTGGGCCTTTGCGGCCGCAGCCCGTCCCTCGGTGTCCTCCGTGAGGATCTTCTCCTGAGCAAGTCCGATGGATGGCTTCAACCCGAGCTTGAGGAGCTTCGGATCCCACCAGACGACGCGATGCGCACCGGCTTCGGGTGCGTGGACACCCGGCATGACCGACTCGCGAGGGCGAGGTACATCGGCGGGTCGGTGTGGAACACTTTCGTCACCGAAGACGGGAGTACCTGGGGACTGATTGGCGAGCGGCTCTCGAGCCTTCGAGGCTTTAGGGTGCACGCTGGGATGGAGGGCTGCGAGCCAACCCTCGCGCCGCTCATCCCCGATCACCGGCACGACGAGAACATCCCTTGCGCGGGTTGCGGCGACGTAGAGGAGGCGCACGGCCTCCTCGCGCTCGCTCTGGGCCTCTTCCGCTGCGCGCTCACGCAGCTCCGGCGGAGTGCAGCCGGCGAGTCGTTGAACGCATAGTCCACGCGCGGGGTCGGTCCAGCGGCTCGCGGTTTCCTGCACCGTCGTTGTCATATCGGCGAGCACGACGATCGGAAACTCGAGGCCCTTGGCCTTGTGGGCGCTCATCATGCGAACACCCTGGACGCCCTCCTCCATGAGGGGCGCCTCGGCTACCTCGCCGCGCTCAGCCTGTCGTTCGAGGTGCTCGACAAAGTTGCGAAACGAAATGAGTCCCTGGCGCTCCGCGCGCCGCGCGAGGTCCGTGAACCGTCCGATATTGGCAAGCGCCTGCATGCCGGTCGGCCAGATGGCGAAAGAGGCGTGGGCCCGGGAGCCTTCCAGGAGTTGCGTGATGGTGTCGGCCACCGGCCGGACGTTCCGGCGGCGGTGCAGCTCCCTTAATAGGCCGAGCGCTTCAGCGACTTCGGTCAGGGACGGCGGGAGGTCTTGCGGCACCTTACGGTAGGGGTGGAGCGCTCCGATCTGCTCGCGCCAGAGGAGCAGCGTTGCATCCGATACGCCGAGTAGAGGGCCGCGGAGTGTAGCAAACACCGCGAGCTCGTCGTCGGGGCGCTCGATGGCGGCGACAGCCGCACTCAGCGTCTCGACTTCCTCGCGAGTGTAGAAGGCACCGCCGCCCACCAGCAGATGTGGCAGCTCGCGCGCTTCGAGCGCTTCCACAAGTGGACGTGTCAGGTCTCTCCCAAAGGATCGCAGGTTCCGAAAGAGGAGACACACATGTCGCGGCTGCACCCTGACGCGCTCCCCGGGGCGATCTCTCTCAGTGACCGTCCATCCGCTCTCGCGTATCAGCCACTCGATCCAGGCCGCCACCGCATCCGGGAGCGACTCGTCAATGCGAGGATTGGTGATCTTGCGATAGTCGCCGTAGGGCGCCGGCACGGGTAGCGCAATCACCGCTGGCTGCGTGGCCTCGTCCGCACGGTGAGGGGCGAGTGGCACGTAGGCGCCCTCGCCTGCGATGAACCGTGGGCCAAACGCAGCGTTGACGGCTTCTTGAATTTCCGGCACCGACCGGAAGCTCACCGTCAGGTGAACCGGACGGGCGCCTTGCTCGATGAGCCTGCGCTGCACATCGCGGTAGAGCTGCACGTCGGCGCGACGGAACCGATAAATGGACTGTTTCGGGTCTCCGACCAGAAACAGCTTGCCCGGAACCACGCGCGCCGCGCGCCAATCCGCCACTTCCGGATCATCCGCCGCGAGCAGCATGAGGATCTCAACCTGCAGGGGGTCCGTGTCCTGGAACTCATCTACGAAATAGTGAGTGAGCCTCCCCTGAAGCTTGCCCCGTACGCTCTTGTTATCCCGCAGCAGATTGCGCGCATGAATCAGGAGGTCCGTGAAGTCGAGGCATCCGGCGTCCTGCTTGGCGGACTCGTAGGCCTCTACGACCGGCCAGAGCTCATTGCGCAGTCGAGGCGCGAGATCGGCTCCCGCATCGTCGATGAACCGCTTGAGTTGCGCGTGGAGGGCATCGCGACGGTTGCGCAGCCCGTCCTGCGGGAATTCGGGATCGTCGGCGTAGGCGAAACCCTTCCACCCCCAATGTCGGCCCCGCGCTACTTCTGCAACCCAGACCTCCAAAGCTTCGTAGTCACGCGCCCGGACGCGCTCGCTGCGCTCGACTTCCTCGATCGCCTTCGCGATCTCGTTGAGCGACCGACAGAAGTAGTCTCTGGGGTTGCACCTCGAGGCCCACTCGGCGAGAGACTTCATCTCGGTCAGGATCTCATCGATCGCGTGATCGCGGTCGAAGGCGGGAGCTACGCGCCAGGGCGTGGGGAAGTCCCGGTGCTCGATCAGCTGCCACGCGGCACGGCGCAGTACCCCGCGCGGACCCTCATCCGGTCCGCGCGCGCCGAACCCGCCCTCACGCCGGCGCCGGCGGAGGATGCGCCGCACCGCGGGGCCCGGGTTCTCGAGCTGCCTCTCGAACCAGCGGTCGAACGTCCGCTCGAAAATCGACGCCGCCGCATCCTCCGCAGCCACTTCAAAGTAAGGATCTACGCACGCCTCGACGGGATGCTCGCGCAGCAGGTCCGCACAAAACCCGTGGATCGTGCTGACCCGTGCCTCCTCAAGCTTTGGGAGCGCCAGGCGGAGGCGTTCGCGCTCTTCGCCCGCTCTACGGTCATCGAGCCGCGCCTTCTCGAGCTCCGCTCGGAGCCGGAGCTTCAGCTCCCCGGCAGCCGCCTCCGTGAAGGTCACTGCGACGATTCGATCGAGCTCGGTGTGTCCGGTTGCGAGAGCTGCGACAATGCGGCCCACCAGCGCCGTCGTCTTACCCGTGCCCGCGGCGGCTTCCACCAGGAGATTCGTGTCGAGCTCCTTCAGGATCATCTCGCGTTGATCCGCGTCCGCAAGCCGCCCGGCTGAGACGATGTGCTCTGGAGATGTCACGGCAGATCTCGCAGTGCGGTCAGCTCCGCGAGGCGCTCGCGGCGTTTGCGCGAGACCCGAATGCTTTCGTGCGGGCCGCACACCACCCGGTAGTCGCACATGTCGCAGGCATCCTTGATCGGAACCGCGGGCAAGAACCCCTGATCAATCGCGCGGCCGATGACATCGAGCACCGTTTCCGCGCGAGTCCGGCTTGCCGTATCGAGCGCCATCCGGCGCTCGGCGAACCCGCCGTCAGCGGTGCAATAGTAGAGTCGGCCGGACTCAACCGGTTTCTTAAAGAGTCTCTCCGCCACGAGCGCGTACAGCACTGGCTGGAGTGCCCTGCCACCCCACACCAGCGCGCCCTCGGGAACGCGTGCCTTGCCCGTCTTGTGGTCGGTCACCCGAAGGGTGCCGTCGCTGCGGCGCTCAATCAGATCCATCGACCCTCGCAACAGCACGCGATCCAGCACCTCGACCGGCTCGGGCGCGCTCGCCGGATCGGCCTCGCGGCGCAGGTGCTTGGGCAAACCAAACGCAAGCTCGAAGTGGGTCGGTGTCCACTCCGCATCCTCCGAGGCCACTCGTCGTAACCACTCGCGCAGGTCCAGTCGGATCGCCTCGATGGCGTCCTCCCACACCCGAGTGATGGCGGGGGCCAGACGCTCACGATACTCCGTGGCCACACTCGTGACGGCGGCGTCGAGATTCTCGAACGCCTGCTCGAGCCTCTCCGGGGTGAGCGGCAGCTGCCTGGCAGCGCGCAATGCACCGAGCAGCCGGAACTGGACCTCGTGGATGAGTGCACCACGCGTGAGCGGATCGAGTACTTCCAGTGCCTCGATTTCCTCGCGGGGCCGGAGCTGATGGATCGCCTGCAACAGAAAGCGGTACGGACAGACTGCAAAGCTCTCGAGCGCAGTGGGCGAGTAAGCGCGCTCGCCGATCTTGTGGCGGGCGATCGCCGCCATTGTCTCGGCGTCGGGATCGATGAGACCGTCGGAAAACGACCAACCCCTGCGCCAGCGTCGTGCACGGGCGCGGAGCGCCCGAGCCAGGTGAGCGTTGGCACCAAGCAGATACGCCGCAGCACCGACGCTCTTCGCCGGATCTGCATCCCTGACGCGTGCAAGCGTGGCGAGATCGTATTCCGTGTCATCGATCGCCTCCTCCGGGCGCTCAGGCGCGGGCCAGCCGAGGTGCGCCGCTCCGTGGCTCTCCGCGCGACGAGTGAGCTCATCAAGGCCCGGCAGCTCGCCCTCTGCCGCGCGCAGCGCCTCGAGTGCATAGAAGGATGACACCCGTGCCCGCGCGTTCTCCATCTCGATTCGTGGCCAGGACAGCGCCAGCTGGCGAGTTGCCGCACTCGCTGCCAGGCGCAGTGCGAGACGTTCCTGCGCTACGCGAAGCGGTTGGGTTGCGAGCCCGGTCGCACCGAGTGCGTTGCGCGCATCATCAGGCAGCAGCGGATCCTGAAGAATGCGCTGCGGAAAGAGCTTTTCGGCGAGACCCGGAACGAAGACCACCTCAAAACTGAGCCCCCGCGCCATCTCCACCGGTGCGACAAACACCGCCCCATTGGGTCGCGACTGCGGTGCCACAGACAGTTCGCGCAGTCTCGGGGTGAGCACGTGTTGTACGGACAGGAGATTGACCGGACCCACCGGGCCTAAGGGCTCGAGCTCCGCGAGCACTCGCAGGACACCCGACGGCTCACGCAGCGCGGAAACTGCGAGCTCCTTCAGGCTCGCGAGCCAGTCCGCCCACGGTGCGTCGCGAGGCAGCGCGGCAAGCTGCTCGATGAGAGGCAGCGCGAAGGTGGTCAAATGCTCCAGATCGATCGCCGTGCGAGCCAGCGCATCGGCACGTGCATCGTCCTCTTCGAGCTCGCTGCGTCGCACGGCAAGCTCTTCCTTCAGGCCTTCGAGCCTGCGCCGCCAGCGATCTGCTCCTCCGATCACCGCGGCATCGACGAGGAGACGTTCCCAGCGCCAGGGGGCGCGCAACGTCCCCTCGAGGATCGGGGCGTCGGGATCGAGGTCTTGATCCCCGGGAGCTTGGGGCGTCTCTCCCGCATCGTCCCCGGGCTGAGGAGTGAGCGGGAGCTTCTCCTCGGGTGGCGTCCACGCCTCGTCTACCGACACGCCGGCTTGCGGCACCTGCGAAAGGGACAGGTACTCGGCGAAGCGGCGCGCCGAATACCCCTCAAGGGTGCACGCCAGCAGCGCGAGCAGCGCGCGACCGGAAGGGTCCGGTCGCGTACTCCCGCGTGCGAACCAGGCCGGGATCCCGGCGCGCCGCAACGCCTCCTCCAGGTGTGCTCGATAGAGACCCGGGGCACGCAGGAGGATCGCCATGCGATCAAACGGCACCCCGCTCGCGGCCTCAGCCTGCATCCGTCGGGCGATCTCCACGCACTCGCGCGCTTCCCCCGGCCAGGAGGCCAGCGACACGGTCGCATCGAGTGGCCGCACCAAGGGAGCGGAGTCCTGGAAGAGGTGGCGCTGCAGGTTTGCGAGCGAGCTCTCTGGTCCTTCGGCGCTGGCGAAGGTAGCCGCGACACCTAACAACGCGGCTAATGTCTCGATGGCTGTTCCGTCACCTTCGGCAGCCGTGGCAAATACTCGAGACGAGTGCGCGAGAATTGCCGCCACGAAGCGCTGTTCCAGAGCGTCATTCAGCGGCAGATCGAGCAACAGGAGCGGAAGGTCCGCGGAGGAAGTGGCCCCCTGCCCGATCACCTCTGCGGCGATCGAAAAAACCTCAGCACGATCGGAGAGTTGGCTGTTGGCCAGTTCCTCTTCGATCGCGGCGAGGAATGGCGCAAGCGGCGCAGCCTCTGCGACGGCACGCACACGATCCCAGGTCACCCCGGCCGCGCGCAGATCTTCGAAGGTTCGGGCCAGCGCCCGCGGAAAACCGGGACGAGGCGCAACCGTAGCCAACCGACCTGCTTCACCTCTGTCCAGGACGCGATGAACTGCTCGCGTGACCACCGCGGTGAGCGAGAGAGATGTGCACGGCAACAGCTCTCGGCGCGCGAGCACAGGCGCCGCGAGCCGTGCGGCGAGGCGATTGAGAGTGAGGCGCTGAATGCCAAAGCGGGATCCACCGTCGGCGACGAGTGCGTGGATGAGTTGGTCCGCTGCAATCGCATGGGGGACCAGCACCAGGACCTGCCGGTCGCACGCGAAGGTCGTTAACCAACGTTGCGCCGCATCGAGGCGAGCTTTGGCGCTCGATGAGACCACAAGCTGCCGGAAACTGGCTGCAGAAGAGGCTACATCGACCATGCGCTCAGGCCGACATCCGTCCGCCGGTTGCCGCGACGCTCGTTCGAGGGTCGGTCCCGGAACGTCTTGGACCAATCGTCAGTCGATTTCCGCGAGCGGCCCCTCATTAAGCAGGTCCCGAGTGTTGCGCCACCCCGGCATGTTGGAGTCCAGAATCGATCGGAATCGCTCGTTATGGTTTGGAACGACGAAATGGGCAATCTCGTGAAGCGCTACGTAGTCGAGGCAACCCGGAGGAAACTTCGCTAGCTCGAGATTCAGGCGCACCATGTGCCGGTCTGGGCTGCTGCTTCCCCATTTCGTTTTCATGCGTTGGATGGTGAAACCGCTGAAGCTTACACCGAGCTGCTTCGCCCACTTGTCGAGGAGCGGCCCTGCCCGCTCCCGCAGTTCAGCCCTATACCATTCGTCCACGATTCTGCGGCGATCGTCAGCGTTTGAGCCCTTCGGCACAGACAGTTCGAGGGTATGGTGGCCGAGAGCGACCTCCGCCCGAGCCGCCTCTCTGATGCGGAGCAAGTATCTATTGCCCCAAACTCGATGGCTTTCCCGCTCAATGTACTCGCGCGGCGACTCGCGAGCCTGGCTCCGAACGTTGCCCTGATGCCTCCTGATCCATCCGATCTTCGCCGCGGCAAATAAGCGGATGCTTTCGATCGTCATATGCACAGGCGCGGAAACGCGGACCCGCCCCGTCGGCGGATAAACGCTCAGATGTACGTTCTTGATGTCCTTGAACAGGACATCGATCGAAACGCCTCCAATGACGATCTCATGCACCATCAGTATTCGCTCTGTGCTTTGATGATGAGAAAGATTCGCTCCACCTCCGCCACATCCTTTAGCAGGCCATAGAGCGCGGCCTTGATAGACCGTTCTTTCGCTTCTACCCCGCGCCAAGCGTCCGGACGAGCAGCTTTAACCGCCTCGTCGATTCGAAGCGCCAGAGCCTCGTCGTTCTCTAGGTTGTTGAACAGCGCTCGTTTGCCCGGCGTGTCAATTCTCGAGGGCACGGTCCCTGCCCCGCCATCTACCACCTTGGTCACGAGCTCGCCGATTTGACGCAGGTAGGCTTCGTAGTCCAGCGCCTTTGCCTTGCGGTCTCTGATGATCTCGGCGAGAAGCTCGGACATCCGATCATAATAGACGGGATCGTTCAGGTGTTCCTTGACGATCTTGCTGCGCACGTTGTTCTCGATGGTCTCCGCAATCGCATCCTTATTCCCCTCAAGCCTAGAAAGCTTTTCTCTAATGGCGTCCGCAAGGCCGGATTTCACGATCAGGTCGAGCAGGCTCACATTCTCGAACGGCGAGATCTTCCGCGCCTCATCGGCCTCGATATACGTGTTGATGAGATGCCGCATGTCAGCTTCGTAAGCCTTGAGATCCAGCGTCTCGTTGCTGGCAAGACGCACGATCTCGCGCGCATCGAGGGCCCGGTTAATCCTCGCCTTGATCGAGTCGATTTCCGCCAGCGAATATCCCGCTTCCTCCAGCTCGTCGGCAATTCCCGCATAGGCGCGGACGAGCCCCGCCACCGCCTTGTAGAGTGCCGAGCGCTGAGGCTCCCGCTCCTCCAAGTCCGCGGACTTTTCCGTGTTGCCGCAGAAGTAGTGGATGTACTGGAGCTCCCCCTTAGGCGGCTCCACGGGCTCGGTGACCAGCGCGAAGACCTCCAAAGCCGCGTCAAGGCGCTCGCGGCCCTTCTCGAGGCGGTCCTTGAGCAGCACGGCAGGATCAGCGCCACCGCTGCTGGTATCCAGTTCAGAGGTATAAACGGCGATCGCCTTCTCGACCTTCTTGAGGAGCCCTTTGTAATCGACGATATATCCGAATTCCTTGTCCTCCCCGTCGAGCCGGTTCGTACGGCAAATCGCCTGGAACAGGCCATGATCCTGCATCGTCTTGTCGATGTAGAGGTACGTGCAGGACGGGGCATCGAAGCCGGTCAGAAGCTTATCCACGACGATGAGGAGCTTCATGTTAGCCGGTTCCTTCTTGAAGAGGAACTTGGCATTCTCCTCGTAGGTCTCGGTCTTCGTCATGCCAGGCAGCGGCGTAACGGCCTTTAGGAGCTCCGTGTAGGTGTTGTAGATAAACTGTTTGTCGGTCTCTGAATTCGCGCCAGTCTCCTCGAGCGTCACGTCTCCGGCCAGCGGGTTGTAGGACGTGATAATGGCGCACTTGCCCTTGAAGGGCGTCTTCTGAAAAAGCTCGAAATATTTACAGGCTTCGTAGATGCTGGACGCTACGAGAATGGCGCTGCCGCGCTCACTGGAGAGGCGCGGCTTGACGCTGAAATCGAAAATGATGTCTTCGACAACCTTGTCCATTCGGGCGCGGGAACTGAGTACGATCTGCATCGTCCCCCACTTTTTTTTCAGCTCGTCCTTCTGCCAGTCGTTCAGCCCCTTCGTCTTTGCCTCGAACCACCGATCCACCTTTTCAGGCGAAGATATCCACTGATCGATGTCGCGCGCCTCATATACGAGATCGAGGACGACCTGATCCGAAACCGCTTCGCTGAACTTGTATGTGTGAATATAGTGCCCGAAGTCCTCCAGCGTGGTCTTCGCATCCCGGCGCAGCAACGGCGTCCCCGTAAATCCGATGAACACCGCATTCGGCATCATCGCCTTCATGACTTCGTTGAGCTTCCCGCTCTGCGTGCGGTGGCACTCATCGACGAAGACGACCACCTCACCGTAGGTGGGATTG
>Ga0123355_10011240_pt1 | contig 13782 bp, 15 predicted proteins | sample TergutEmb28metaG_3_FD_89872 | JGI IMG/M metagenome (GOLD analysis project Ga0123355, IMG submission 89872) | Embiratermes neotenicus P1 segment gut microbial communities from Petit-Saut dam, French Guiana - Emb289 P1 | ecosystem: Host-associated > Arthropoda: Insects > Digestive system > Gut ... | reverse complement strand
AGGCGTGTTTCAAATCCTGTTGACACTGTAATTTGTCATTGCGGGCTTGACCCGCAATCTTTCTTGTAAAATCGACTTTAGAAAGAGATTCCGCATCAAGTGCGGAATGACGGAATTGAAACATGCCAAAAAAAATTAATAATTTCGTGGGGTAATCATAAAGAAAGATTGAGGGTGTACGCAAACGGGGCAAACCTTTGGAGCTTTTTCATTTGTATGGCGATATCCACAATTAGCACATTCCCATTCAACTGGGTTATCTTTAAGGAATACTTTACCCTCTTCTATATTTTTTGCTAATGCTTTGTAGCGTTCTTCATGTTCTTTTTCAATCGCACCTACTTGTTCAAATAAAGATGCAATTTTGTCGAAACCTTCTTCTTTTGCCACTTTTGCAAAGTTTGCATACATGTCTGTCCACTCAAAGTGTTCACCTTCGGCAGCATCTTTTATGTTTGTTAAAGTATCAGGCACTTTACCATCATGTAAAAGTTTAAACCACAACTTTGCGTGTTCTTTTTCATTGTCTGCTGTTTCTGAAAAAATCTTGGCAATATGCTCATAACCATCTTTTTTAGCTTGTGAGGCATAATAAGTATATTTATTACGTGCCATTGATTCGCCAGAAAATGCGGCCATTAGATTTGCTTCTGTTTTTGTACCTTTTAAATTTGACATACAGCAACAACTCCTATGTTTTTGTTTTCGTTATATAATTTTGACAAACTGTTAGTAGAATGTCAAGGTATAAAAAATATAGGGTATTTCCAAATTTGTGTGGCTGTAGGGGACGCGCCCCTGCGCGTCCCGCAAAATGGAGGGTGTGTGTTATTATTGGCGGGACGCACAGGGGTGCGTCTCCTACATGAAGAAAGCCCCAAAATATATAGCCCCACAATCCTTGTATTTAACAGGGTTGTGGGGCTACATATTTTAAGACTCTTTTATATTAAAGCCTGTTTAATTTCTTCTGGTAATTTTTCTCTTTCACAGTGCATAGCAACTGTAAAATGAGTATGAAACTCTTCTGAAATACCATCTAACTTACTTTTTAGTTTTACCAACGAATCATCGTCCATTTTGGTTACAATATTCATAAAACTGTCAACATATATGTGTTGGATATCACTGTTTTGAGATAATACCCCTCTAATAAAACCAACAAATTCACGATAGTTGTCTAAAGTATTTTTGCCTGCTTCCACCAAGCGAATATCCCGGTGTAAATCATGAAGCCGTCGATTATCATCATCAATAAATACTACAACACCATCAGTAACCTTTGCGTCTTCGTTAGCCTTGTTGATAATCACGCGCGTCTTACCTTCACCTTTTAAGCCCGCCAAAAATTGTACCATATAGAGTCGCCTCCTATTAATATATACTGTGTTTACAAAAGTATTATAGCATATTCATAGAGTAAAACACTACATAATTTATAATAATTTTCAAGCGTGTTTCATTTCATGGGTTTTGTATAAAACCATCCACACACAGCCGCCGTAAGTGGTACAGCTATTAACATTCCCATGCTTCCAACCAAAGCGCGCAATAATTCTACAACAATCATTTCCATGTTTAAGAGTTCCATAAAAGAAGTATAATGCATCATAAGTAGTAAAATTAGCGAAATTGAACTGCCAATATAAGCCAATATCAAAGTGTTTAACATTGTTCCAATTACGTCGCGTCCAATGTTTATGCCTGACTTAAATATACTTTTAAAATCAGACACCCCTCCTGATTCGTTTAATTCCCATAGGCTGGAGGATATTGACATTGCAACGTCCATAATCGCACCCACTGCACCAATAATCACCCCAGCAAAAATGAGGGCGCGGAAATTAATATTCGCATTAAATTGCATAAGTGTCCTAGTATCACTATCAATAACGCCTGAAAGGTGCATTATACCATTCATTATTGCCACTAAAAAACCCGCAAACATAACTCCACCAAGGCAGCCAATAATTGCAGATAATGCCTTTTTGTTTACTCCAATAACTATAAGTAGTGTTGATAAAATGGCGTATGCACTAACAATAATAGTTGTGATATAAATATTCCGTTCATTTAAAATAGCTGGGATAAACACAAAAAATATAGCCATATAAATAAAAACAAGTGATATCACAGCATTAATGCCCTTAATTCGCCCAAAAAAGAGCATTAATGCAAGAAATAACAAAGCTAGTATAATTATAAAATGGGTTCGTATTAATTCTACAAATTGAAACTCACTATCCCAATCGTCATAAAATAATACCACTCTATTCCCTACAGAAAGTGGTATTGTGGGAAGTGCCAAAAAATCTGTATGGAAATAACGCGCCAAAACCTCTTGCCCACGTCTCTCACCGCCTGTTATGTGTGCTGTAAATACTACAGTGATGTTTGTCATATAACCATGTGAAAGCTCAATTCTTTCTACGGTATGCTCTAAAATTTCTGTAATACGTGCGTTGTAAAATGTTGGTGCAAATTCATTGTTTTGATTTCCAGATAGAGATTCTGCATTAAATGTGGCAACTTGATTACCTACTATCAAAAATCCAGCAGACAACACTAAAACTATAAAATAAGATAAAATTTTGTTCATCTAAATCCCCTTCATGTACCCATTATCCATATATGTAACTATATAATACTAAATATGCAAAAGCCACGTCAAATTAACGTGGCTTTCATGCTTTTCTCTTTAGTGTAGTAGTTAAAACAATTACTCTTACTCTCGTGCCATTAGCACATAATGAGGATTAACAGGGTAATCATCTCTTGTTAGATGGAAATTTACATGAGGACCTAATAAACTTCCAAATATAGATGGTTGCCCTACACCACCCAAAACTTGACCACTACGAACAATATCACCTTCTGAAACAAGTACATTGTCCATCAGTTGCCCATAAGTGGCTACCCAACCATTACCATGGTCAACTTTAACGTATCTGCCACGTACAACATTACGCCCAACTGCAAGTACTCTACCATCAGCGGCGGCACGAACTGCGTCACCTTCTTCGGCAGAAATGCGCAAGTCGTCATTTGTGCGAAGCTGGTCGAGTGTAGGATCGAAAATTGGGAATGTTCTGCTAAAATCCATTACAATCTCGCCATACAATGGCCATACCATGGTATCACCCTCTGCAAATGGGACAAATGCCTGAGGGGCTGGTGTTGGTGCTGGTGGGGCGGGTGGTGGTGGCTCTGGTGTTGGTTCTGGCGTGGGTTCTGGAGTAGGCTCTGGTGTTGCCTCTGGCTCTGGCAATGGTGATGGAGCTGGCGTTTGCCTTGGTCTAAACCATGCTTCTTCGTCTATTGCCGACAAGTAACTATCAACTTGGTCAGCACCCGCTAGAATGGCATCTTCTTCATATGCCAAATCATAGTATGGTTCTTCCGAACCACGGTTGGTTAGAGTAATCACCAATGCCAACACGGCAACTGCCCCTAAACATGAATACAGTGCGATGAAAAATCCTTTTTTACGAAAAATGCTGTTTTCCGATAGGTAAGTTTTTTTCACTCGCTCACCTCCTAATGATTGTTATACTCGTGAAACGAATTCTTTTCCGCCATGTGCGGTTCTTTTGCCCGATTGCTTCGTCATCAAAAAGCCTTACGTACCTTTGGGTACGCGCGGTTTTTGTTTCCTTGCACTCGCACAAAAGTCCTCACACCTGTCTGGAAAATCTTTCGTTACACGAGTATATTTTGAATAAGTGGGATGGCGCGTTCCCATTTAAACAAAATGACCGTATACTTATACGTAGTTGCAGTATTGCCCCAAGAGGTGAAAATTTATACTTATGTTGTGTAACTTATACATTAGCATGGCAACACAAATATCCAAACTACATAGTATGGTAAAAAAGGCGTGTTTCATTTCATTTTACGATGATTTTTTTGTAGGGGATGCGCCCCCGCGCATCCCGCAAATGGTGTAATGGCGGGACGCGCAGGGGCGCGTCCCCTACATGAAACACGCCCACAAAATCCTTGAATGGAGCATTTTTATGCGTAGACTTCATCTAAACAGAAGACAAAACATTAGACGCGAAGGACAAAATTACCAAATCAATCCTGTTCATCCAAGTATACCATCTGTGCCATTACGCCCACTTCCAGAGCCACCAAAAGACTCTATTGTGATTCCACCACCTCATTCTAATGGAGATGGACATGGAGACTGTATTCACACTGCAAAATTTCATCATCCTACAAAATTTACAGATTACGGTAATCATCCCTATGTTGTGGATATTAATAAGGCAACTTTACAAAACTCCAATTTTCGTACTACAATATGGACTGGTGAATATTTACAAGTGACTCTAATGTGTATTCCTGCTGGTGAAGATATTGGTTTAGAACTCCATCCAGATACAGACCAATTTTTACGCATTGAAGATGGTCAAGGGCTGGTGCAAATGGGTGAAACAAAAGATAAATTGCACTTTAGGCAAGCTGTTTTTAATGATTCTGCTGTATTTGTACCCGCTGGAACTTGGCATAATATTGTTAATGTTGGCTCTATTCCGTTAAAACTTTATTCTATTTATGCCCCCCCACATCATCCCCATGGTACTGTTCATCCAACCAAAGCAATTGCCGAAAAAATGGGGGACTAATGATAAAGCATAAACGCAAAATTCATGTTTTCGTCATTCCGCGCTTGACGCGGAATCTCTTTCTTTAGCTTGCAATTTGGGCAAAGAGATTGCGGGTCAAGCCCGCAATGACACCTATCTTAGTGTCTATGAATGATAAAGGTCTAAATTTCTATATGTTTTGTCTTTTCATCTTTAAATGTGTGTGTTATAATAATTCAATAAAAAAGCGGCTACGCCGCTTTGCGGGGGCTTGGGGGCAGCGCCCCCCATTGGGCGACGGAAATTGTGTAAGCAATTTCCTAGCAAATAAAAATAATCAGGGAGGATTCCGCATGAAATTAGTAATGGCTATTATCCACGATGAGGATGCTTTTCATATCATGGACCATCTTAATGCCAAGGGTTTTAGTGTCACCAAGTTGGCATCCACGGGCGGTTTCTTACGCGCTGGAAACACGACATTGATTTGCGGTGTGTCTGAGGAGCGCATCCCAGAATTAGTGGAAGTTATTGAGAAAAAGTGTAAAAGCCGTAAGCAAATCACATCTGTTAATGCAATGAATGTGAATGCAAACGAGAGTTTTGCACCCTACCCCGTAGAAGTCACAGTTGGTGGGGCAACCATCTTTGTGTTGGGCGTGGAGGAATTCAGGAAGGTATAGGATTATTATGGACACAAACATGAAAGTATCAGAAATGTTGGCGGCGCGCTTTAGCCAAACAAATACGGTTGCAGAGCGTACAGTTGGGGAAGATTTTCGTTTTACTCTAAATCGCCTTAGCGATGAGGGTTTGGCAGAGCGCCTGCAAGGTTTACTTGGTGAAATTGGCACACAGGGTAAAAAAGTTGCAGAGCATATGGATTTTGCAGAACTGAAAATCTATCGTGGGTTAATCACCAATTTTATTAATGAAGTTGTTACCCACTCTCATGAATTTAGCCGTGAGAACTTTTTGGATAGGCGGGGGCGACACCATGTTTATGGTATAGTACGTCTTGTAAATCAAGAACTTGACGAACTTGCGCAAGAGTTGTTAAAAAAAGAAAAAGACCATCTTTCACTTCTCGACAAAATTGATGAAATTAATGGGCTTTTATTGGATATGATTGTGTGAGCCACGCGTATATTTGGGAAGCAGAAAACAAAAATGCCCACGAGTTTGCAAAAGGGCTAAATTGTCTTAAAAAAGCGGCTACGCCGCTTTACGGGGGCTTGGGGGCAGCGCCCCCATTGGGCGACGGAAATTGCGCAAGCAATTTCCTAGCAAATGAAGAGGGCTTTGGCAATAATGGCAATTCTTGTGAATGTATCTCTTGTAAGGTTTTTGAAAGTGGAAACCATCCAGATACCATCTATGTAACTGGTACTAAATCTGGTTCAATTGGTGTTGATGACGTTCGCGAACAAATAATTTTGCCCATGTCTTCAAAACCTTTTCGTTATAAATACAAAGTATTCATTGTGGAGAATGCAGAAACTCTCACCCCACAGGCGCAGAACGCCTTGTTAAAAACTATCGAGGAACCTGCCCCATATGGGGTTTTTTTGTTTGTTTGCAAGCATATTCACAATTTTTTGCCAACTTTAATGTCGCGCTGTGTAAGAAAACGTAAACAAACAAGTGATACCAAAATAACGGCAATATCTTCAGAGATTGAAGAATTAGCACATGAAATATATTACGGAATACAGGGCAAAGATATATTTGACGCTTTTCTTATGTATCGTTTATTTGAACCTTACAAGGATTCAAAAGAAACCATACAAAATATATTAAACTTGTTATATAGCCTATATTGCGAAAGATTTAAATATAATCAACACACATCATTAATTAATGCAATTGAAGCGATTGTAAAAACAAAAAAGATTCTTTCGCAAAACGGCAATACCCAATTAGCCTTAGAGTTGTTATTATTAGAGTTGTCAAAAGTATAAAAATTCTAGCGTGTTTCATTTTCGTCATTCCGCGCTTGACGCGGAATCTTTTTCTAAAGCCAATTTTACAGGAGAGATTGCGGGTCAAGCCCGCAATGACGGAAGTTAAAATATCAACGTAAAATGAAACACGCCAAAATTCTAAATAGATACAAATGAAAGGATATGAGTGCCATGACAATTATTGGAGTGCGTTTTAAAGATGTTGGGCGTATCTATTATTTCGACCCAGGGGATATAAATGAAGATGAACTAAAGCAAGGTACACCTGTAGTTGTTGAAACAGCACGAGGTATAGAATATGGTTTTATTGCACTGGAGTTGCGTGATATTGAAATTAATGAATTAAACCTACCTGTTCGCAAAGTTTTGCGTATGGCAACTCCATCAGATACTTTACAAGAAGAAGAAAATCGTAAACGTGAAGCGGATGCAAGAATCATATGCCAAGAAAAAATAGAGAATCACAATTTAAAAATGAACCTTGTGGATGTGGAATTTACTTTTGACCTTAGCAAAGTTGTATTTTTCTTTACAGCAGATGGACGTGTAGATTTTCGCGAACTGGTAAAAGACCTTGCTGCCACCTTTCGCACAAGAATCGAATTACGCCAAATAGGTGACCGCGACGAAGCAAAGATGTTAAACGGAATGGGCATTTGTGGGCGAACTTTATGCTGTGCTACTTTTTTGAATGAATTTCAACCAGTTTCTATTAAATGTGCAAAAGACCAAGGGTTAAGTTTAAATCCTTCAAAAATCTCTGGTGTGTGTGGGAAGCTAATGTGTTGCCTTAAATATGAAGAGGATACCTATGTAGAACTAGGCGAAAATATGCCAAATGTGGGTGACTTAGTTCGTACGCCTGATGGTGATGGTGATGTTGTTTCGGTGTATACACTAAAACAAATGATAAAAGTCACAATCAAAAAAAATCTTGAAGAACCACTAATTGAAATCTACCCCGTTGACAAAATAAAAATCCTTGAACGTCGTCCCCAATGTGATAGAGGTTGTGGTTGTTCTTCTTGTAGCGGACATCATTCGTAGGGGACGCGCCCTACATGACCATAGGAATTTAGAAATGCCAATCAAGAGTTGGTTTCAATGTATCGTCATTGCGGGCTTGACCCGCAATCTTTTTAAAGAGATTCTGAGTCAAGCTCAGAATGACGGGGATTTTCAGCGTTGCGAAATTTTAACCTTTGATTCGCATTGGAAAAACCAAAATTATAATATAGGGATGATAAACCAATGAATAAAAAAGCAGTGGGATTGTTGTTAGTTATTGTATTATTAGTTAGTTCTTGTGGATTATCAAGGGACTCAAGGGATAACTCACAGGAATCAGACTTAAACGAACCAACAGAGGAATATATTGAAATTGAAGAAAAATTTGTATTACCACAAGAAATATACAACCTAATTGAAGAAAATAGACGATTATCATTTCCAAGTCATGCTCCAAACTTTGATGAACATTTGCAAGAATTTTTAACAACCTTTGATTCACAAAATTCTGAAAGAGATGCCGAAATTGCGGCATTTATCTTAGATAATCCACGGCGATGGGCAGAAGGATTTTTACCACCAGCAGAATTAACACACCAAGAAATTTTGGAAGAAATAGACTTCCTGTTTGATTTACTAAGATATGGTTATGCGGCATATCAGTATGTAGGGGGCGACGAGGCTTTTAATAATCTACGCGAATTAATGACATTATCACTTTCAAGCATGAGTGACCCATTGGATATTAACTCATATGTGTATAATTTGCTAAAACCATATTTGATGACGTTAATTTTTGATAATCATGTATTGATATGGAATGAAAGCCTTGGAGTTGAAAGTAGATTTTATATAAACGATGAATTAACTGTTAATTTAATATATGATAGCTATTTTGTTGAAATTAATGGACAGCTTTATCGTGTGCTTGATTCTGATAATGTATTTCCTACGTTAACTCCCAATGGGGAGTTTGCTTGGGCATTTGGTTACTTATCTTTTAATCATAGGGATTTTAATACTCAAAGACAACCAATAGAAAAAACTATTCGTCTTGAAAATGTTGAAAATGAAATAATTACCCACACTATAGAATTAAGCCCAATATTTAACTATGTGCATAATACCCCCTCTGAAGATTTTGTTATCACTTATGAAGTTGATGGAATTCCTGTATTACGGAACAGAACTTTTATCCACACAGATACTCAACATCAAGTATTTCTTAATTCAAGCATATCATTAAGGAATGAGCCAGTTATAATAATTGATTTAAGAGGGAATTGGGGAGGCAGTGATTCTGCAACATCTCCGTGGGTAAGGAATTTTACAGGGGTTAATCCAAATAGTAACTTATTTACTGCACATATGCAATTGGACACTTTAACTACCAATGTATTTAGTCGTGGATTTTTGGTAAATTTACCATACCCAAGATGGAGGATTTTAGTGGATTCTCAACCCACATCCACCATACCAATCCCAAATGATACCCTTGTTATTGTGCTAACAGATGGTGCAATTAGTTCTGCAACGGAAACATTTATTGGTAAATTACGCCAAATGGATAATGTGCTTGTAGTTGGAACTAACACACATGGCTCTTTGCTAACCACAGCCATGCAGGCGGTCAACCTTCCAGCAAGTGGGGTAAGTGTATGGTTTGGTACATCATTAAACCTTAGACCAGATTTTTCTCAATTTGAAGGTATTGGATTTATGCCTGATTTATGGGTAGACCCACAAGATAGCCTTGGACGAGTTCTTAGATTTATAGAAAACTCATGATTGCAAGTTGGTTAAGGGGTTTGGGAAATTAATTGCTTTAAGTGTGGTCACTCTCATGCTATAATTGTCATAGTTACGATGCAATCGAATGAACAAGGTTTATTTGGGTTAAGAGGTGATTTTCAATGAGTAGATTTACTTGTAATTCATGTGGCGAAGAATTAGGTGAAATATACCTAGGGTCGAAAAGTATTACGGGTAGGTATAATTATACATGCCCCAAGTGTAATAATGATTCCTGTGTACAAAAATGCAAGAATTGTGGAAAATATCATAGTAATATTGCTCCTGTTTTTTCTTTTTGTGACAATTGTTCAAAGCAAAAGCGATAGACATAATGTTTGTATTTTCACGCAGACAGGCACGAAAGCCCCCGGCATGGCGCACTGCACCGGCTCTGCTGATGTATAAGTGTGCCCCTTGTATTAAAAAAGGAAGTGGTTTTTATGGAAATCTCCAAACGTGATGTTGCATATGAGATTGGCGGCCAACTGTTTGTTTGGGATAAATTAAAGGCTGAAAGCAATAAAGCGAAACATGGCATATCTTTCGAAGAGGCGGCCTCTGTTTTTGTTTTAGATGAACAGGAAACATTTATGGATGATGAACATTCCTACGATGAAGAGCGTTTAATTGTAATCGGTCTTAGTCAAGCATTGCGCGTTCTTACAGTTATCCATTGCTTGCGCGAAGATGATACGGTTATCCGCATCGTTTCTGCACGCAAGGCCACACAAGTGGAACTTAAATTGTGGAGGAGGTAGCAATATGAAAGCAGAGTACGATTTAACTAAACTAAAAAGAGTAGGACACCCCCTGCAAAAAAAAATAGATAGCGGCGAATTGAAGCTCATGAGTATTTTTGACATCCCGGATAGAGAGGCAAAGTTAGCTGCACTTGAGCCTGAGGAGCGCGAGTTTGTGTTGGATTTATTTGCCAGCAGGTCTAGCAAATAAATCCAAGGGACTTGTTTGCCAAGCCCCTTAGTGACGCTGTAACTGAGTATAGTACATTAAAAATGAGGGGTGTCGTCTGACACCCCTCAAATCTTAATTAAAAACTATTCTAACACCATCAATAACCACTGCAACTACAGAATCAACATCAATTACAGAACCTGTTCCAACAAAACAGTTAAACGTACCTGTTATACCCATAAATAATCCTTGTGCCGCTCCTAAATCAATATTACCTAAAGTAGTTTCAAGTACAACTTCCGTGCCTACTGTAACAAATTGATTTGGCTCAAAGCGTCCAGAGAAATGTATACCTAATGGTGTAACCGCTACAGATTCAACAATAACATCACCAACAGGCATATCATTAGCAATTGTGCGAATATACTCATCACTGCCAAGGTTTATAATAAGCCCCAAATCAATGTTTACTCCAAACATGCAAGTTCCCGCAAGATTTAAAGAATATAACTCTAGCTCATTAATATTAACAGGGAAAAATATATCAGTAAACATATATGGTGCATACATCACATCATCATTTGCAACAAATACATCTTCTAAAATCACATCTTCTAAAATCTCCCCAGCCATACGAGCAGTATTAACTGCGGCAAGAACATCTGGGTCTATTGGTAAAAACAAATGTATTGGTTGCAAATCTGCGTTAGTAAAGAAGCGACTCATATTTCCCCAAGGAGTAATTACATCACCAGAGGGGGTTGTTAATTCTGGATAAGCAATACGCCCAACAACAGATGTATCATCTGGTAACATAGACATACCCATTTGCACATGAAGGAATCCTTCTACAATATCAATACCAGAAATCCACTGCCTACCAAGACTATAAGGTAATTCAGGAAATTGACCTGCTAGGGCGGGTTCTAAAATCCACTGAGGTATATCTATATTATCCCATGGAAACGCAACAAAATAATTGTCTCCAGGCATAGGTAATACAGGCACATTTTGTCTTACTGATGTTGGCATGGTTAAAGGTTCACTAAACCATGTTCCATCATCAAAGTTAATGGTGATAGAATCAATTTTGACATAATCTAGACTGCCAAACTGTATACTCATTGCCTGAAAATATGCAGTATTTGTTGTTGCATCAAAACTCATCATATCAGAAGAGCCGCTAGTGCCACCATTTAGTCCACTTCTATTAAAGTTTAGAAAAACCCTAGATTCGCTGGATAAGCGATTTTGACCACTTACATCTTGCACAGAAAGGTATACAATTGTTGTTCCTGCAAAATGCTGCGCGGCAATAATTTCTGTACGAATGCCATGTACCTCTGCAGCTATCTCTATAGGGTCAACAATATCACCAAACACAGGGTCTTGCGCTGTAATAAACCTATCAAACACACCTAAGCCCGTGGCGGCATATACCGTACCCGCCACAAATAACATTATTAATAAAGATGCAGCTACTAAAACACTCGCTTTTCGGCGTGGTGTAGGCTTGAATGCTTCTCTTAAATTCTTATTCATATTTTCCTCAACTTTCATTTCAAGGGATTTTATATCTACTGGTATTTGGGAAAATAGATTGTGTAAACGCTTTTCATCATGGTCAAGCATCATTATAATCTGCTCCCTTCATTTCTACATGCTTACATGTTTTAATATATTTTCGACATGGTTCATTATTAAATGCAATTGGTGCTTGGAATGATTCTATCGTTGTACCATATCCATATTCATTTAGATATTTTGCCGCTTTCTTCTTTACGCGTTCATATTGTTTACGTAAAGTAGCGGGGGTGGAATCCATAATTTTGGACAACTCTTCATAACTCTGTCCGCTCATGATTCGCCCAAAGAGTAAAGCCCTCTCCTGTGGCTTTAGTTTCTCTAATATCTTCATGATTTCAGGCATTGTAATGGTATCTTCCATATAGATGGCAGGTTCTTCTTTTACATCTACATCATTAAAGAAAAACCATTTTCGTCTTTGACGGCTTTTAACTTTATCCAGACAATCATTGTATGTGATTTTATATAGCCATGCAGATATATTACCACCATGAAACTTAGTGCGATTTTGGTAAGCATAGATAAAGACATCTTGTACTACATCCTCTGCATCTTGATAACTGCATAATATGGATGTGGCATAACGAAGCAATTTTTCACCATAGTTAGCCATTAACTCCTCTAACGTTATCTCTGAATTATCACTTATAACAAATCCTTGAGCCAACTGCATTTTTAGTAAGCTCCTTTCGTGGGTTTGTGTGTACACATTAAACAATCGATTGTACCTTTATAGCGACGCTAGGATATAATTTGTGACATGTTTAATAAAAGAAATATTTTCCAGCCTCTAAGCCACATTATGTAGCGATACATTAAACAATCTTTCGTTTCACGAGTATACCAAATAAAAACCTTACATAAGTTATATGTAATAACAATATGGGAGGTTTAATATTATGCGTCCATCATTAAACATACGGAGGAAATTATTTTATTCATTTGTAGCATTTCAAGTATTGCTGGTTATGCTAGTGTTTAGGGTATTATATATACAAGTTTTTCAAGGTGAAGATTTACAGGCACGTGCATTTGAACAACAAACCCGCGACAGGTTAATAAGACCAAACCGAGGTAGTATTTATGATAGAAATATGGTTGGGCTTGCAGTAACTGAAACAGTGGCAAGCAGAAGTGTAATATATGCACAAATTATAGATTTACCTGGTACTGCTCGTGCTTTAGCCGAAATACTGGACTTAGATGAAGCCGAAGTGTTAGAGAAAATTTCACAAAGAGTTGCATTAGTTCGTGTAGCACAAAAGGTGGATAAAGAAACAGCGGACAGGTTACGTGCTTTAGATTTACCTGGTGTTGTAATTGATGAAGACATAAGGAGAATATATCCTTTTGGTTCGTTGGGTTCTCATTTAATTGGATTTGTGGGGCGTGATAATCAGGGGATTATTGGGCTTGAGGCAAAATACAATGAATTTTTAATGGGTGAACCAGGGCGAATACTTACCGAAACTGATGTAGCGGGGCGACAAATTGAAGGAGCGCGCCAATATCGCGTGCCGCCACTAGATGGATATGATTTGGTTTTAACACTGGATGCCGTTCTTCAAGCATATGCAGAGCAGACTATAGCAATGTTGGTAGAACAAAAAAATGCTGTGCGTGGTGTTATCATATTAATGAATCCTATGAATGGTCAAATTTATGCAATGGCAAACAAACCAGATTTTGATTTAAATGAGCCATTTACTATACAAAATCCAGAGTTTGCCGCCATTTGGGACACATTAAACAATGAACAACAAATGGAGCAACTTAATCGTATGTGGCGCAATTTTGCTATAAATGATACATATGAACCTGGTTCTACCTTTAAAATAGTAACCGCCGCCGCGGGGCTTGCAGAGGGCTTAATAACCCTAGATACACCTTTTTCATGCTCTGGTGCATTAACAGTTGGTGGTCGT
>Ga0123355_10011239_pt1 | contig 13783 bp, 11 predicted proteins | sample TergutEmb28metaG_3_FD_89872 | JGI IMG/M metagenome (GOLD analysis project Ga0123355, IMG submission 89872) | Embiratermes neotenicus P1 segment gut microbial communities from Petit-Saut dam, French Guiana - Emb289 P1 | ecosystem: Host-associated > Arthropoda: Insects > Digestive system > Gut ... | reverse complement strand
TGGCGGACGCTTGTGAGTGCGGTAATGAACCTTCGGGTTCCGTGAAATGCGGGGAATTTCTTGACTAGCTGCAAACCAGTTAGCTTCTCAAGAAGGACTCTGCACCATGGAGTAATTAAGTATATGATTGAGATAAGTAGTGTAAAGGAGTTTTTCCTTGTTACAATTTATATTGTTATCATTTGTAATATTTTAAGTAATTTTCTCAGTTATTGAGAGGAAATAAGCACTAATGGAGTCTGAGATAGATTGGTAATCATGACTGTTATTTCCATCATTATTAAACCAATAAAAATGTTAATTGTTTTGCCTATTTCTGTTTTTATTACAGTCCACTTGGTTTTAATTCTGTTATTAGAAGGCAGAATCTGTTTGTTGTACCTAGTTCTTTTAGCTTGTCTGATGACATTATTCAAAATTTTGCAATAAAATTTGTAATACCATTTTTATTTTAGGTTAGTGCTATTTCCACTAAGTAGATAAAGATCTCTTTTACATTGGAAAGAGATTTTTATACAAGTTTTTAGCCACAGTTTATTATTAACTCTTTCAGTATTTTTTTTGTAGGAAAACTAAACTAAACTAAACTCCGTGGCTTTAGTCCGCGAGCGAACCATACTGACAGAAAACTGGAGTAAAATGGTCTTAGGAGTTAAGCATTGAATTGAACAGAGTATGAGCATCCTTATCATTGTCAGTGCCAAAAAAAATCATCCTATGTTGAATAACTTAAATTGATCTGTTATTAAATTATGGAGTTTTTATTAATATTTCTAATATTTTTTATGTGATAATTTTGGTTTTGCAGACTTATTTTATTTTCTGTTAATAATTGTGCATCATGATTGGACAGCCCATTAATCATAGGATTAGTAGTATAGTTATTGAATTGAAGAGTGTCTATTCATACATTATAAATCACTGTACTAGATTTTTTCGTAATTTGAACCTGGCTGATCAGGTTATATGAGATTAACATAGCATCAAGCTGCTTTTTCATGTCGTTCTCTGGTAGGTAATTTACATTTGTAACACCACATATAATAAACTTCAGAACTTTTTATAAAGTTTTTTAATGATATTATCTGGACCATTGCTAAACAATTTCAAATTTCCAGAGGGAGCTGTATATATATGGTTTTTATACAGATACTGGTAGGTGAAGGCTGTAATATTATTGTGCACGCTTCGGTATCTTGGTATTTGCAGGACTCATTTATGTTAATGTTAGAGAATTGTAGGTCCTTATGAACAAATGCTTTGGCATGAGAACATGCGCATCTCATTGAAACATGCTTTAAAATTAGTCTACTTTGTTTATCCACTCCATAATGTCATGTATATTAATCTGAAGAGGAAAGTCATTAGATGGTAATAAATTTAACATCCAAAATAAAACAGAGTTTTTGTAGAAAATTATGTAGGAAGTGCCTTGTAATTAGGCTTGCAAGTGAATGTATACATTCCAGTTACTATCATTTGTTGTTGGGAATATGGAAAAATTAAGTGCATTGTACTATATACCAGGATGCTGATAAGTCCTTAGCCAGACCAGGAAGGAAATGAGCACGGAAGAATGTCAGGGACGCACGCATTTCAGCAGTATCGAGATGCGAGCTGTCATCAAGTTTTTTTTCCTGCAAGGCAAAGCGCTGAATGAAATTCATGCCATTCTGACAAACATTAGCTTGTTTCCTACCTGGTTGGGCTAAGGACTTATCAGCTCCCCCATAGGTATGAAGTTAACAACAAATCTTCAGTCTGCAATTAAAGTTGAAAGTATGACAGAAGTATTCAAGCCTGCATTAGAAGAGTACCTATTTCTTCATTCCTACTCATTTGATGAATTGACTTAAGTTGAAAATTTATATTTCTGAGACAAGCATGTGTGTTGACGTACATAATATTGTGTGCATACTTTTTTTGGGGGGGGGGGATTCTTAGGAATATTCGCATTAAACATTGGTACTGGTGTTTGGTACATGAGGTGACTTTTAATAATTTTGTTGTCATATACAGTATGTGTAAATATACTGTATAATATGTATATTTATTATTGTTACAAGTAGTTACTACTGTTTATGTGTGAAATAAGTTTTGCACATGCTTTATGATATTTTCCACATTTTTTGGCTTAGTCCAATGAAAAATCTGTGAAATATGTATAAATTCTATAAAGTTCATCTTCTGGGGTGTGATAGTGTGCACTCTGGTAGACATTCACAGGTGTTCAGTGCTAAGTCTGTCAGCTTGGAGTCAGCAGGAGCCTCTGAAATATCATTAAATTTTTACCACCTTACATGGCATGACATTGTAGACGACATCACTTGAATTCCTTGCATGGTGTTTTTGAGTAAAGTATTGTAAATGTTTCAAGTAATGCCAGCCAATCAACACAATAACCTAATAATGGACATTGTTTCTGGGCCATTATATAAATTTGTTTATATTGTACAATGGAGCAGATTGAGTCCATTTCAGTGCTTCAGTATGTGAATAAGTTGCAGTAAAAGAATTTCTTCAATGTTTATATAAAGCATGGCAAGTGAGGAGAAGTACATGTTGTGATAGTGGAACAGGTTGTAATAGGTGGTCAAAAAATTCAGTGCTTCATTTGTATTACTGTTATTTCAGAACGAGTTTGAAACGAAGCTTACAGAGGCGGGCAGTTCCCTGGTTGTTGTAGATTTCTTTGCACAGTGGTGTGGTCCATGTAAGGTGATTGCACCAAAAATTGAGGTAAGTGTTACAGACAAGTTCATGATGATATATTGACGTTGATATGAGTATGTGATGTGATTGTTTTCAGATAGTTTTTGGTGTGTGAGATGACACTACTGCCGCTATCGTGAAGTTCTGCCATTAGGTACAGATAGAGGAGGTTCTTCTGAGGCATTTACTGTTTGAACTATGGCTTTAGCAAATGTGACTGTTGAATAATGTCCTGTTACGTAAGTGTATGTTGTTCCTTTTGCAATTTCAGCATACTTATAAAATGGCAGACCTGAAAGAACAGTGCATCTGTGTAAGATATTGCTTTAAACTGGAGAGAATGCTACTGGAACTTTCAAAATGTTGACAGTAGCTTTTGGGGAGCAGACTGTGGGAAGAACACAAGTTTTTGAGTGGTTTTCCAAGTTTGAAGTCAGTGGGGCCTCTGTTGAAGAAGCTAAATGCTTGGGAGTTCATTGATGAGCAAAACATGAAAATTTAGATTGAGTGATGACAGTTGCCCTTGAAAACAGATGAGTTGCTATTTGTGAAGTTACAAAAATGTTGTGTATTTCATTGCGATTGGTGTTTTGAAAGACCGAATGAACATGTATTGGCTTGCTGCCAAACTCTTGCTCTGCACCTGCTCACTCTGCTTTGTCTTTGTGTGAATTTCTGGCTAAAAATGTAATGGCTGTTGTTCCACACCCTCCCTTCTCAGTAGATGTAGTGCCCCACTGCTTCACTCTTTTCTCTGATCTAAATATTGTGATAAGGAGATCGAATGATGTTATCATGATTTTGGCAAGATCGTGGGATGCATTTCCTGAATTTCAAATCGTACTTACTGAAATGCTTCGAATGGTGGCACGGTTGCTGAGTTTGCTATGTAAAGCCACCGCAGAGACTACTTTGAAGGGGATAGCATTGATCAGGAGGTAAATGTTGTTATGGAGATAGAAATTCAGTCTGCAAACTCTGTGACCACTTCATGTAAGTTGTTTCTTTGCTGTTGTGAGTACGGTTGTAGAATTACTCTTGAGGTTTTATCATAGAGGTTTGTTTGAATGACTTTTCTATCTCAAACATTGTGGAAACAGATTCTTCTGAAACTTAGGTACCTATCATACTGTGTGGCATAGTCGTGGAAGACCATAGGCTTGGTACCTCACGTCTGACTCACATTTTTTTTTAGCTGTTCAAGATATGAATCTGACAGTAATGAGTTGCTTGGTTGGTTGATGTATAGGCATAATTCTAAAATTATATTAAATTCAAGGTTGTGTGCTTGTAGAACACCCATGTGTTACCAGTGTGATAGCATAACAGGTATGTAACATTGTGGAAAGCCTGAAATGCCATGTTGAAAACAAGTGCATGTTAATTCTCAGCTTAACAACAGAACCTGAAAATCCATTTTAGAAGTTATGCAACTTTAGAAAACAGTTTTCCATAAATGACTGTTGTTGTAAGCAATTTCTTCTTTTTATTCCAACTGAATGCACATATGTTAAACACATATATTTATGACAGAATTACCTCCTACATGTTTCAGTGTTTATAACACCATCTTTAGGGAGACCATTGCGTTATTTGCTCAAGAACTATGCTTTTTGCAGTGTTGTTAGGTTGTGCTATAACATGTAATGTATATCCTGTTTTTTAAAATTCACAGTGCTTGTGACAGTGTTTAAAACAGTATGTAGTACATTCTGTATCTTAAGAATCTAAAATATTAGTTAAAATCCTTATTGCAGCTCATTAATATCTGTTGGTTCCTGCTATTTATTATGCATGTTGGCAATATTTGTTCACTGTGTTTGGGTCTGCAGTGGTGTGGAAATCTTCAAAATTAAGCTTCAAAAAAAGACTGTTGTTGTACTGGGTTCAGATGAAACAGTAATTTACATTACTTTGTAGCAATAGAGCTTTTCATATACAGGGTGCATCAAAAACACCTGACAGTTTTTTAAATTTGAAAACCAGGGTACCCTTTAAGCACCACTTCCATACTGACCGTCATAGTGTACAGTGATATTTGTAGTTTATTTGATGTGGAGCGATGGTCAGTGTAACGTGCATTGCGGCATGGAATTTTCAAAACAGAGACCGTTATAACTACACAGCATGGTTTCTGACAACAGTTCCAAAGACGCAGTGCTCCTAGCCAGAATACTCTGCAATTGTGTGTATCAAATTGGCATCAAGAAAGATCAGTGAAGGGCTGTAAACCATAAGGACGTTCACTTTCAGCTGATAAACGTAACAATATGGAGCAGGTAAGAGACGCCATGTTTTAAAGTCCACGCAGGTCAGCTTGGCGGCAAGCTCTCACACTTCGCGTAAATGAATTCAACATTTGCTGAATTCTCCACAAGGATTTGCATTACCATCCATACAAAATCCAAGTTGCTCAGGAACTTAGTGAAAGGGACGAGGTGAGCCGACCACAGTTTTGCAGTGAATTCTTTGACTTGTTGAAAAACATTAACAACATAGTGAACATATTACTAATGTCAGAAGAGGCTCACTTCCATGTGTCTGGTTACATGAATTAACAGAAGTGTCACTACTGGGTTCCACACAATCCACATGAACTTCACCAACATTTTCTGCATAGTGCACAAGTGACAAATGTGATGTGCAGTTTCTTCACGTGGCATTATTGGTCCTTATTGCTTTGTGAATGCAGATGGGCGTACAGTAACCGTGAAGCAGAGTGGTACATAGTCATGCTGGAAACTTTTCTGCGCATTGAGTTACATCCTCGTCAGCAAGATTTGTTGTGCTTCCAACACAATGGAGCAACTGCTCACAGAGCACAAATTTCCATACAAGTCCTTAGTACATTGTTTCCAGGTAGACTCATTTCTTGTTTCGGGGACATCACATGGCCTGCCTGCTCGCCTGACCTTGCAGTACCAGACTACTTCCTTTGGGCTACCTTAAAAACAAGGTATACAAAACATCCTGCCAATATTGATGACCCAAAACAGTGCATTCTGGAGTGTATTCAAGGGATCCCTAAGGAAATGTTACAATGTGTTAAAACAGCCTTTCCATCATGACTGCAGGAGTGTATTGAATGACATGGTGGTTACCTACAAAGTGTCATATTCAAACAATAATGACCCAGATGAATTCTTATTGATATGGAATGCACCTAATAGTGTTAATAAAATTTTTCGACTTTTCCTTAAAAATTTATTTAATTTCAAAAACCATCAGGTGCTCATGATGCACCCTGTATTTAAGTATAATTCTGCCCTTAATACAGTGGTGTTAAGAGGTGAAGGTAAAGCTGTCCTTGTGCAAACCATGAAGGCATTTGGTGAAGTGGAGGTGTAGCTCAGTCATTCTTAGGTGGAAGTGAGTGGTCACCTTCATGCTTTGGCAACTTTACCCCTGAGAATAGATCTCCTGCTACCAGTTGAATAGGAGGATGGGTGGGCCGTGGGACTGGTCTGGACATCGTAGAGAATAGAAAATCTCTTGACATGGCTGGGACTCAAACCACCATTCCTGTCATCAGCCTGGTCATTGTACTAACTGCTATTTCACTTGCTTATATAGGGACATTATTTTATCTGACAGCTGTTGCTGTTCACTTTCCGTGTACCTGTGTAACATAAATCATAGCAGACCTTTGGTGTGCAGTGAACAATACATGTTAGATGTGACACATGTCTGAAAGCAGAAGGAAAACATTTCCATCACCTTTTAAGTGTTATTCGTTGTGTAGTCTGTTTTATGACAGACCCATAGCCTCATGCAAAGCGAATTCTCTTCAGAATAAAATTTAGTGCTTTAAGTGTGGTGAGTAAAAACTTGATATTCACCATGATGCATTGAATTGAACCTCCAACTTATGGCAGATTAGAATAACAGCAATTGCTGTACTACCCACCAGTGCACAAAATGGCCTTGAATGAAGAGTGGTGTGAGTTTTCAGCTGAAATAGTGCCCTTGTATGATGGTATAATGATAATTTTTGCATTATTTAGTGCGCCTCTAAAGTTTGTAATTGGTGAATTGGTGAAGGAACTGTACTTGGGGGCTTCTTTCATTTGGATATTTGATGAACATGGGTATATATTGTGATGGTGAATGCCTGTGCTGTCACATGTAGTTAGAATCAAGTAGGCAGTACAGATTTTATTGTTTGCAGACAGGCTGATGCATAGTGTGATTTATATTTTAGAATTGTCAAGAAAAATACCAAATTAACATGATTTTGTCACTTCCTGACTAGGTGCCACGGACGAGTTTAAAAAAATGTGTAAGAGAAAAATACTTGTGAACAGTAGGTTATTAATACAAATAATTGATCTCTGGTGCCTGACGATGGCTTGTATGTGAACCAAAATGTGTAGCACAACCGACAGTAAGATATTGTCAAGGCCATAGTTGTGATTGATGGTCCCCTTTTTATTCATGTGATTGTTTATGCACCACAGTGGGATGTCTTACCCCAAAAAAGCACACATTCTCTTTGAATTTGATGTATTTGTATAGAGACAAAATGTATTGCATGATTACTTACTTAGTTACTTAGTCACTCCATGGAGCAGGGTCCTTCTTGAGAAGCTAACAGGTTTTCAGCTAGTCAAGAAATTCTCTGCATTTTATGGAACCCAAAGGTTCATTACCACAGTCACAAGTGCCCGCCACCTGTCCCTATCCAGAGCCAACTCAATCCAGTCCATACCCCCACATTCCATTTCCTGAAGATCCATCTGACTATTATCCTCTCATCTGTGCCTGGGTCTCCCAAATGATCACTTTCCTTCAGGTTTCCCTACCAAAACCCTGCATGATTATCATCTGGAATCCACCACAGAATTGTGAGAAGAGCTGTTCCCATTCATTTGAAAACTTGATGTAGTGAAGATGTATGGACTGATAGCAAAATGCAAAAGCACACACAGGGTTCTGAAGGACTTGACACTACAGGTTGAAAAATATATGGTGTATTTCTCTCCTAAAATTGACTGTCTTGAAACACATGTTGCATTGCAAAATGTGAAGATGAGTTTGTATCAAGTTGCAGAAGTTTATTGATTAGTGCCATCATACCAAAGCATATGTATGCCACATTATTTGCATGTTTCTACTATTTCACCACATTGTGTATTTCCTACTGTTTGTGACTCTACAACATCAGGTCATAAAGATGACCGTGCTGGCCTAAAGAAAATGAGCTGCTGAGGCATGTGTGAGAGTAAATGCATACAGAGTTTTGGCTGGGTGACTTTCATTTAATCAGTGGCTTAGGAGACAGATGCTAAGTTGGGAAGGTGATATTAAAATGGATGTTGGGGAAATGCATTGAGGAGGTATTTCAAACTGCAGTTGTTGGCCACCTGAATTTGAATAATATTTTGAAATTGGGAGAAAGTAATTGCTCTACCCATCTGTTAGAGTTAGTGAAATTTTATAAAATTTCATACTGGCAACACAAGTTGGTATTTTGAATTTTTCATCCTGTTACAAATCTGAAAATTGATATTGTGTGTTTATTAACCCTTTGGCCCTGGAGCTGGACATTTACAGTTTAGCACATCATTTATGTAAAATGTGAATATTTTATGAACCAAGAAGGGTAACATTAGGAAATACACGATATTTTGTGGAGGAATAAACGAAGATGGTGAGAGAAAGTCTAAAAAAATAATTAAATGTATTTGTTGACTAAATATATAAAAAGCGTACTTTGGGGAGTGGCAGTATGTCTGTCCTATATATAGGATGCATGGTGCCTAAAGGTTAATTGACCGGATTATAACTTTATGTGAAACATGAAGGAAAATCTGCAGTTTTTTTTTCTTACTGATTCTGAAGTTGGAATTGTGACTTCTTCAAATAAATATAATTTAATAATATTACTTTAATGCTTTGCTTGCTAATCAGTGTGCCACTTCAGTAGTACACATGTTATGATGACATATTACCTGAAGTAGAAAATGTTTATTACATTTGTATAGAATTTCTGGAATGTGGTAAATCACTTTTGTGTAAATGTTGTTTACAGCATGCCATTTATGTCAAAGTAGTAAGTACTGTTTTTGTAGGTTAGCAAATAATGGGAAACAAAGTTGACACTTGGTTCTAGGTTCTAATATACTTTCAAGTATTAGCAGTTTCAGTATTGACGTCTGCCTCGGTACAAAGTAAGTTCAGAATTGGAAACCAAATTTAAGACACTTCATGTGTAGTTTCTGAAGAGTTGATGTTGACATCTGTAGCTATGGTAGTGTCTGATGGCTTCAGTAACAACAGTGATAAAACCTCAGGCCTCAGAGTGTGGCTGTTTTTAAGATTTAGTTCGTCACTGCTGTGTTGCTAAGATGTTTGTATATGATATGATACGATACAATAAGATATATTTGTTAACTGCAGTTGGGTTGACACCCCATAAGATTTAGTTCGTCACTGCTGTGTTGCAAAGATGTTTGTATATGATATGATATAATAAGATATATTTGTTAACTGCAGTTGGGTTGACACCCCGTGACAGTAGTACAGTACACACACACACACAGAAGAACACAATGAAACAGTATACCCAGTACAGAATGTACATAACAATAAGAATATGTAAACTAACAACAAATACATAACAATAAGAATACATTATTTACAAAATTAAACAGAAGCATACAAAACATACAACTGTATATACAATGACACAAAATAGAACCAGAGGAACATGAAAAAATATGATAAACAAAAGAGCCAACAAGCAGGAAACTTCATTTGATCTGTATATCTTATAATAATGATAGATACCCTGTTACTAAGACCTTCACTGCACTTCACAACACTTGTCAACACTTCACTTTTTTCCACTTAAAACTTAACCCAACTACACTTCACTCTACTCCTACACTTGACACTTCACTTTTACCATTTAAACTTCACCCAACTACACCTCACTACCCTCTAATTTGGCTTAACCCCATTTAAATTTCGTACTGCTTCATTTCACCTCACATCACTATATTTCACCTCACTTCACTTCACTGCACTTTTAGATTATTTTCACCACACTTCTCTTCCTTTCACTTCACCCCATTTATTATTGCTTTCCTAACTCTCTAAAAGTTTTAGGTTTACAAGGGAAAGTCCCTAACACTTCTGCAGGTAGTTGGTTCCAGTTTTTCATGGTCCTATTTACAAAGGAATAATTCCCAATATACTTTCTTTGCTTCCTGTCCCTAATTTTCCAAACATGATAAACCCTACTTAAATAGTAAGGCCTTCGCAGCCTGTTGCGTATAGCTTTCCACGCCCATTCCTCAGAGTATGATTTAAAAAGCGCGCATAAGCGTGCTACCATCCTACTGAATCACAGTTTCCCTGTCAGAATCCTTCATATGATTAGCAAATTGAGCAGCTTTTGTTTGTACTCGGTCTAACGCATGTATCTGTCCTTCTCTGCATGGATCCCAGCATGCAGCTCCATATTCAAGAATAGGACATACCAGTGATGTGTAGGCTACACATTTTGTATTCCTATTTCCTTTTTTTGAGAACACGCATTACAAAGTGAAGTGTCTTCCAGGCTTTTTGTGCTGTGTAATTTACTTGGTCCACACAGTTTAAATTGCTTCATATGATTGTTCCCAAACATTTACAACTGCTTGCTTCTGGAACTTTTTGGTCACAAAGGGAGTAACCCATTGGATTTTTAACCCGAGCTCTCGTGAATCTTATTGCCTTACATTTACCGGGATTTATTTTCATCCCATTTTCTACCACCCACTCCCCCAAGGTTTCCAGATCCTTCTGGAACTTTTCTATCTAGGTTTTATTTGTGTTTGTGAATGAAATGTAAATGTGGGGCATGGGCAGAATGGTATTCTTGAACAGGTAAACAGTTTGTCTATACATAGTTTTTTTTTTATTCTTTATGTAGATATAAATTATCAACTGCTCATAATGATTTTAATTTTTATTCTTTGCAAAGATTGATTGATTGTTTTATCATGCTTGTTGCTGGTCATGTTCTCTTCAGCCGTAAATTCACAATATGTCTTTTTTGATGACACATATTGCTGATATCCTGCACCTCTCCTATTCATAGGTGTGATGTGATCACAGCATAAATTTTTTAGCAATATTTAAATGAAACTGAGTTTCAGGGCAGAGAATTTATAAGAACTGTTATTAACTAGGGACTGTATTGACAGGAGCTTGCTGCAGAGTACCCAGATGTTGTTTTTCTCAAAGTTGACGTAGACGAATGTGAGGATATAGCATCAGATTATGAAATCACAGCAATGCCAACTTTTGTTTTCATCAAACACAAGCAAAAGGTGAGTGGGTATTTCACATGTATAACTCGTCCATTCACATTCAGACGTCTTTATTACCAAGTAGATTATAAGTGATACAAGATTTTAAACTTATGATGCTGTAAATGCAAATGTAAAAGCAGCCAGCCAAGACTAGTTCAGCACAAACATAAGTTTCATACTCTCTGCTAGTGAGCCATACATAAGATATTACAAGTCATTGTTCCTTGAAATGGACTGATGTTGAGAAAAAGGTGTATTGTTATGAGCATGTGTTCATAATCAAATAATCTGCTAAAAATTCATGCTACAGTAAACGTAGCCACTAGTTTCCCAGAAAAAAATGCCTGATATGTATATGTACCTACCAAATCAACGATGACTGGTAAAAAAAGATTTCAGTGTGTGGCATCAGTGTTGGATGTAGAGAACAGTTGTAGATGGGCACATTGACAAAAGAAAAGTGCTGAAAGTTTGTGTCAGTAGCCTGCATATGCAGATGAACTAAAAAATACTTGACAAGTCATTTGCTTGCTTTAACATAGTTTGATGACCATGTGTAGTTGATGAGCTCTATTAATTTATGCTTTTAGACATGCAGGATTTCCTAGGTCACTGTTGCAAACTCTTCGTGTACTTCAGACCTATGGAATAGTTAGACTGTAAGTAGAAACCCTAGATGTGTAAGATACATGCCCTTGTTCCCTTTTTCCTATTGTGGATGACAGTGGAGGCAGTGATGTACTTTTGGACTAAATATGCTTATGGATCTGGTCCACAGTGGGGTTAGCCAGAGTGTCATGCCTAGTGTCCAGCTGTACTCCCAATGTGATTTATTCATGAAGATCCACTTTAATATTATCCTCCCATCTGTGCCTAGGTCTTCCAAGTGTTCTCCTTCCCTCAGGTCTCCCCACCAAAATTCTGTACGCACTTCTCCTCTCCCCCATACATGCTACTTGCCCCACCCATTTCATTCTTCTTGATATGATCACCAGAATAATATTTGGTGAGGAGTGCAGATCATTAAGCTCCTCATATATTCTTCTCCACTCCTTTGTGACCTTGTCCCTCTTAGGCCCAAATATCCTTTTCAGCACCCTGTTGTCAGACACCCTCAACCTCTGTTCCAGCAAATTTGAATGCTTTCAGAAACTTAGTTGGGGAGATAAGTCTCTATATATAGTACTGGTATTGATACGGGCACAGGAAATACACTATAATGCAGTAGTGTATAACAGTACAGGCTTAGCAGCATAAAGGTTAATGATAATTGATAACAGTTTCTTAAATAAGTTGTATGCTTCTGGGTACAGTACAAAATTGTAGTATTTTTATTCCTTTTTATCTGAATGTTTATCATTTTATTTTTAGATTGATGCCTTTTCTGGAGCCAATGCTGATAAGGTGAAACAGTACATAACCAAGTACAAGGTATAAGTAAGAAACAGCAAAAAGCATGTGCATTAAGAAATATGAAGCTAAGGCATTAATTAATTGCTGGCATAGTACACTGAGTATATTGAATTAATTTTAATCACGCTTTTCATGTGTGTGATACAAGCATCAGATCAGCACATCCAGGTAGTGGTTAAAAAGAGAAATCTGGGGTTAATATTTCCTCTTCTTTAATGCATAATAAGTTTGCTGTGGGTTTCTTTATATAGTGTATATATTGCTATAGGTATAATGTTGGGTGTATATGGAAATATGTATATCATTATGAAGTTCTAGCTAATTATATTGGACTTACTCAACCTATCTAACAAATTTCATGCACTGAGAAGTAAACACATTCGATTCACAGTTCCTTTCCTTTCAATGATCCAGGAGTGCCTGAAACACATAGGAAAAGACCTGTGTACCGAATGTGTTTGCTTCTCAGTGCATGAAAATTCGGTTAGATAGATTGAATTTTGCATCATGCACAGTACATACAGAATTAAGTATATTGGACTTAATTCAGAGGTACAGGGCTGTATTTGAAAGTATTCCTGTTCCAAAACATTTGTGTGAAATTGGAGGAACGTCCTTGTTGGTTGGCAGCCTAATTTTCACACTTCATTTATATTTTAACTTCTCTGCTGTCCAGGATGTCACATCACATGTTTGTTACCACAACAGCTGTACTGTATAATAATTATGCACAGTAAACTTTTTTTTTTTTTTTATCCTTGGGTGGTACTAAATACAGTGCAGTCAAGTCATTTTGTTGTAGGAGGCTGTGAATGCAGTAAAGTTCTGAGAGCATCAAGGTGTTGATTTCCTGTCAGTCTTCATTTAAAAGCAGCTGTAGCTCTGTCTTTGCTCCTTAACAAAAACACACACATTGTACATTTTGAGACTTCATTAAAGTGACTCTTTTAAGAGCTAACTGTGAATTCCTGCTGCATAAGAGTGAGATTTCATTAAAAGCAAAGGCAAATTTGTATGGTAATACACAAATTACTGTTTTGTCACTTGCCCTTTATTAGATGTAAAAAAATAATTTTTAAGGGCTTGTCTTGGAGGTTAGGTTATATTTGTCACATAAAAGTGAATGTTTTAATACTTGAAGTCAGAGGTGCCAAGGAACTTCCATCTTTTTGGGTGGGTGGGGTGACTCACACTGTAGCTCCTACAGTAAAAATTAGTGTTTATGTTTCTCTAATAGATGTGATGTTGAGACCAGCACAGAAGAGAAGTGGAACAATCAGTCTGGGGTCAGCTGGAATTCAGAGCTTAGTGTTCATATGTTTTGGCATTATAATAATTGTTTAGTGATATACATAAGA
>Ga0123355_10011238_pt1 | contig 13784 bp, 14 predicted proteins | sample TergutEmb28metaG_3_FD_89872 | JGI IMG/M metagenome (GOLD analysis project Ga0123355, IMG submission 89872) | Embiratermes neotenicus P1 segment gut microbial communities from Petit-Saut dam, French Guiana - Emb289 P1 | ecosystem: Host-associated > Arthropoda: Insects > Digestive system > Gut ... | reverse complement strand
TATAACTCCGCAAACAATAACCAACTGAGCAAGAAACAACCCAATATGCGGAACGTCAAAATTATACGATTGTCTTTTTCTGCGCGCAAGGATCTGAAGGACTACATAAAGAACAGATAAGACTACAGCAATGAGCATAGTCATCAATCTCAAACCGCCGAAGACCGGTATAATAACATCATCAGGGACAAAGTCGGATGCCAGAAATAGAAGTGCTCCACGCAGTGGTCCTAAGCTGACTCCCTGTAACATAGCTAAAGTCAGTCCTCTAAACAAAAGCATACCTGACAGCGTTGCAATGAAGGGAGGGATCCCGACATATGCGATCCAAAAACCGTGCCATGCACCGATCGCCAGTCCAATAATGAGTGAGATGAGGATGGCAAGACCGGCATGCATTTCCATAGGAAGAAGGAATGTTGCAACGATCGCTCCAACAAATCCCGCGACAGAGCCAACGGAAAGATCGATGTTACCACCTGTAAGTATACACAGCATCATTCCGGTTGCAATTATCATTACGTACGCGTTAGCCTGGATTATGTTTGAAACATTACGAGGCATCAGTAATATACCATCAGTAAGTATTTGAAAAAGTACAATAACGACAAACAAGGCAAGCACCATACCATACTGCCGTATATTTCCGCTAAGTAGCCTTTGTATCCTCTCCATTGTTGCATTGTTTTTCATCAGTGTGCGACCCCCTCTGCTCTGTTGCTTTCCATAATAAAGTGCATGATTTTTTCCTGTGTTGCGTCCTTTGATTCCAGTTCTCCTACTATCATACCACGATTCATGATATAAATGCGATCACACATCCCGAGGAGTTCAGGAAGCTCTGACGATATCATCAACACAGATTTACCTTCGTTGACCAAATCGTTGATGATCGAATATATCTCATATTTTGCACCAACATCGACACCTCTTGTAGGTTCGTCAAGAATCAAAGTTTCAGGTCCGGCAAAAATCCACTTGCTGAACATGACTTTTTGTTGGTTGCCACCTGACAGATTGCCGACGCGTTGCAATATCCCGGGAGTTCTTATGTTTAATTTCTTTCGATACTCTTCGGCTGTCTTGATGTCTTCATTATTATTGATTACAGAATTATTACTTACCTTATCAATAGCTACTAAAGAAATGTTCTCTTTAATAGAGTGTATCAGCGAAAGACCGGCTTGTTTTCTATCCTCGGTTGCATATGCCAGTCCTTTGTCGATAGCGTCTTTGATCGTTTTGATAACGACATCTTCTCCATCGATTTTTATGTTGCCTGATATTTTGACTCCATAATGCTTTCCAAAAATACTAAGTGCCAGTTCAGTTCGCCCGGCGCCCATTAGTCCATAGAGTCCAACAACCTCGCCATTACGTGTAAAGATATTGACATCAGAAATGACTTTTCTGAATTGATCTGTGGGATCGTAAACGTTCCAGTTGTTTACCTCAAAACAGATATCTCCGATTTTTCTTTCGCGTTTTGGAAATCTGTCAACAAGGTCACGTCCGACCATCATCTTTATTATAACATCTTCAGTGGCTTCCTCACTGGGAATCGTTCCAACCGATAACCCGTCCCTCAGAACAGTTATTTCTTGTGCAACCTTTACAACTTCGTTAAGTTTGTGAGATATCAGGATGCAGGTTATTCCTTTGTTTTTGAGGTCAACAAGTAAATCAAGCAAATAGGACGAATCTTCATCGTTGAGGGCGGCAGTGGGTTCGTCTAAAATAAGAAGACGAACATCCTTGCTTAGCGCTTTAGCTATTTCGAGAAGCTGCTGCATTCCGACACCAAGATGGCGTACTTTTGTATCAACAGAGATATCAAGACCAACGAGCTTCAGTGCCTCTGCAGCTTTTAATCTTGTTTCATGCCAGTTCATTACGCCTCTGCTTTGACGCTCATTTCCGAGAAATATATTCTCGGCTACGGAGAGTTCAGGTACCAATGCCAACTCTTGATGGATAATAGCTATGCCGTTTTTTTCAGAATCCTTTATGTTTCTGAATTTGCGCGCCTCGGGAGATTCATCCATGATTATATCCCCCTCGTATTCGCCATACTTAAAAACACCACTCAGGATATTCATCAAGGTTGATTTTCCGGCACCGTTTTCTCCAACTAAGGCGTGTATTTGTCCGGTTTTGACTGAGAAATTAACATTATCAAGGGCTTTCACACCGGGAAAGGTTTTTGTGATGCCTTTCATTTGAAGTATATAATTTTCCAAGTGAATGACCAGTCCTTTCTTACGATAAGAGATAAAAAATCATGATCGATTTTACAAAATTGCGATTGGCAGCAAAAACTGCCACCAATCGCATTTCGATGAGTTTATGTATCTCGTTTAGTGAATGTCGGCTTCTGATAGATAGCCTGAATCGATGACTAGTTGTTGATAGTTAGAAATATCAACTGTGTAAGGTACCAACAGGTAGGAGGGAACTATTTTAACACCGTTGTGGTATGTGCTGGTGTCATTGATTTCCGGTGAACGTCCGTCAAGGAGTGCTTCTACCATGTCTGCAGCCACTCTTGCGAGGTCACGTGTGTCTTTAAGAATTGTTGAGAATTGCTCGCCTGTTCTGATGAGCGAAATTGAAGCTGCTTCGGCATCTTGTCCTGACACTACAGGCCAATCATCTGTGCCGGGTTGGAATCCAAATCCGCGTAATGCTGCAATGATGCCGCGTGAGAGTCCATCATATGGTGAGAGAACTCCGTGCAGAGGTGTGCCGTCTGCATAGTTGGCTGCAAGGATAGCATCCATACGGTCTTGTGCAACTGCACCATCCCAACGAAGTGTTCCGACTTGCTCTTGTGTGTTTTGTCCGGACACGACAGTTACTTGTCCTTGATCGATAAGAGGTTGGAGAACATTCATAGCTCCGCTGAAGAAGAAGAACGAGTTTGTGTCATCGGGAGAACCTGCAAACAGCTCAATATTCCAAGGTCCGGAACCTCTGTGCTGATTGAGACCATCGATAAGTGATTGTGCTTGAAGTTCGCCAACACTTACGTTGTCAAATGTGGCATAGTATGAAACTGCGTCTGTGTCTACGAGCAGACGGTCGTAAGCAATGATGTATACACCTTCTGCACCGGCAGCATCCAAAACAGGAACGAGTGTGGATGCATCGATTGCTGCGATAACAAGAACTTTTGCGCCTCTTGTAAGCATTGCTTCGATTTGTGCTAATTGTGTTGGAATGTCATCTTCTGCGTATTGCAGGTCGACTTCAAATCCTCTTTCCTCAAGAATTGTCTTTAGTACGTTTCCGTCTGAGATCCAACGCTCACTGGACTGTGTCGGCATCGAGATACCAATGAGGTCAGCTCCGTCATCGCCGCCACCGCAGGCTGCGACCATTGCAAAGATCATAGTTAACGCGATTAGTGTGCAAAGTGCCTTTTTCATACATTTTCTCCTTTATTATTTTCCTTTTTCATACTGTTTAAATTTAACAGCTAAGCGATGGTAACATATATGAATATTTTATGTCAATGTAATTATCGCTACAGGTTTTGTACTTTTATTGATGCCCTTTTACATCAGAACTAAGGAGCGCTTTATCAGCATGATACGAGCTGCGAACAAACGGTGCAGACGCAACAAAAATGAAACCTTTCTTATATGCAATGTCCGCATATTCAGTGAAAACTTGAGGTTCGATGTACTCACTAACAGGGTAGTGATTTTTGCTTGGTGCAAGGTATTGACCAATAGTTAAAAACTCGCATTCAGCTTCTAGAAGGTCGTCGAGTGTCTTTAACACCTCGTCTCGTGTTTCACCTAAGCCAAGCATTATACCGGATTTTGTGCGAATGTTTGCATCCAGGCTTTTTACTTTTTTGATCAAAGAGAGGGAGCGAAAATAATCTGCTGCGGGTCTGACTTTTTCGTATAGAGACTTAACTGTTTCTATATTGTGACTTATAACAGTGGGTGATTTATTTACTATTCCAATTATATCACTTAAATCGGGGATCAGGACTTCTATTGCTGTTTTCGGAGATAGTTCATGAACAGCTTGAATAACATTAGCGAAATGATCAGCACCGCCATCCGGCAGGTCATCACGTGTAACTGATGTGATGACTACATAACTTAGGTTCAACTTTTTAACAGCACGAGCTATTCTCGACGGTTCATCTCTGTCGATAGGTTGGGGGATACCAAAGCTTACATTACAAAACATACACTTTCTGGTACAGTTCGTCCCAAGGACCATAAACGTCGCAGTTTTATTTGAAAAACACTCTGATCTATTAGGACAGCTTGCTTCGACGCATACTGTATTAAGATTCATCTCATCGAGCATTTCTGTTATATAAGAGCTGCTTTGGTCGCTGTAATAGGGAACACGTAACCAGTCAGGCTTTTTTATCATTGAGAATACTTCCTTTCAGTCCTTGCGTTTTAGAACGCATCTATAGCCTGAAGTTCCAAGATTCATTTCCGTACTTCTCATTATATATACTATTTACTTTAAAGAGATCATCGGCGATTGGTTGATAAGCGCTGTATTCGATATCCTTGAGAAGCTCTGCCTTTAGTTCTGATATAAACTCATCGGTCGAAAATTTTGTGTTTGTGTACGGTTTTATATTGGTTACTCTGCTTCGGATCGAAGCTATGCCTTTTGGGTGTAACTTACTATCGTTAGCAATGAGCACTTTGGTAAGAGTGTCTAGGTCTGTATCATAAAGCAAAGACCCGTGGGTGCATATCAACGAACCGATAGAATACTGTGCGAGTCCTGATATTTTTTTACCATCAACCAGTATGTCATTTCGTCCTTCGCGTTTTGCAGAAACACCTAATTTACTTAATGCATCGGTAATTATTTTTGCTACTTCATTCATGTGGACTTTTGCTTCTTTTGATATAGGCTGGATCATCGTGTAAAGTACAGTTCCTGAATCGGTATATATAGCACCACCGCCGCTGGAACGCCGAACTACTTTTATATTATTTCTATTTGCAAAGTCAATATCGACCTCTGCAGATAAAACTTGATTATTACCAAGCATAACAGTACTGTTTGTCTGCCATAGCATGTAAACAGGGTCATCACTTTTTTTAAAACGCATGAAAAACTCTTCAACAGAAAAGTGAAAAGCTGCGTCAGTATTGTCATTTTCTATAAAAAACACTACAACACCTCGTGTGCATTGTTGATATATAGATATAATTTACACCAATTTGTGATTTACTGCAAATAAATAATATATTATTATGTAAACACTTGCATTTACAAGGAAAAGGGGTGTATAATGATATTATACAGAGTAATTTCGTATAGTTGCGTTTTTCGTAAAACGAAAGGATTGGACTTTTTATGTTTCGAATTGGGGATATGATAGCACACCCTATGCATGGCGCAGGCGTCATTGATAGTATTGAAGAAAAAAAGATGAACGGCTGTACGCGGACGTATTATATTTTAAAAATGCCTGCCGGCGGAATGGTTGTGATGATTCCAACCGAAAGTACTGAGCAAATCGGTGTGCGCCCAATAGTTGATTCAAATCAAGCAGATGAACTTATGGCATCAATATCAGAGATCGACGCTAAAATGACATCTAATTGGAACAGACGTTACAGGGAAAATATGCAACGGATCAAAAGCGGAGATTTACTCGAAGTAGCAAGGGTCGTCAAGGGTCTTATGACCAGAGATGTTGAAAAAGGGCTCTCGACCGGCGAACGTAAAATGCTTCACTCGGCAAAGCAAATATTCATTTCAGAAATAGTATTGTCAAAGGAACTGACTTACGAGGAAGTCGAATCGCAGTTAAATGCGTCACTTGCGTAAGGAAAACCGTTTATGTCGCTTTTTTCGGTATTGAAAATTTTTAAATCTAATAAGCCTCCCGCTTGTACAGCAGTGATAGCCGCAGCCGGCACTTCACAGAGATGCAAGGGGGAGGATAAACTATTTTACCACATTGACGGTAAGCCGGTACTGGCATACACAATAGAAGCGTTCCAGAAATGTGATCTTGTAAATGAGATAATAGTTGTTGCACATGAAGATAAAATCGGACTTGTTGGGGAGATGTGTAAAGAATTCGGTTATGATAAAGTCTCCTCTGTTATAATCGGCGGACCTACAAGGACTGAATCTGTTTTATTTGGGATTTATGCTGTCTCAAAAAAAGCACGTCTAATAGCCATACATGATGGTGCAAGACCATGTGTTGATATCGATGTCATAGAAAAAACTGTTAAAAAAGCAGCGAAGTTTAATGCTGCAGCTCCTGCAGTTTCGATCACATCAACGGTAAAGAAAATAGAGAGAGGTATAATCGTAGAAACAGTAGATAGAGATGGGTTGTTTGAGATCCAAACACCACAAGTGTTCAGGTCTGAGTTGATAAAGGGAGCATTGACAAATGTTTTAAAGAAATCTATCGATGTGACCGACGATTGTATGGCAGTTGAGTTGCTTGGTGCTGCTATTTATACAGTAGAGGGTTCGCGTAAGAACATCAAGATAACTGATAACGATGATCTAATGATTGCCAAGTCCTATCTGGCAGATACCTTCTTGCGTGAGGAGAAAAGCTGATGCGTATTGGATCAGGTTATGATGTACATAGATTTGCAAAGGGTCGAAAATGCATTTTATGCGGTGTTGAGATCCCATGTGAATTCGGACCGGACGGGCATTCTGACGCAGATGTACCGGTACATGCTCTTATTGATGCGCTACTTGGTGCGGCAGCACTCGGCGATATAGGAAAGCATTTTCCGGATACTGACGAGAAATGGAAGGATGCAAACAGCATCGACTTATTAGGACTGACATACAAACTTATAAACTCTCAAGGATATAAACTTGGCAATGCCGATATCACAATCGTTACTGAAGCGCCACGATTATCACAATATATTGAGCAGATGCGTAAAGTGATTGCTGAAATTTTAGAGACTGATATCAAGAATATCAGTATTAAGGCAACAACTGAAGAAAAGCTAGGTTTTACAGGTGATGGAAGCGGAATATCAGCTACAGCCGTTGTCTTGATATGTCAACACTAGAAAGTTGCAAAAATCACTGTTATGGTATATAATTCAAAGTTGTGATTGTGAAAAAATAAGATTCAAGGAATGAACTTTAATGCTGGAAACCGTAAGAGATATAGTATATCAAATATGGGGAATATTACTGGCACTTCAAACAACTGTCAGAATTTGGGATGTTATTGACATCCTTATTATGGCATTTATTGTCTACCGTATACTTAGCTTTATGCAGAAGACAAGTGCGAGCAGTGTTATAAAGGGGTTACTCCTGATACTTGCTGTTACTTGGGCGTCGAATATTTTTAACATGAATATACTCTCATATCTGCTAAGACAGGTATTGCAAATGGGTATTATCGTGATAGTTGTATTGTTCCAGCCGGAAATAAGAAAGATGTTTGAGCGAATGGGTACAGCTAGGTTAGGGGGCTTGTTCCGCAAACGTGGTAAGCAGGAAAGCATCGATGCTGTTTTGCGGCAAATCGCAGACGCATGTTATACCATGTCAAGCAATGACTCAGGAGCAATAATTGTTTTTGAACGGCAAGTCGGACTAAATGATTTTGCTGTTACAGGTATTGAAATAGATGCAAATGTATCTTCTGAACTGATAACGAACATTTTTTATGAAAACTCGCCTTTACACGACGGAGCGATCATAATCCGTGAGGACAGGCTCCTTGCCGCAACGTGTATGCTGCCGCTCTCAAATAATTACAGTTTAAGCAAGGATCTCGGGATGAGGCACAGAGCAGGTGTTGGCTTGAGCGAACGTTCGGACGCTGTTATTATAATAGTCTCTGAAGAGACAAGCGGGATATCTATTGCGATAGACGGTATGCTTAAACGAAACTTAGATAATGAAACATTCGAAAAGCTTCTCTGGAGCGAAGTGATGATCAACTACGACAATAAAAAGAAGAAAAACCGTAAACTAAAGGAAAAAGCTGATGTTCAAAGAAAAGCTGAGTAAAATATCGATTAAAATCTCATATATCATATTTGCGCTGATCGTTTCGGTGGCACTTTGGATGTACGTAGAAATCACCGAGAATGAAGCTCAGACCGGTGTGGTACCCGTTCCTGAAGAGAGCATCGTATTCAGGAATGATGATGTTCTTCGAAGTAAGGGCTTACTGATCTCTTCAGTTGAGACCAGTTCTTTGTCAATTACTTTTGAAGGTTCACGATCTGATATTTCAAGTCTTTTAGTACCCGGCGCCTTAACTGTTGAAATCGATCTTGCAAACATCAACTCACCGGGAACAGTTTTTTTGACATATGACATAATATATCCGCAAGGTGTAAGTCGAAACGATGTTGAAATACTTGGTCAGTCAGATTCACGGGTAACATTGATAATTGACAGACTGCTTGAGAGATCGATACAAGTCATAGCAAACTATACAGGAGGCACAGCATCAGGAGAGTTTTTAGTTGAAACTGTTGAGTTAGATCCACAAACCATAACGGTCTGGGGCCCGGAAGAAGTAGTTTCGCAAATAAGCTATGTACGTGTCCCGATCCTTATTGAAAACCTTTCATCTACATATATAGATGATTTAGAATTTTTACTCTTCGATGAAGATAATGAGGAATTAGAGCCGGAACTCCGTGAAGCGCTGGAGTTTAGCCATGAAACGATTCGTGTCACAGTCCCGATCAGGGAGATAAAAGATGTGCCTTTGACAGTAACGCTTACACATGGAGTGGGCACAACAGATGCAAACGCTGTTGTCAGGATCGTGCCGTCGACGATCAAACTGGCAGGGGATCCTGAAGTCATCAGGGATATAAATAATATACATCTGGGAACTATTGATATGTTGAGCTTTGGTTTAACAAACACTGAGTCTCGTACGATCATCATTCCAAACCACATCACAAATATTTCAGGTGAAACGGAAGCACTTGTACATGTTGATGTTTTAGGGCTAGATATAGCTCACCGCAGTGCATCAAATCTACAGGTTATCAACACGCCGACAGGTCATAGGGCAGACATCTTAACTCAAAGTCTTGATATAAGGCTACGTGGCGTAATTGACGAGTTAGATCTGATTACTCCTTTTAATATAAGAGTTGTTGCAGATTTAATAGACTTAAGCCCCGGTACAACCAGAGTTTCGTCAAGGATATATATTGAGGGAATAGATGTTTCTGTAGATCCTATTGGAGATTACGAGATTACTGTTACGATTCAAACTGAATAATCTGGAGAATAAACTAATGATAAAAAGCATGACAGGCTATGGCGGCGCAAAAGGTACTTCCGGAAAACTTGAGATTTCGATAGAAGTCAGAAGTGTTAATAACAGATACTTAGACAGTACGATCAAGCTGCCTCGTGTTTTTAATGCAATTGAAGAGCGTTTAAAAGCTATAGTTCATGAAAGCATTTCACGCGGTAAAGTCGATGTATATATCTCCATTGATTCATCAAAGTCAGATGAAATCGAAATAAGGATAAATCGTCCGCTTGTTGAGGCATATGTTTCCGCTTTGAGAACAATAGCATGGGAAAATGAGCTGAGTAGTGATATCCGCGTAGCTGATCTTACAAGATTTCCGGACATTCTTCAGGCTGAAAAAAAAGAAGTAGATACAGAGAAGCTCTGTGAAGATATCAGCGCTGTCTTAACAAATGCACTTGCTGACTTTAACGAGATGCGTATTAGAGAAGGGGAGAAGCTCCTCAAGGATATTTCGACCCGTCTTGATGAAATCGAAAGGCTCACAACTACTGCGTCAGAGTTATCTCCTAAATCGGTTGAGGAGTATAAAAACAAACTTGAAGCACGAATGAGTGAGATATTACAATCGACAAATATCGACGAAGCACGTATTTTGACTGAAGCAGCTATATTTGCAGATCGTGTAGCTATCAATGAGGAAACCGTCAGACTACAGAGCCATATTGCTCAATTAAGAGAACTTATTAAAAGTGATGAGCCTGTGGGAAGAAAAATAGACTTTTTGGTTCAGGAATTTAACAGAGAGGCTAATACGATCGGCTCAAAAGGAAACGACACAGAGATGTCAAAGGTTATTGTTGATTTAAAATCCGAAATAGAAAAGATACGCGAACAAGCTCAGAACATCGAGTAGTTGATAGTAGGGGATTAGCATGAGACTTATTAATATAGGTTTTGGTAATATGGTGTCCGCGGGAAGGATCATAGCTATTGTGAGTCCCGAATCAGCACCGATCAAGCGAATAATCTCTGATGCTCGCGAGAAGAGTCAACTTATCGATGCAACATATGGGCGACGCACCAGAGCTGTTATCATTACAGACAATGGAGCACTTGTATTATCTGCAATACAACCTGAAACGATTGCTGCAAGACTGCAATCGCTGCCGGAACGATCTCAAGCTGCTGATGAACAACAAAATGCAGTTGGCGAACACAGGAAAGAATATGGATATGATCCCGGGGTGCCCGGTGATGCGTAATGATAAAGGAGAACTCGTTGTTATCTCAGCTCCATCAGGTACCGGAAAGGGCACAGTCATCAATAAGCTGCTCGAACTACGCCCTGAGTTTGTATTTTCGATATCAGCAACAACACGAAATCCCCGACCCGGAGAAACAGACGGTATTGAATATAATTTTCTTACAAAAGAAGAATTTAGGCAAATGATATCAAGAGACGAGTTTCTTGAGTATGCAGAGTATGTCGGAGAGTTCTACGGTACCCCTATAAAATCGATCAATGAAGCTATAGAGTTGGGCAAAACCATTATACTCGATATTGAGGTTCAGGGTGCAAAGCAAGTAATGACAAAGTTGCCCAATGCAAAGACAATTTTTATAGTTCCGCCTGATATGAAGGAACTTGAAAATCGTTTGCGAGGACGAGGCACAGATTCTGAGGAAAAGCTTGCTGCAAGGCTTGAAAAAGCTTGTCAGGAGCTTAATGAAAGAGGTCTATATGATCACATTGTAATTAATGATAATGTTTCTCGTGCAGCAAATGAAATAATAAAAATAATCGACCGAAAGGATTGAATCAACAATGCTCTATCCATCACTAGCCAGCCTGTTAAAACAAGTCGACAGTCGTTACAGACTCGTGAATATCATCGCAAGACGTGCGCGTGATATCTCAGCTCTTAATGACGGTTATGGAGACGAAAACTATGAGAAACCTGTGTCAAAAGCGATCGAAGAGATAGCTGCAGGTCAGTTACGGGTTACGTTTTCCGACGACGAGATATAGTTTCATACAGATCATGAGTCAAACTGTTGCCAGAGTTGCTGTTTCCGCAGCTACTTATCATATTGACAAACCATATGATTACTTAATACCTTCGAGCTTAAGGGAGCACGTAGTACCGGGCATGAGGGTATTAGTGCCGTTCGGAGTTGGAAACAAGCGAAGTGAAGGAGCAGTCCTCTCTGTTGAAACAAGCAGTGAGTATAATAAGCTCAAGGCAATAGTTTCTTTGATCGATGATGATCCTGTATTAAATGAAGATAACATAAAACTTGCACTCTGGATGAGTGACAGGTTTTTCTGCACAGTTTATGATGCTCTCCGTGCAATGATCCCGACGAAAATGAGCAGAAAACGAAAGCCTAAAATCAGAGAAGAAAAGGCGATAACAAACGAGGATGTACAACTGAACACAGAACAAGAATTGGTGTTTAAAGAGTTGCTGGCGTTATTGAAAAATGATTCGCCGGAAGCTGCGTTGTTATATGGTGTTACCGGCAGTGGGAAGACCTCTGTGTACATAAAATTGATAGAAGAAACCGTATCATTGGGAAAGACTGCTATCGTACTGGTGCCGGAAATCGCGTTGACACCACAAACTGTAAGTATTTTTTCTTCACATTTTGGAGATTCAGTTGCTGTCTTACACAGCGCACTCGGAACAGGAGAGCGCTATGATGAATGGAAACGTATCAGGGATGGCGATGTCCGGGTGGTCGTTGGTACCCGTTCAGCCGTCTTTGCTCCACTATCTAATATCGGTCTTATTGTTATTGATGAAGAACAGGAGCATACGTATAAATCTGAAAGCAGTCCACGTTATCACGCCCGGGAGATTGCCAAGTATCGTGTGACCCGCTCTTCTGCATTGATGCTGCTTGCTTCAGCTACACCATCGATAGACAGTATGTATGCGGCAAGAAGTGGAAAATATAAGCTTTTACGGTTACAGAACAGGTATAACGAAAGAGACTTGCCGCCTGTTATGATCGTCGATATGAAAAAGGAGCTGCAGGCAGGATATGGTGGGTCGATCAGCTCAATTTTAAGAAATGAACTGGATAAAAACATACAATGCGGAGAACAAAGTATACTCTTTATCAACAGGCGTGGTACAGCACCGTTAGTAGCGTGCGGTGAGTGCGGTTTTACTTACAAGTGTCGTCACTGCAGCGTTTCAATGACTTACCATTCATCAAACAAGCGACTGTTGTGCCACTACTGCGGCTATTCGACCTCGACACCTGATACTTGTCCCGAGTGTTCGGGAAAGTTGAACTTTATCGGCGCAGGCACACAAAAAATCGAAATGGAACTTCTGGATATATTTCCTGACATCAGCATCATCCGTATGGATGCCGATACAACAACACGCAAGAACTCTCATGATAAGCTTCTATCCGACTTTAGAAAACATGAAGCAGATATTCTTTTAGGTACACAGATGGTTACGAAAGGTCTTGATTTTGAGAACGTCACACTTGTTGGTGTTCTCAGTGCAGATATGTCACTTTATATGAGTGATTATCGCGCTCATGAAAAGACATTCTCTCTAATAACACAAGTTGTAGGGAGATCGGGGAGAGGTGAGAAGCCGGGTAGGGCTGTGATACAAACCTACACACCGGAACACAAAGTCATCACTCTGGCTTCGCAGCAAGATTATGAGGCTTTTTATGAAAGTGAGATCGTTTTACGTCAAGCTCTTGGCAGTCCTCCTGTAAAGGACCTTATCGCATTGTCTGCGACCGGAACAGACGAAAGAAAAGTGATAGATTCCTGTACAAAATTAAGAAATGTTTTTGGAGGCTATTTTCGCGGAAATGCGGAAATCAAGCTCCTCGGACCGGCTCCCGCAACAGTATCAAAAGTTAACAATAAATACAGGTACAGGTTGCTTGTCAACTGTGAAAACAACAAACGCGTAAGAGAAACAATAGCACATGTTATAAGGGAGTTTTCGCGTGATAAAACAAGCAGAGGTGTTACAGTTTTTGCTGACGCAGATATGTATGATTAGAATCAATAGGCGACTAAGAGAGGATATATTGCAGAGATGGCTACAAGAAACATCTTAATAGACGGAGACAGTGGACTGCGCAAAAAAAGTCGTGTTGTAACTGATTTCAACAAACGACTTCATATCTTGCTCGATGATATGCATGAGACGTTGATCGAGGCTAACGGGCTGGGTCTCGCTGCGCCTCAGGTCGGAGTGCTTAGACGCGTTGCTTTGATAGTTGACTATGATGAGGATAATGAGTCATTGGAGGATCAGATAATCGAGCTCATCAATCCGGAAATAATCAGTTGTGAAGGTGAGCAAACCACGAGCGAAGGTTGTTTGAGTGTCCCGGGGGTCTACGGAATAGTCACAAGACCTGAAAGTGTCAGGGTTAGAGCGCAAGACAGAAATGGCAAGACCTTCGAGTTTGATTGTCATGAGCTGACTGCTCGTGCAGTTTGTCATGAAATCGATCATTTGGAAGGTGTAATATTCACTTCTGTTGCAGAACGTTT
>Ga0123355_10011237_pt1 | contig 13784 bp, 14 predicted proteins | sample TergutEmb28metaG_3_FD_89872 | JGI IMG/M metagenome (GOLD analysis project Ga0123355, IMG submission 89872) | Embiratermes neotenicus P1 segment gut microbial communities from Petit-Saut dam, French Guiana - Emb289 P1 | ecosystem: Host-associated > Arthropoda: Insects > Digestive system > Gut ... | reverse complement strand
CTATACCATCAATTTCGGTAGGATCATTTATGTTTTGCAAGTATTCGACAAAGGCACGCTCCATTTTATCATGGGTAATTTGAGGACTTTTGCAAGCAACATCATCATTGTGATATATTTTCATGCTACATATGTAATTGCGATTATATAATTTGTCCCCATTTTTACTTGTTCGCAGTACGTTTTTGGTGGTGAATTTGTTGCCACACGCGCCGCATACTAAAACACCGCAGAAGTAGTTATCCTCTTTTGGTTTCTTCGTTCTTGTAATATGAGGGATATTTCTGATTTTTTCTTGTACAAGGCTAAATGTTTTGTCAGATATAATTGGTTCGTGGTGTCCATCTGATTCAAAATATTTACTCTCATCAGTGAGGGAATATCTCACCTTGCCGATATATGTGGGATTAGTCAGTATCTGCTTAATTGTTGCAGGCTGCCAAGTTGTTTGGTTTTTGGTTGATATCCTTCTTGCGTTTAGCGTTTTGGCTATTTGGGTTAGGGAGATATTTTTATCCAAAAACATTGAAAAAATCTCTTTGACTATTTTGGACTCATCAGGATGAATTGTTTGCACCTTTTGACCTTTTTCTTTAAAATATCCATAACTAATGTTGTTATTAGCCAATGAATATCCCTCTTTCGCTTTGCGTTCAAAGCCTAGCTTCAGCCTACTTACCAAGTTTTCACGTTCAAACTCTGCGAATATTCCAATGATTTTCAAGAACATTCTACCGCTTGGGGTGTCGGTGTCTATGCTTTCCGTTAAAGAGTTGAATGCGCAGTTATATTCTTCAAACAGTTCAACCAGTTCAAGGAGATTTCGAGTGCTTCTAGTAAGCCTGTCTACCTTGAAGACCAGTACGTTATTGACCTTGCCAGTCTCGATATCGTCAATTAATCTATTGATTGCTGGGCGATCAACAATATTTTTTCCGCTTATCCCCTCATCGCTATAAATGTCGTAGATGTCCCAATCTTTTAGCAATGCATAAGATTTTAATTTTTCAGTTTGTCCCCTAACAGAAAAGCCTTCTTGGGCTTGCTCCTCTGTGCTAACCCTTACATAGATGGCTGTACTTAAATTTTTTCTGCTTTCAATCATTCTTTATCGCTCCCATCTGATTCAGTTTCAGATAGAAGGCGTTGTTTCTTTTGCTTTATTCTCGGGATTGAGGTTTTCAAAAAGAACTCTATCATTTTCTTTTGTATATCTTTTGGTAAAGTTATTTTTGTATCTTCCCCTTGCAAGACATCAGCTCCAATATATTTTGATTCCTAAAAAAATATATTGGTTGTTCTGCTTGTCCTATTCCGAAAATAAAAATACCATGGCGGACAACCCTTGATTTTACTGGGTTACAGCCATGGTATGTTTTTTGTATTCTCAACTACAACGGAAATATCCCGCTTTTTGGTCAATGCTCCGCTACTCCTGGACAAGGGGGTGTCAAGTAAAAAACCTTGACACCCCCTTCTTCAAAGAATCGCGTAATACCGCGGTTTTTTGGATGTTTTTCTTGGACATCAAAAAAAATCCAACGATTCAAGAATAAACTCTGGAACATTATTACACGTATCGAATGTAATGCTAGGCGGTGAAAGTGCGATATTAAACAGACTCTTAGCCCAAAACTGCCGCAAAAATCGTATCATTTCCGTTGTGGCTACACGCCCCAGTAATTAAAAATGATTGATTTCAAAAGCCTATTGTCGAATAAATTACGATAAAAAATTTGACAATCGAACTACAGTAAAATCTGAAGCCCGAAAGGGCTTTTTTTGATTGCCGCAATCATATTTCTACATCCCATACATATGAATTAATAACGACCATTCCATTTACGAGGAGGCAACAAAGTGGACAGGGTACCTTATAGACGAGTAACACCACCCGGCGGCTCACGGAACTTCAATCGTGACATGCATCACAGCCGCACCCGTGAGCGAACCGACGAAAACCTACAACCCGGCGAAACCATAATCATACAGGGCATAATCAGCGGCATACTGCTGGTGGTGGTATTGCTGGTGGGGCTGGTGGATGTTTCGCCTGCAGTTGCTGTTCGCGGCGGTATTCGTGAAGTTTTATCTGGCGCAAACACCGTAGATGAACTTATTACAGACGTCCGCAATTTTGGTGATGGATGGCTGGGCAGGGAAGCAGCCCCACCGCCTCCGCAAACGATACCCTACATGCCAATCCCAACAGCACCCCCACCCCAAATGGCGCCAAATCCCCCACCCCAAGTACCCCCCCTGCAAGAAACCGACGTCCGCCACCTTGGTGACGACTGGCTTAACATAGAAGCAACCATCCCAACCGAATACACACCCCTGACGGCATATGATGAGGCATCAAACCCACAGATTCCGGGGCCGTCAGCAGTTCCGGGACTGTGGGATTAGTCGATTACACATCGGCTTTATACGACCCTTTATGGATTAGCCCGCTGAATGGGCGAGTTTCTTCCCCTAGCGGCATACGAACAAACCCCATCACCGGCCGGCAGGAATTTCACGACGGCATCGACATCGTGGCCGTTGTGGGAACTCCCGTGGCCGCGCCGCGTTATGGACAGGTTTTGGCGGTTGGGTATTCGCCGTCTTTTGGCCGCTTTGTGCGCATCGCACATGGGGATTACTATGTATCGTTTTTTGCCCACCTGGATCGAGTGCTTGTTGAAGTCGGCGACAGTGTAAGCCAGGGGGAAAGATTCGCGTATTCCGGCAACACCGGCTGGTCTACGGGACCGCATTTGCATTTTGGGCTATTTCGTGCCGGCCAGTTTGTGGATCCGCTGGCCTATATGAACATATATGATTAGCGCAATAAGAACCGCCGTGCTGGTGCTTGCGGCCTTGGCTGTGCATGAATGGGCGCATGTTTTAGCCGCAAGCTACCTGGGCGCGCGCGTAGAAAAAATTCGCCCATTCCTTTTGGGTCTTTCAGCCAAAATAACGGGGATAGAACGCCTAAACGCCTGGGAACGCCATGCAATCTACGGCGCAGGCGCACTTGCCAACGGCGCAGTTGCGGCTTGGGCATATACTGTGTCTCGCCTGTCTTACGTGGGCATAAACTGGCTGGATCAACTGGCATTGTTCAGCCTAGCATTGTGCCTGTTTAATCTGCTGCCCGTTTTGCCACTGGACGGCGGGCGCATATTCCAGCAATTCCTAAGCAATCGCATAGGCGTCCTCAGAGCCAACAGGGTAATGCTAAGGCTTGGGAATATCCTTGGCCTGGCATTGATACTGCTTGGGCTGGTGCAGGTGGTGCTCTACAATTACAACATCACGCTGCTGTGCGCCGGCGTATACATACGAAAAAGAAACAAAACCCTGGAGCCTCAGCTAAAACTAGAATTCTTCCGCGCAATGCAAGGCAAATCAGAACAAGAACGCGCCAGAAAAATGAAAATCAAAACCCTGCAAGTCCCCTACTCCATGCCCACAAAAGACGCACTAGAACGCCTGCAACTGGATTATTACATAGAGTTTCACTTGAACGAACAAAACAGCGTAGTCACAGAAGACGCGCTGCTTGAGTATGTTTTGGCGAATAATTTATGTGGTGTGGTTGGGGATGTGCGGGTTAAGGGTTAGCCGAAAAAAATTCAGTTGGTCGGAATTTCCGACCAACTGAATTTTGCTTTGAATCAGATTGATACAAATCTCAGATTAACCTATTGTCGAATAAATTGCGATAAAAAATTCGACAATCGAACTGCGATGAAATTCTTACGTCAGTATAAATTTGCGGGGCAACTTTCGTATACGGTTGCCCTGTAACCAAAACACGCTCTATCAAGTAAAAATCCTTGATACTCAATTCAACAAAAAACCCTGTCAAAATCAGGATTAAGCGGCTGTTTTCACATGCACCCTAAACAAAATCAAACGAAATATGTAGCGGCACTGTCACACAGCCATGCCGCGCAAAATAAGTTCAAGCTCGGGCAAGGCTTGCTGTTCATCTTCGCCCTCTGCTACAAGTTTTACAAGATTCCCCCCACGCAAATTTAGAGAGATGATGCCCATAATGCTTTTGGCGTTGGCGGTTTTTTCTTCCGCCACCAATGACATGCGGCTTTTGTATTGGCTGGCTTTTTGTACAAACAATGCCGCAACCGAAGGCTCCAACATAGAACCCACATGAACAGAACGTTCAATCACAATAATACCCCTTCCTTCATTTTCTGTGCAATTTCGCAAATTTTGCGCAATCGGTGATTTACACCGGATTTTCCTATGGGTGGTGTAAGTAATGCGCCAATTTCCACCAGGTTTAGCGTTTCGTGGTTTAGCCTAAGCCTGGCCACTTCTTCCAATGGCTCACTTAGAAACGACAACCCCACATGTCTGCGGATAAACTCAATAGCCTCTATTTGGCCAAGAGCCGCCTGGGCGGTTTTGTTTATGTTGGCTGTTTCGAAATTGACCTTGCGGTTTACCTCGTTGCGAATGGATTTTTCCACGCGCATACCCTCAAGGGTCAGCAGCGACTTATGGGCACCGATTATGTTAAGCACATCGGAAATACCCTCTGCTTCTTTTAAATATACAACATATTGCCCCCTGCGGGCAATCTTTTTTGCCTGGAGATTAAACCCAGCAAGAATTCTCATAAGTTTATTCGCCCTGTTTTCATCCAGAGTAAACTCCAAATGGTAGGTGCGCCCGGGGTTGGAAATCACACCGCCTTGCAGGAAACATTCACGCACAAACATGCGACTGTCATCAAATTGGCCGCTTACACCTTGCAGCTCTGCTTTTACGATTTGCGAAAATGACGCGTCATTTTTCATGTTTTCTCGGATCCTTGTCGATGTCTCTGTGATGGATTTCCACTGCGTATTTATTTGCCGTCAGCGATTGTTTCAATTCCCCGGCCAAGGCAACGGAACGATGCCGCCCGCCAGTGCAGCCGATGCCAACAATCAGCTGACTTTTGCCCTCACTTATATAATGCGGAATCAAAAAGTGCAACATATTCAGCAGGCTTTCCAAAAATCGGATGCTTACATCATGGCTCATTACATAATCGTGAACAGTGCCATCCAGCCCAGATAATGGCTTCAGCACAGGATTGTAAAAAGGGTTGGGAAGAAAACGCACGTCAAAAACCAAGTCAGCTTCTTCCGGCAAGCCATTTTTGAACCCAAATGAAATAACATTAATCATCAACCGACCGCTTTGGTCTTTCTCGGAGAAAATGTCTAAAATTTTCTTTTTAAGCACCCTAGGCAAAATATGGCTGGTATCCATGATAAACGTGGCATTTTGTTTTACGTCTTCAAGGAGAACCCGCTCCTTGGCTATGCCGACACTGACCAAATCGTTTTTGGCCAGCGGATGCACATGCCTGGTTTCCTTGTATCTGTTTAGCAGCACCTCGTTGGATGAGTCCAAAAACAAAATCGAATAGGACGCCCCAATTTTTTCAAGATCCAAAAGCCCGGCAGAAAAGTCCGCAAACATTTTGCCGCCGCGAATATCAATACCAAGCGCAACCTGAGTAATTCCCGTGTCACGCTCCAAACAAAACTTGGCAAACTGCCCCAAAAAAGTTGGCGGCAAATTGTCAACACAATGGAACCCGGCGTCTTCAAAAATTTTGAGCGCCGTAGATTTGCCCGCGCCAGACATTCCTGTAACTATTACTATGCGCATTTTACCCCCCTATAATTCTGACCTCTGGCTCCAGCCACACTCCAAAATTTTCATGAACCGTTTGACGAACATGTTCAATTAGGTCTTTCACGTCGACGGCTGTTGCATGGCCTGTGTTTATTATGAACCCTGCGTGTTTTGGCGATACTTGCGCACCGCCTATGCTATATCCTTTTAGACCGCTGTCTTCTATCAGGCGTCCCGCGAAATAACCCTGTGGCCGTTTGAACGTGCTTCCTGCGCTTGGGTAATCCAGTGGCTGTGATATTCTGCGGCGATTGTTTAGGTCTTTCATTTCGCTGCGGATTGTTTCAGGGTCGCCCGGTTCCAGCTTGAATGTGGCCTCAAGCACAAGGGCATCTGCCAGTTGAACGTTGCTTTTGCGGTAGCCAAACCCCATATTTTTCGCCGATTCGGTGACTATGCCCGCTTCCGTTTGAATGGTTACGGATTCGCAAAAATCGCTTATATCATGCCCGTATGCACCGGCGTTCATGTATATTGCGCCGCCCACCGTCCCCGGTATACCCGACGCAAATGCCAGGCCTGTAAGCCCCGCTTTGCAGGCCTCCTCTGCGAGTTTGGCAAGCCGCACCCCGGCAGCGGCGGTTATGCGCCCGCTCGGGTGTATTTTTATGTCGGTCATCTTATTGGTGAGCACCACCACCCCGTCTATGCCATCGTCGGAAACCAGCACATTGGTACCGTCCCCCAAAATTGTAAGCGGAATGTGGTGCTTGCGGCAGGTTTGCCATATGCTTGACAACTCTTCTGTAGTTGTTGGCTGCGCCAAAACCTGTGCGTTTCCGCCAATCTTAAACGATGTGTGCCTGGACATAGGCTCGTTTTCAAGTATGTTATCCGGCTCGTGAAGTAAGGGTTTGATGGCCTCAATAGGCGTCATTATTCAGCCCTCCGCTGATATTTTTCATTACACGTTCGGTAAGCACGTCTGCTGCGTTGTAGCCCATTTTTTTCTGGCGGTGGTTGATGGCGGCAGATTCGCAAAGTATCGCCAGGCTGCGCCCCGGCCTAATGGGAATCGAATGGGAACTTACTTTGTTGCTCAAAATCTCTATGAATTCTTCTACCTGGCCAAGCCTGTCATATATGCGCTCCTGATCCCACAACTCCAAGTTAATAACCAAGTCCACAGCCTGGGTAGGTTTGATTGATTGCACACCAAACATTTGCATGATATCCACTATGCCAATGCCCCGAAGCTCCAGAAAATACCGGATATTAGCCGGGCAAGAGCCGATAAGCGTCTCCGAAGAAACACGGCGCACTTCCACCGCATCGTCGGCGATAAAACGATGCCCGCGTTTGATAAGTTCCAGCGCGGTTTCGCTTTTTCCCACGCCGCTTTCGCCTATAATCAGCGTACCCACACCGTAAATATCCAGCAAACAGCCATGCATGGTAATGCGCGGCGCAAGCTGAACCTTGGTCCAGCGAATAATCTCGCTGATGAAATCCGTGGTGTCCGATGGGGTGGAGAATATTGGTACGTCGTATTCTTCTGCGAATTCCAGCATTTCCGGAAACAACTCCAGGCTGCGGCACATCACAATCGCCGGGATGCGATGCTGAAATATGCGGCGCAAGTTTTCCCTGCGGAAATTTGCGTCCAGCTTTTGCAGATAGGTATGCTCTACCATGCCAATGACCTGCAGGCGCAACGGATCGAAATAATCAAAAAAGCCTGCCAATTGCAACGCCGGCCTGTTTATGTTGGTTCTGCTTAGTTCGCGGGATTCAACCTCCACCGCCGGGGTCAAAAGTTCCAAGTTAAACTCATTTATCATCCGGGCCAAAGGCACGGTGTAACCCGTTCCCCCGGTGTTGAACGCTCCGCTGGCCGCAATTGAACCTGACATATGTGTCTCCTTTTCAAACTTCAGTTGGATGGCATTGCTATCCAACTGGGTTTTATTTCTTGAAAAACTCGTACACCGCCGCAGCGGCTTTTTTATTCATGGAAGGCGCGGCGGCCAGTTCTTCCTGGCTTGCCGTGCCGATGGCCTCCATGTTTTTGAAGTGCCGCAGCAATTCCCGCCGCCTGGCCTTTCCAATGCCGGGGATGTCGTCCAGCACCGAACGCACCTGGGAATCTTGCCGCAATTTATGATGATATTCCAGCGCAAACCGGTGAACCTCGTCCTGTATGCGCGTGACCAGCTTAAAGCCCTCGCCCTGGCGCGGAAGGTTTGCTTCTTGCCCTTCATGCAACAGCCCCCGGGTGCGATGCTTGTCGTCCTTTACCATGCCGCACACGGGTACGGCAAGCCCCAAAGCATCCAAGGCCTTTTTGGCTGCGGATATCTGCCCCTTGCCGCCGTCTACGAATATAATGTCCGGCAATTTGGCAAAGGCGTCTTTAATCTGGTCTGCATCCGCCGAATTTTTATAGCGTTTTAGGCGGCGCGTTATGATTTCTTCCATTCCGGCATAATCGTCCGGGCCAATTACGGCCTTTAACCGAAATTTCCTGTAATCGCTGTTTTTTGCCTTGCCGTTTTCAAAAACCACCATGGAACCCACGGATTCATAACCTTGAATATTGGATATATCGTAGGCTTCTATCCTGGCAAGCGGCGAATTGGTACCTATGGCCTGGGCTATTTCTTCTAAGGCTTTTTGGTTGCGCTCGGCCTCTTTTTTCATGTGGCCGCCGAATTGCGACATGGTGAGCTCTGCGTTGGTTTGCGCAAGTTTGACCATTTTATATTTTTCGCCCTTTTGCGGAACCGTCAACGCCACCTGACGGCCTGCCAGGCCGCTGAGCCACGTGACGATGGCCTCTTGCTCTGCTGGGGGGCAAACAAGCGACAATTCTTTGGGAATAAATGCGGCCTCGCTGTAAAATTGCTTGATAAACGCCGCCATAATTTCTCTGTTGTCGGCGTCTCCATTTTCCTGCGCCGCCATAATGTAATGTTCTCGCCCAGAGAGTTTGCCATCCCTTAGGAAAAATATCTGCATCAATGCCTCGTCGTTTTCCCTGGCCATGGCTATAATGTCTCTGTCGTCGACGCCTGTTTCCACTTTCTGCTTTTCGGTGAGCAAATGCAGTGCGTTTATTGTGTCCCGTATTTCGGCTGCTTTCTCGAAGTCCATTATTTCGGCGGCGGCTGTCATTTCATTTGTTAGGCGGGATAATATCCCGTCGGTTTTGCCCTGGATGAAGCGTTCTGCTTCGGCTAGGTAACCATTGTATGTTTCTTCGTCTAGCAGACGATTGCAAGGGGCGCGGCACTGGCCTATGTGATGATTTAGGCATGGCCTGCTTTTGTCAAAATCCCTGGGGAAACTCTTGCCGCATCGCCTAAGCGGCCACAACTTGTGCAGCAAATCCAACAACTCTCGCACCCGCGTGCGCGATATAAACGGGCCATAATACTTTGCTTTATCTTTCCCGCGCCTGTGGGAAAACATCACCCGTGGCATCATTTCTCGGGTGATTTTTATATAGGGGTAGGCTTTGTCGTCCTTTAACCGAACATTATATTTGGGGCAATGCAGTTTAATCAGATTATTTTCCAGGATAAACGCTTCGTTTTCGTTGTCCGTCACCACATATTCAAAATGATGGATTACCCGGGACAAACGGCGCGTCTTAGGGTCTTGGGCAGAATTTTGAAAATAGCTGCGCACTCGGTTGTGCAGGTTAACCGCCTTGCCCACATAAATGATAGCTCCGTTTTCGTCCTTCATTATATAAACGCCGGGCAGGTGCGGGAGTTTTTTTAACTCATTGGAAATGTCAAAATCCATTGTTTACAGTGGATCATCCAGGATAAAAAATCCTCCAGGGTTCGGCGACGGGGATGGAATTGGCGGAATTGTTGGGGTGGGCAACGGCGGCATGGTAGGCAGCGGTTGGTGTGGCAGCGCAGCAGCAAGAGTCAATGACATAAAGGCCTCTTCCTGGCCGGGTTCTATGGTTATTGTCTCACTTGCATCTGTATAGCCTGCTATACGTGCGGTGACAGTGTGTGTACCAACCGGAATTTCTGTAGTCAATATCGAGTAGCCCATAAATTGATCGTTGATATAAAGCCGTGCGTTGGTGGGGTGAGTAAATATAACTGCAGGAACGAACTCTAAAATTTCGGTCAGTTCAAACTGCAATTCATTCAGTGGCTGCTCAATGTCTATGGTTTGTTCCTGCGGTTCAAATCCTGCGCGCGTTACCCGGATTACATTCTCGCCAAGCTCCACCTGGAAGGGGCCAGTTCCTTCTTGAAGCTCGTCATTGATAAACACCTGCGCATCTTCCGGGTACACGGTAAGCTGCAAAAACGCGCCCCTAAATTCCGCGTCGCTTAGGTCTAGCCTGGCGGTGCGGCCTTGTTCTATTGTCACATTTTGCCTAAATGTTTCTATGTTGTCGCCGTCCACCACCACCATGTGGGTACCTTCGGCCAGAGGAATATCCTCATCCAGTTCGTCCAAATCGAATTCACTGTTGCCAATGTGCATGATGCCATTGATCACGACATCGGCATTGTCAATTTGCAAAAATCCGTGAGAAAGATCGACTTGAACCATCCACACATTGCCGCCCAGCCCCGACAATGTAACGGTGTCTTGCTGGGTTATTCTGTTTATGTTAAAAAGCTCGCCCTCGCGAAGAACCAGCGTTTGATCGTTGAATCCAAACACATCATGCCCAAGTACGATTGTGCGTTCTTCTAAGTTTACATATGCATTGGTGCGGTCGCGGCGTTCCCAGGCGCGAACGTTTTCCCTTATGACGGTCGCTTCATCGTTTAATGCGTTGTAGCGGATATCCACCAACTGGCCGACTCTAAGCTGCGAAAATGTCATGTCCTGGCCTGTGCGATTGTTGATTGTTGCAGCCGCGGGTACTGCAAATTCCCGGTTGTCCATGTTGTCTATGTCCAACACAGATAATTGCTCCGTGCCGATATTTACAATCAAGCCCGTTATATTTCGGATATCAGGCCGGCCGGTTGCGACATTGTTGTCAACATTGCCATGCTGGCCAGTCCCGGTTCCACCCGGGGTATCAATGCCGATTCTGTTATTTGCAACCGCTTGCAGCACCACAAAAAACACCGCCAGGCAAACCCCCACGGCCAGCACTAGCATCCCGATATAAAACATTGCAAGTTTTGACGCTTGCGCTGGTTTTTCTTGCTTTCTTCGGGATTGGCTGCTTGCCGCACGTCTGCGTGCGGGTTGGCTGTCTCTCATATGAATCCCTCCCACGTATATGATATACCCAGTTGTTATGATATTAAATCGTTTGGAAAACAAGTTTGCTCAAATCACCAAACCCATGGTACATCGTATTTTTTGATGTTTTCGTCTATTGTTACGATAATTAAGTCCTCTGCTTTTGCTGTTGCGATAATTAAACGGTCAAATGGGTCGCGATGATGAAGCGGAAGCTCAGAAACAAGTGTTTCTAGCTGTGGCTGGGTTATTGGTAAAATGACAAAGCCATTTTGTGAAAGCATATCCCACAAGCTAGTCAAGCCGCCGTCAAAAGTTAGTTTTCCCATGCTGTATTTTATTGAAAACTCCCATAGTGAAGCTACGCTGATGTATTTTTGTGCGCTATCATCCTCGATAATATTTGATGCATTTTCACTTAGGTCTTTTGAATCCCAGAAGTACCACAAAAAAACGTGAGTATCTAATAAATATTTCATTACATATATTCCTCAAAATCTTCTAAAGGTGCGTTAAAATCATCCGCAATCCACATCCTATCTTTCATGCAGCCACGTTTAAAAGGAAGATTGGAAGTGTTAGTCTTTTTTACAGGTTCAACAAAAGTAATAATTACTTCATATTGTTCTTTTATTGCAATGGGTTGTTTTGGCATAAAATTTGCGCCATCATATAATGCCTTTATGGCATACATAAATTTTACCCCTTTCAAAAATGATAAGGTACGCATTTATACACCGGGAACGAAAGTCCACCCAGTTTGACTTATTCTAAGTTTATGACTAATATACTTTGACAAGACGAAAAACGCAAGTTGTTTCACTGCAAACTTCAACTGGATAGCAATGCCAACCAGTTGAAGTTTGAAATCACCGTATAGGAAGAAGGCTGCAAAAATGTACACACGCTTCAGGGAGTTATACAGCAATACCCAAGAATTCTTGGGCAAAAACATAACTGTAGGCGGCTGGGTTCGCACCTGCCGCAGCAATAAAAATTTGGGATTTATTGAACTCAATGATGGCAGTTTTTTCCGTTCGGTTCAAATTGTTATCGAAGGCGAGCTGGGCAGCGAAGGGCTAAATTTTGAAGATGCAACCAAGCTGAGCGTGGGTGCGTGCATCACGGTAAAAGGCCAAGTAGTGGAAAGCCCTGGCACAAAACAGCCCTTTGAAATAAAAGCCACCGTCATATTGCTGGAGGGTTCATGCCCCAGCGACTACCCACTGCAAAAAAAGCGGCACGGATTTGAATTTTTGCGCACCATCCCACATTTGAGGCCGCGCACCAACACCTATGCGGCTGTGTTTAGGGTGCGTTCGCTAGCATCCCATGCGCTGCACGAATTTTTCCAAAAAAGAAATTTCGTATATGTGCACACACCCATTTTAACGGGCAGCGACTGCGAAGGCGCGGGCGAAATGTTCCAAGTCACCACGATGCCCCTGGAAAATGTCCCCAAAACCAAAGACGGCGCGGTTGACTATGGCGAAGATTTTTTTGGCAAGCAGGCGCATCTTACAGTAAGCGGGCAGCTGGCAGTGGAGCCATTCTGCCTGGCGTTTAGGGATGTGTACACCTTTGGCCCCACCTTTAGGTCAGAAAATTCCAACACCACCACCCATGCAGCAGAATTTTGGATGCTTGAACCGGAAATGGCCTTTGCTGACCTGGACAACTACCTGGAAACCGCCGAAGCTATGCTAAAATACGTAATCAAATACGTGTTGGAACACGCCCCGGAAGAAATGGAATTCTTCAACGAATGGATAGAGAAGGGTCTGCTAAACAGGTTAAATGCCCTAGTCGCCGCAGATTTCGCAAGAATCTCATACACCGAAGCCGTGGAACTCCTTCTAAAATCCGGCAAAAAATTCGAATACCCCGTCAAATGGGGCGTGGATCTGCAAACAGAACATGAACGATATCTCTGCGAAGAAGTATACTCTCGTCCGGTATTTATCACCGATTATCCCCGCGACATCAAAGCGTTTTACATGCGAGTCAACGACGACGGCAAAACCGTAGCCGCATCAGATTTGCTGGTTCCCGGCGTGGGCGAATTAATCGGCGGCAGCCAGCGCGAAGAAAGGCTGGACGTATTAAAAGAAAGCATCATCAAGTTTGGGCTAATCCCGGAAGACTATGATTGGTATCTGGATTTGCGCCGCTTTGGCGGGGTAAAACACGCAGGATTTGGACTTGGGTTCGAGCGGCTGCTTATGTATTTGACGGGCATGAAAAATATCAGGGACGTTGCGGCCTATCCCAGAACCACCGGACAGATGACGTTTTAGGGGGATTAGCGTGATTAATCTAATAATACCGCCGGACTACAAATCCCGGCTTACACTATACGAAACACAAACTGCCATAGGTATGTTGAAACGGCTGTTTGAAGACAATCTGGCACGTGCGCTAAATCTTAAAAGAGTCTCCGCGCCGCTTTTTGTGGAACGTAAAACCGGCCTCAATGACGATTTAAGCGGCATAGACCGTCCTGTAGATTTTGAAATAAAAGAATCGCGCCAACACGTTGAGATTGTACATTCCCTGGCAAAATGGAAACGCGTGGCCTTACACAAATACGGCTTCCCGGTGGGCGAAGGCATATACACAGACATGAACGCCATCCGCCGCGACGACGAAATTGACAACACACATTCCATTTATGTAGACCAGTGGGATTGGGAAAAAGTAATCGATGCAAGCTCACGGAACGAAGAATATCTGCGCGAAACGGTGACAAAAATCGTGAGTGCCATTTACGATACCTCGGAAAGAGTGAAGCAACAGTTCCCTACCCTAGATGTGGCGATTAACCCACATGTGAAATTTTTCTATTCCCAGGAACTTGAAGACATGTACCCGGGCAAAACATCAAAAGAGCGGGAAAATCTATG
>Ga0123355_10011236_pt1 | contig 13785 bp, 17 predicted proteins | sample TergutEmb28metaG_3_FD_89872 | JGI IMG/M metagenome (GOLD analysis project Ga0123355, IMG submission 89872) | Embiratermes neotenicus P1 segment gut microbial communities from Petit-Saut dam, French Guiana - Emb289 P1 | ecosystem: Host-associated > Arthropoda: Insects > Digestive system > Gut ... | reverse complement strand
TGCCTGTAGGTCAGACTGTCAATCAGGTTTATTATAAAAATGTTTTGACGACCCTCCGTGAAAGTGTGCGACGAAGGAGAACAGAAACGTGGAAGAATGCCTAATGGATTCTTCATCACGACAACGCGCCAGCAAACAACGCGCTATCTGTGAAGAGGTATTTGGCATAAAACAACATTCCAGTGATGGAACATCCGCCGTACTCTCCGGACTTAGCACCGTGCGACTTTTTTCTCTTCCCGAAAATCAAGTCTGCGCTCGAAGGAACCAGGTTCGAGTCCGTGGATGCAGTGAAAGCAAAGGCGACGCAACTCTTGAACAGCATAACACAAGATGACCTGCAGCACTGCTTCCAACAGTGGAAAATTCGTATAGAGCGGTGTAGGGATCGGGGAGGGGACTACATTGAAGGGGATAACATTTCGATTGTCAGATTTTTTTTTCAATAAAGGGTTAGAGCATGAATCCGGTTTCTTTATTGCCACACCTTGTATTTAGTTCATTAGAATTATAACGACGGTTCATTAACACTGTAATGCGCAGTGATAAGCATAATCATCCCGTGCTTTAACACTAAAAACGCTACAATTTTCCTATAGAGTGTGTGCATGTATGTATGTAAATATGTATGTATGTAAGTATTTGTGCATATATGTATACATGTATAAATGTACGTATGTGTGTATGTATCTGTGTGTATGTGTGTGTATGTATGGATGGGTGGATGGATGTATGAATTTATGTATCTATGTATGTATGTGTATATGCATGTATATATGTTTGTTTGTACGTATGTACGTATAAATGTATGTATTTATGTATGCATGTATATATATTTATATATGTATGTGTGTATGTATGCATGGATTGATGGATGTGTGTATGTATGTATCTGTGTGTATGTATGTATATATATTTATATATGTATGAGTGTGTATGAATATATATTTGTATGTATGTATTTTTTAATTTATTGACATTCAGCATGCTCCATTACGTACTAATACTACATTCTTTAGAGTTAAATATTCAAACTGTGTTTTCATATAGTTACAAATTATGTTCAATTTCTTCTATTTTCTATAGATAGGGCAGGTTTATTTTCACAGTTTTAATGTAGTACCTATTGCTTTTTGATCGCCTATCTACTGCATTATTAACTAATTACCCTATCAGCTAAATAAACTAATTAACTGTTTTACAGTATGTATATATTCAACGAATGGCTTATAATGCGCTAAAATCTATTTATCTTACAAACTTCATGAACGTCTTGATATGGTGTCTTGTGACTTGTTCAAACGGTGGGGACTATGGCATTTCGTAGGATCCTTCTCTCATTTTCTAGTTGTGTGCAGTTCAAAATTTTGTTGTTAGTTGTCTGTTCTTCTTTTAGTCCACAAGGGCATGTTGAATTGGGATTTATTTTGAATCTGTGGAGGTAAGATCTGGTTAAACCGTGACCCGTTACCATAGCCGTAAGTTCAACTGACATAGGTAACATAGTCTTCATTCTCTCTTTTATGTATGGGAAGTATAATTTACTTACTGCTCCTTTTGTAGAGCTTGTCCACTGCTCCTACCATTTTGTTATTTCGTACTCCTTCCCTTCTGTAATTATAGTCTGTCTTGGTATTTTATCTTATACTAATTCTCCTATGTCATCCGTTTCCGTCTTCTTGGCCAGACGGTCTGCCATTTCATTTCCTTGTATTCCGAACGTGCCTTCACCCAGTTAAAAACACTGTCAATTTTTGGTCCTTCAGCTTTTTTATTTCTTTCCTTATAATCTCGATTACTATGTTATGTTTGTTTCTATTCTGCAGTGTGTCCAGTGTCACTTTACTGTCTGTGTTAACCACTACTATCTTTTCTGTATCTTCAGTTAACTGTAGATTTTGAATTTGATCCAGTGCCCTTAGAATTCCTACCTGTTCTGCTTGATTATTAGAGCATCTCTCGTGTAGTTTGTACTTAGACTGATGAAGGACTTTGTCATCCTTAACTATGACTGCAGCAGCTCCTACTTTTCCTCCAGTTTCGCTGCCGTCCTTGAATATATTTATTACATTATGTGGTATCTTTGTAGGCGCCCTAATAAGTGGTATTTCCGCAGGGTGGGACCAATATCTTACTTCCAGAGGCGCATCGTACTCGATGTTGTTTTGAGTTGCCTTTTAAGTTCGTACCTTTTCTTCTCTAGCAAGCCGGATGGGACGAACTCCTGCCAGTATGCGTGATGCTTCATATGACAGTGTTCTGAATGCCTTGGCTATTTTGATATTCATCATTCTTTGCACTCGCTGATATTTCCTCGCGTTGTTTTGTTTTGTTAAGACTTTCTCCCATACAGGTGCCACATATGTCTATATTGGTTCAATTGCACCATTGTATATTTTAGTTTAGCTGATTTTCCTAACATGTTTGTAACAGGAGTGCGTTCCCCCGTAATGTAGTCTATATGTCTGTCGAAACTAAATCTGCTGTCAAAATAAATTCCTAAGTATTTTATTTCGGATACTTGCTCCATGCGTTTGTTGTTTAAATAAGTGTTTTGTGTTCTATTATCTCCTTATGTTTTCGTTGTCACAAATAAAACGTCAGAAATGTTATCATTAAAAAACATTTTGCTCTCCTTGGCCCAGTTTTCAATTTTCTTCAAGTCCTGGTTGGCACAGTTCTCTGCGTCCAGGGCACATTTCCCTCGGGTTATTACCAGTAGGTCGTCCGCGAAGGCAATTACCCTGATGAGGTGAGAGAAATCCATATTAAGAAGCGAGTTGTAGAGTTAGTTCCTCTCTGAGGTATGAAGTCATACTGATTTCTGTTCAATCCAGCATTGGTATGCACATAAGGCATAATTCAATCTATCATTAACATGTCCAGCCTTTGTCCGCTTCATTAAGCAAACTGATGAGCTAGTATTTCGAAGCGTCCCTATCATCTTCTTACTCGGCTTTACGATTGAGATTATGCTGGATTTTTCCCATTGTCTTTGAAAGTTGTCTTCTTTAAGGCACTTCTTGTACACCTCAGTTAGAAAGGATGGGGAGCTTCTGAAAATGCGTAGGAGCATCTCACTTGTCAGTCCGTCCTCCCCAGGAGAATTTTTAGGATTAAACTTTTTTATCACAAATGCTATTTCTTCTCGAGAGAAGGGTTTATCGTCTTCTGTGTCTACCGGCTCCTTATCTGCTCTCTAACTGCTTGTGAACTGCATTGTCATTTGTTTAATTGTCTTCGGGAATAAAATAGTCTAACATATGCTTTGTTTACTTTCTGTGTCCAAGGTGAAGGTCCCGTCCGGCTGTTGGAGAACTGTTAAGCAGGATGATTTCCTAGACGCGGCTTTATAAGTTGCGTTCCAAGGGTTCGAATCCTCAGTTGAGGAGCAGTATTTTCGCCAGAATTTAAATTTTACTTCATGTAGCTTCGATTGGTATTGTCGTTTCCTTTCACTCTATTGGATTTTTCTCTCACTTCTAAGGTCTCCGTTGTTTAAAGTTCGTTGATATCGTCGTCGGAAGGCGTTGACATTTTTCCGTAATATTTTTAATTCGTCGATCCACGATGGAACGGTTCTCCTTGTTTTTAGTTTTCTGCCTTTGGATATTCGAAAAGCTGTGTTACATGCTGCTGTTACACATGAAAAACAGTAATGTTTTAGATCTTCAGAGTTATATTAATTTACTTTTCCTTGTAATTCCTCGCCTGGTTTATTTGCGTCCGTCTTGTTAATGCAATTAAATGTGGAGATTAAGTTGGTAGCTAGACTAGTGTCAAATTTCTTGTAGTCCTCCTGGTTGGTGATGTAACGTACTGCCATGTGATTCATCTTTCCTTTTCCATTATTTACGTTTGCAATCTTGAAATTCACAATGTTGTGTTCTGAGCAGCTGTCTTCTTACATGTACTATGTTTGTATTTTTTTAACTTTAAATGCCGGACTGCTGGCTAGAAGTCAGTATCCAGAAGGTCATGCGACCGGCCATCTCGACACAGGTTTTTGTTGTTTTCCTTGTGCCTAAAAGCAAATGCTGAGATGGATCCCAAGATTCCAAGTTGCCACTACATGCTTCTCATGTAGCCCTCCCGACTTAAATTTAGTAGTAACCAATTACATGTTTTGTTTACATGTAAAATAACCAGTGCCACCGGGTAACAAACCAATTGCAGTAAATAAATATTATTATATCCAGTCAGATACAAAACGCACTTGTCTGCCAATGTCTGTCAATGCGGCTACTTCCCCTATTAGACTGAAACGTTGGTGTTTCATTGACTTCATTCAAAAAATAGAGGTCATTACAAAATATAAATCCTTCTAGGATTTTCCCGCGCTGGTTAGTTATAGTGTCGTGCCAGATTTTGCTTCTAGCGGTACTGTCTACGGCTATGATTAAACCTTTTCCCTTAGTGTAATCCATTGCATTTTCTGTCTAATACCTTCTTCTATGTCTCTGCGGCTGTCGAAATACTTACTGTCATTATAAAATTTGACTGCTTCTGAACGCACCTCGACAGCGACACAGTTCTCATTGGACAACTGGGTAAGTAGTGTGACGTCTAATTGGTCATTGTTTATGACAATAGCAGTTCTCTTCCTTCCGTCTCCAGACGTATACACTTTATGGGATCTTGAAAATTCTGCAAACTTATTGTTAACAGTGTATGTTTCTTGAGTGTATGTTGTATCAACGTTGTGTTGATTAATAAGCTGCCCTAAATTAATAGTTGCTCTTCTCGAATTTTGTAAATTGATTTGGAAACAGTTTACTTTGTCCCTTCTCCTTGCATGCATTGGTAATAGCCAATGGTTTCGGTGAATCTCCGCAACATATTTTGATAACAACTGCAGTTATAGCCCATGGAGGAGTTCTTTGCTTTAATTAGCGATTTCTGATTGTATTTATTGAAGTTGGTCCAGTTGATGCATTTGTACTGCTCTTTTGAGGCCTTGCATTCCCGCAAGGAGTGATTTTCGGCACTGATTGGGTAAGTTAATTCCCCTTTGCAGTGTTCAGCCCTATGGTTGAATTTCCTGCGTTTTTAACACCTCTTGAACTTACTGTAATCTTCAACATTGCATATGTTCCAGCCTAATTTCATTTTCTTCCCCAAGAATTTCATTCTCGTCGTAGAATTGACCTCTCTCACTAAATTGTTGGCCTTCCTCATGTCCTTCAAGAGATACCTTTCTGTTATGTCTTCTTTCTCAATGCAAAGCTCGCTGTTTTGTTTCTTGATTAACTCCTTGGCATTTTCAATTTTTAATTCATCTAGAACATTGTAAATGATGAATCTAGGATTTTTACGGCTTTGGCTTTGAAGCTTCCAGTTCCTGGCTGCACGTTTCTATGATTGTATTGTTTACAGCATCAATTTCTTGTTTATTATGGGTTTCAATTAACAGTCGCCCGTTCCTAAGACCCTTAAATTTTGCAATTCCAATCTTCATGTCAACTGGATTCGCCTTTGTCTTAACAAGGGTCTTCATATGTTCGATTCTGTGGCCACTTTTACTCTTAACAGCAAGTTTGAAGGTCTTTTGTTCTGCTCTCTTCTGTTGATTTCCGCTTAGAAATTCTGAGTACATTCTCTTCTTCTCGATGTGAGATATCGCCTCCGGTTTGACATCGAAAGTTTCTCATCTGACATTCTATGTTTTCTACTTTCCTTGTCTTTTCTTCCAGTTTGGCAATTATTGTATTGTATACACCTCTCAGCCAGCTTGCAGATTTCATTATCATCTCTCAAGTCTTTCCCGAGATTTCCGCTTTTCTCAGTTACCTCTAGCGATCGATTTCTCTATTCTCTCTGCCTTGCGTCATGACCACGGCCATGGATACAAGTAGCTAATCGTCTCACTGGCTTCTAGAATTTTATACATAACCTCACCATCGAAGTTGCTCAGAATAACCGTTAGTATCGAACTTCTACTTGATTGCCAGGCTTACCCCCATTCACAAGACCACATTTCTCCTTTCACCTGTAATTATGTCTTCAGGCGAGTTAAACTCGCTAGACAATAAATTAAATAGCAATGCCGTTGAGTGGTATACGTTCGTCGATGAGCGTCTCCCGTGTCCTTATGTTTGTATGTATTATGTATGTAGGCACTTTTTATTTATATATAGTATTAACAGCATGACCCAATACAATTAGTAATACTACATGCTTGGCGTAATCATTTGCAGATTGCTTTGATATTTACATTTATGATTAGTGTTTTATATGTATGGTTTTGGCTGTACGTATGTGATGTGCACTCCATTCTTGTGTGTTTTGCACTGTATTATATTTGCATATAAGCACTCGTGCTGATTTATGAGTGTTCTTTTCAGCTACTTGACAAGTTAATGGGTTCACAGTTAGTTAAAATCTATTGAGTTTGTGAACTGGGTGACTTGTTTCATGTGTTTATTCACTAGATCACTTTTATTCACTGGCCAGTTGTCTTGTTTTAATACGTTGCTTATAAGTTTTTAATCTCGCTCTGAAGTTTGGTGCAGTCGTATAGTACGTGGTCCAGAGTTTAGTTCCGGCCATCACACGGACATTCTGGAAACTCTATTATTTTAAAACGGTGCAGGTATGTCTTGGTTTTGCCGTGAGCTGTTACGGTACCCGCGAAGTTTGGTGTTAATTTCATTTTGGTGGTTAGTCTGTCCTTGATGGTTGGGAAGAACTGTTTTGTTGTTGACCCTTTGTAGTTCGATCCCATTGGATTTGTCACTTGGCTATACTCTGGTCTCTCACTTGTTGAACTATTTCACTTTTAGGTATTCTGCTGAAGGATATGTAATCATTTCCAACGGCTTCCTTCTCTAACTTGCTAACTAGCTCGTTCCCTAGTTTCCTGCGTGAGTCTTTATCCAGGAGAATATGGTTGTCCAGTTGCGTTTTTCGAGTGTTATTGCTTTTTTCCTTATTTCTTCTATGAGGTAATTGTGATTTTTTGTGTTCTTGAGGGATTGAAGTGTGATTCTGTTGTCGGTGTTTACTGTTACTGCTCTTGGTATGTTATCATTGATAAGTGATTTTTCTATTGTTTCTAGTGCTTTGATTATAGCCAGTTGTTCAGCTTGGTTCTTGGAGCATCTATTGTGGATCGTATACCTCAATTGATGCAATAAATTACTCTGGATAAATATTGCTATTCCACTTCCGAACCCGTGCTTGCTCTTGCTGCCTTCTGTAAACATTTGTATAGCGTGTTTATTTTGTTGTTCAGTGATTCTGACTGAGTCTGCAGGGTGAAGCCAGTCTTTTGGCTGTACTTCGTGGTCGATCTCGTAGACTTGGCTTTTCCTCATGATGTAAAATTCAGCCGCGTCCTCCGCCTTCATCACTATGGGTGTAACCCGGCCAAGTTGCAGAGAGCTTCGTTGGATGTTGTTCGAAAAGCTTTTGCTATTTTTGTATTATGAGGCACTGTACTTTGTTGTGTACTGTTTTGTTGCATTCTTTTCTAGTGCTTCAATCCATACCGGTGTACCGTACAACAGAAGTTGTAGAATTGCTACTTTATATGGTATACAGAGCTATGTGGCTAAGCCCCAACTCTAATTTGCAGAATTTGAAAGATTATGGATTAATTGTGCGCACTTCGCTGATATGCAGAAAATGTGTTCTCTAAAGTTTAATTTCCTATCAATAATTATTCCATAATATTTAATTTTTTTAATTTGTTCTAAAGGTTTGTTTTTCATGTAGACTGAAATTTCTTCATTCTGTTTTCTTTTCCTTTTGATACAAATAAAACTTTTGATTCCTGTTCGTTATATTTAATTTTGTTTTTCTTGGCCTAGATTGATATTTTGTATGAACGGACGCAAGTGTGTATGTTTGTACGTATGTATGTGTGTATGCATGTATGTATGCATGAATGTATGTATGTATGTATGCATATATGTATGTGTTTATTTTTACTGCATGCTCCATTACCTGGAGTAATACTACATGCCTTATTGTAATATTTACAAATAAATTGTTTATAGTTATTAACGCTGGTTGTTTCATACTATGAAGTTAGCTTAATCTACTTGGTTAGATGGATTTAACACTTCGTTAAGTTTATCAAAAGAAATTTCGATAGCAAATTTAACAGATATTTTAAAATGTTCCCTTATTGATTTATTTTCGCTTATTGACGAAACGTCTGTCTTTAGTACTGTTGACGTTAAGCTGTATCTTTCCTTATTTAGCACTTCATATTCGAATAAAAAGTTATTTATTTTTTGATCCTCGGTTTCACAATTACGTGTTGTATTTTCAATTATATTAAATAGGTACAATTATGAGCTTATATTGCCATGCCCCGTTACCATGGTTCTGAAGTTATGGGTAGTGTTTATTTTCATATTTAACCTTTCAGCAACTACCGGGAATTATTCTTTTGTGAGTTCACCATTTGTTGTTTGCTTCCATTTCCTTTGCTAGTTCTCAACACTTATCTCGCCATGTTCAATATTCACTGCACTTTTTGGAACTTCCTTGTAGGATTCTTTGATGTCCAGGTTCGTCGGTGCCTCCTTTGCGAGTGTGTCGACTAGCTCTTTTCCCCGGATCCCGACGTGAGCCTTGACCCAGCTGAATTGAATTTTCCAGTTTCTTTTCTCCATCTCCGTCAATTCCCTTACTATTTCTTCAATGAGTTATGTGTGGATTTTGCTGTTTTTGAGTGAGTCATTCGGTTTTCTGTGTATATGGTGGATGTCTTGTCTTCTGTATGTAGGTTTCCTTTATACTGTAGTACTCTCACAGTCGCTACCTGCTCTGCTTGATTGTTGATTCATCTTTTGTTTAACCCGTAATTTAGAATTTATATGTTTTTACCTGATCTGAATACGGTTACGTCTGCGCCTACCCCCTGTTCTGACTTACTTCCGTCACTAAATATTTGAATTATACTTTTATCTTCTTTGTTTTCTATAAGGAAGGTTATCGTTTCTGCGGGTGATGCCAATATATAATTTCCATGTCATCAGCCAGTGTTTCCACGTTAGAGCTACATTTGGTTAGTTGCATCAATTGACATACATCCTCTTTTTTAATGGCGATGGCGGTCAATCGTGTTAGTATGCAGGGGGCTTCGTTCGAAACCGTACGGTATGCCTTTGCGATTTCAATATTTATAATTGTTTTCACCCGTACCAGTTTTGATTTTTAGCTAACATTAACTATGGCCTTTACAACACCGTTGCTCCGTATAAGAGGAGATCTAGTAGTCCTCCTATGTATATTGTCTTCAGGGCCGCGCAGTTTAACCCCAGTTGAGCGTTGAGTTCTTTTCGCTTTCATCTTGTCATAAGCATTACTTTTGGTTTTTGTTCATTGAATTTGATTTTGTTTTCTTTCGCCCGTGCTGAGATTTTACTCAATTCCACATTGGCGATATTCTATTCTTCTCCAATTTATTCCCCTTTTATCATGATTATTAAGTCGTCTGCAAATGCTACTGTTTTCGTATGGTTAGTGTATCGCATGTTAAGAAGGCGGTTGTATTGTATGTTCCAGTAACTTGGCCCGCAGCATGACACTCATGGACAACCTTTGGTTATGTTCTTTTCCTTCTTACAGCTGTTAATTGATATTATTGCTCTTCTCCCTCTAAAGCAGGGTTGCGTAAGTTTGTAAAGATTCGGGGGCATTTGGCGTCTCTCAGCCTCTTTAGTATGGCCTGGCACCATGCCGCGTCGAATTCTCCTATAACGTCTAACCTGGTCATGATGACTAGGCTCCCTTTTTCGAATTCAGGTTCTATAAATTGCTTTACTGCAATAGCGGCATCCGTCGTGCTCTTTTGAAGAGTAAATCCGAATTAGTTGTCATTTAAGTAACCAATTTCTTTTATATGATGCATTATTCCGTTAATCAGCAATTTCTCTAACACCTTGCCTCCTATAATCAACAACTGACTAGGCGATAATTTACCGGATCTAGACTGTCTTCTTTGCCAGGTTTGGTGACTGCAATTATCTTGGCAATCTTCCAATTATTTGGGAAGCTTCGTCTTTTCAAACATTCGATGTAAATAGAAGTTACTGTTTTGGGTATGCTTCTGAAAACAGGTATTAAAATTTCACTTGTGATTCTGTCTGGTCCTACTGACTTCCTGGGATTGATCTTTCAATGATCTGTCTGATACCTTCTTGGGTGAAATCTGTCGTCAGTGGTATCGATCGGTTGCTCTGTTAGTCTCCTGATGCTCATATGATGATCTGTGTCGTCTTGGGCATTGTCTTCTGGAATGAGCTGCTCTATGATAAACTTCAGTGTTTTTAATGGTTGTTGGATTTGAGCCGTCTGTTTTTGTAGCGTATTTAGCTATTTAGCGTATTTAGCTTGTACGCCTCATTGCATGGGTTGCCCGGGGATGTCGTGTTGCATAATTGTTTCCACGAGTTTATTTTCTCTTTCCTAATCGCCTCCTGTTACTTCTTTTTATCTTTGATGTACTGACCTTTTTCTCTTTAATGTATTATTTTTTCTATTCGCCCTTATTTCTTCGTTGTTTAGCGTTCGTTGGTATTTTCTTCTTAGTGCATTTGTCCTTTTCCTCATTATCTTGAGAGCGTCCGTCCGCCAAGTTAATAACCTTCGCTTTGCAATAGTGTTCGGTGAATTTTGGTGTTTAAACGTTTCCTTGCGCGTTGACTGTATAGTTTGATCAAACTTCTGTGTAGACGCGCCTATTTATTTTGAACTGTTATATTTGTGTTCAGTTTTTCTACTATATTTTGAGAGTATCCTCGTTGTTTTCAATTTGAAAACATTTTGAAATCAACTGCAGCAATTTTTTTATGGAATTCAGTGTGTTGTTGTCCTTTTATTATGTACCGTGTTCCAGCAAATTGTATATTTTTGCTTTGTTCTTAGTGATATTTTGGTTAAATGTTATAAGGTTATGATCCGTAGAACTCCAATGTTCCGGTATTTCCCAGTTTTTAATAGCTGATAGATTCTCATTATTCACGAAAACTAAAAATATATTGCTTGAACTTTGCTGCCCTGCTTTTCCTTCTCCAGAAGTAAACGTTTTATATATTCTGGTAATAAGTATGTATGTATGTATGTAAGGGTGTGTATATGTATTTTTTATATGTGTATTTATTAGGCATGCTCCATTACAAAAGAGTAATACTAAGTGCTTCATTGTACATTACTGTGTCTTTTTCGTTATAGGGGATGCAGTGACCAACACGATCAGTGGAATCCCTTTACATTTACATCTACATTAGTTTGAACACCTCAATACAGAAAGTTTAAGTACAGCAAGGGGTATACCATATCTAAGACACAATAGTTCAAAATTTATCGATTTTATAAATGGTGCGAATGAGTTTTGGTACTTCGAAATTAGCTCGTGCTTATTTGCCGGCCAGTTCCCAGGCGTTATTACATTGCGTTTGAGTGTCTCTCTTTGTGTACGCAGTATCGAACACCGGTATAATAAATGTTCTATGGTTTGATCTCCGTTCCCGCAGGGGCAGCTTGCATGTTCCATAATTTTAAAACGGTGGAAATAAGCCCTGGTTTTCCCGTGGCCCTTCACCATTGCTGTGAAAATTGGGGTGATATTTATTTTTAGCTGTTGCTTCTCATGCACGGTTGGAAAAAAACTCTTTTGTTATTCCGGCCTTTGTACAATCTTCCCCTTCCTTTTGCCATATTAGTTTTGTTTCTTCCTCTATCTTCCTGATCAGTGTGCTCATCGGGATTCTGTCGAAGACGATCTTATTATCACTATCGCTCTAAGGCGGCCTTTGCAAGCCGATCAGCTAGTTCGTTCCCAACTTTTCCTACATGGGCCTTGATCCACGATAATTCAATGTTCCAATTTGCTCGTTCCAGGCTAGTCATCTTCTTCCTTATTTCCTCGATTGGGTGGCTGTGGTTTGTGGTGTTCCTTATTGAGTCTACTGGAATCCTGCTGTCAGTTAAAATGGTAGCGGTTCGGGGGGTGTCCTGTGGGATACCAATTTTTCCTATCGCTTCCAGAGCCCTGGTGATTGCCAGCTGCTCATCCTGATTGTTTGAGCATCTCTCATCCAGCTTGAATTTTTCTTGCAGTGCTAGTTCTTCTCCTATGAATAGTACTATTCCTGATCCGACCCCATGCCGGGTTTTGCTCCTGTCAGTGTAAGCATGGATTATTTGATCCTTATGTTCGTCAGCTACTAGGATTTTGGCTTCGTCTGCCGGGTGTTGCCAGAATTGGAGTTCCACTTCCCTGTCTACTGCGTCTGTTTGATTTCCTCTGCCTTTCTTTAATTTGTATATTCTGACTGCGTCTTCAATTTTAAGTAAGATGGGAGTCGTATCTGCTACAATGCACAATGCTTCGTTAGACGTCGTGCAAAAGGCTTTAACAATTCTTAAGTTAATCAGTCATTGTGCTCTGATGTATTTTCTTCTGTTCCAAGTGTATTTCATTGCGTCTATCCAGACTGGAGCTCCGTACAAAAGCAAAGGAAGAATAGCACCTTCGTATATCATCTTGAGGACTTCATGTCGAAGTCCCCACGTTATTTTGGCCGATTTTTTCAGACTATATATATGTTTGGTGCATTTTTCGGCTGCGTATGTTATATGCTCACTAAATTTAAATATATTATCCATAATTATTCCCAGGTATTTTATTTTATTCACTTGTTTCAAAAGTCTGTAGTTCAGAAATACATTTATTTCTTTTTTCTTTTCGCTTCCTTCTGGACACTAGCATGGCTGTTGATTTATCCTCATTAAATTCAATTTTATAGTCCTTCGCCCATGCTGTAATTTTGCTTAACTCAGTTTTCGTATAATTTTCTGCCGCAACCACTGTTTTTCATCTAGTCACTAAAATTAAATCATCCGCAAATGCCTTGTGTGTTTCGCAATGTTCAAATTTAATAATGAATTGTATTGAATATTCCATAGCCCCGGGCCGCAGCACGACACTTGAGGGCAACCTCTGATTATGCTTCTTTCCATTTTGATGCTGTTGGTTGACAGCATAGCAGATCTTTGGTTAAGGTAGCTCTTTATTAAGTAATACAGATTTTTCGGGCATCCACAATCTTGTAGGCTTTTGAGAATATTGGGCCACCAAGCAGCGTCAAAAGCTGTTCGAATATCTAAACTTAATAATATAACAGCCTCTCCTGCTTTCAGGCCTTCATCTACTATGTTCTATATTGCCATTGTGACGTCTATGGTACTCCTTTGCGGGGTGAACCCGTATTGGTTGTTATTAAGGAAATTGGTGGAATAAACCCAATAATTTATTCTAGATATGAGTATCTTCTCCATAATTTTCCCCTCGAAGTTTAAAAGGCTTATTGGTCGAAATTTCTTTACTTCTTCACTGTCTTCCATACCAGGTTTAACTATTGGAATAAGTTTTGCGCGTTTCACCTCTTTGGAAAAACTCCTTACTGCAAACACCCGTTGTACATTGCTGTTATTTATTTTGGAAAGGTTTCGAATGCTTGTTTGAACATTTCTCCAGTTATACCACCTTCAACTGGCGTTTTCTTCTTGTTCATGCTTTCAACCGCATTTCTAATTTCTGCCAAATTAAGTTCTCTGTCATCGGGAGTATTCACGGTTCCTTGAGATTGGGCTCTGGTTTTCTCGTGAAATTCGCTGTCGTCTTGAACGTTGTCTTCAGGCGTAAAATGTTCTAGCATGAGCGTAACGGTTTCTTCCATGTCGGTAGTCAGTGATCCATCAGGCTTTCGGAGAGATGTGAATATTGAATAGTGCCTTCTTTTGCCCGCTGCTAATTTGTAAACGTCG
>Ga0123355_10011235_pt1 | contig 13785 bp, 15 predicted proteins | sample TergutEmb28metaG_3_FD_89872 | JGI IMG/M metagenome (GOLD analysis project Ga0123355, IMG submission 89872) | Embiratermes neotenicus P1 segment gut microbial communities from Petit-Saut dam, French Guiana - Emb289 P1 | ecosystem: Host-associated > Arthropoda: Insects > Digestive system > Gut ... | reverse complement strand
ATGGTGTCTATCTTTACCATGAGGAAACAGGTGAACTCAGGGATCTTGATATTTATCTTAGGAGTCCTAGTAATATCGTTGTGATAGGTGATGACTTATTTATAAATGATCAAGGCTGGGATAGCATTTTATACCATAAAACATTAAGTGACGGATATGTGCGAGAGATTGCCAATGATATTAGGTGGTTTGCTGTTGTTGGTAATTATATTGTTTATCAAACGACAGCGTGGGAGGATTTAAATGTTTATGTTATGGATCTTGATGGGAATCATGCGCGCATTTTGATTGGCTATGAACGGGATGATGACGGATTCTTGATTCGTACCGAACCTTAATTCCAAAGGTTGAATAAATAATTTTGGTATACACCTTTTATGGTGCAAGTATAGATACCTTCACGTTAAATGTCAACGGTGAGGTTACCAATCTAACTGTTTAGTGTGTGTTGAACGGAACTGTGTTATAATGTTGGAGTGCTCTTTGTGCGTGTGGTGCTAAATCTTTTAGCTATATCAAAGGAGTATCAAAAATGAGGAGAAGACGAAATGGAATATGAAAAACAAAAAATAGCTTTTGTAAAGCGGTCGTCAATCATATGGATTGTTTTTTTAGTGGCGATGGATCAGGCGGTTAAATTGTTTATTGCTCACTTTATGATGGATGCACAATTCACAATCATTCCACATGTTTTCACATTCAAGACAACGCAGAATATCCATTTAGGTTGGATATGGAATATGCTTGATTTTATGATGCCCCTTCATATAGCTGTTGTGATTAGTGTTATTGCAATTTTAGTTATAATAGTGTTTTATAGGTATTTGAAGTTTATTACGTTTAGCTGGGGGAAGTATAGCGGTATACCTACCATTTTTTTGATATTAACGATGTCTAGCGCATTTTGCAAATTGATTGATGATATTTTTTGGGGAGGATCGTTAGATTTTATTCAGTTGTTTGATTGGTTTATCTTTGATTTGAAAGATGTTTATCTTACGATTGCAAGCATCATGATGTTCTTCTTTGCGATTGCTCATGAAGTTTACCACCATAAGTTACCCAAAGAAAAGCGGGAAGAAGAAAAAATGAGACAAAAATTTTGGTGCTGGGTTAAACTTGGTTTTCCAATGAAACCTTGATCAGTTAAATTATGATTATTCTGGTGTCGAGGTGTTGTTTTCGACAAACTCAATGCCAATATCTAGTGGTTTTCCTTCACATGCCTGTGTAAGCCAATTAGCGATCGACATTCCAGCTTGAATTTTACCATAAAATAATTTTGCTGTAGCTACAAACGTGTGTGGTGTGGTTCCGTTTTTCGGATCCTTTCCATGATCGGTAAGAAAGTAGTGATAATTAGGTATTTCTTTTTTCAGCTTTCCTACTGCATGTGTTAGATCATCATAAAACGCCTGCAATGTTTTGGAATCAATTGAAAGTTTCTCATGATTCATCTTGTTCATAAATTTAACAATTTCTGCATCTCCGACAGAACAAAAATGCAAAAATACGGTATGAGATGGCATACGACTGTTAGCATAATGGAATAAATCTGTCATCAAATCATCACTTTTTATATATGGCTTTAAATCATCACTCACTTTCCAAACTTCTTTTGCAATATTTGGCCAAAGTGGAGACTTCAAGTAAGAACTATCTGCGTAGACAAGGATATTTTTACAGTCTGGATAAAGATTTTTGATCTGTGGTGAATGAGCAACACAGCCATATCCACCAGCGCTTGTTCCTGCAATAACTAGGTTATCCGGTGTTTCAGGAACAAGCTTTTTTAATACTTTTAAAGCTTTCTTGATATTATTTGCCCCCTTATGGTGGATCACTTTGTTATTGCCCTTTGCATCTGTGTAAGGATATTCGTTGTTACCGATATGGAAGTCAGCAGTTGAATAAGGGATGGTTAGAATATGCCAGTCGGAAAAAGGATTACGATTATCCTTTGTATTAAGAATACCAACATGTATTAATGGCAGTTGCCAAAGTGGGATTTCACGTACATAAAAAGCCTCTTTTTTTCTAAGAGTCGAACTTACTGTAATCGGTTTTGAAGCAGTTTCTTCATTCCATGAAAAGCCACCACCAACGAAAAACACAAGTAATTTATTGGTTGTTCCTTTCTTAAACGTAATGTTATACGATTTGCCATTACTTGATATACCACCTTCAAGCTCTTTGCGATACCATGTTCCAATCTCGACATTATTCGTTAAAATTTTCATAAATATTCCTCCTTATATGTTGCTTGTTTTATTAAATCTAAGTATTTCTTCAATTCTATAATCGTCTCATCACGATTTTTCTTTCCTGCATAGGTTTTAACATATCCATCAGAAATCCATGTTACAAGATTAAAAGCCTCTTCCTTGCTGATTTTAGGTAAGAAACGTTGCCACTCAACATGGGCAGTCAATTTAACTATCCAGTCATTAATCACATTACCGTAAGCCGTCTCCAGTTCTGTTACTAACAATCTATCAGTTTCATACACTAGGGAATTGAGAAATTCAAACATACCTGGATACTTATCCGTCACATCCATTTTTAAACGGATACTGATTTCAACACACTTGAAAAAATCTTCTGAGCCCTTATTAGATTTTGCTAAAATTTCTTGACAAGCAAAGTGAAAAAGATAAAAGTATAAATTTTTCTTTGTGCCAAAGTAATGAAACAGTGATGCTTTTGAAATATTGGCTAATCCTGCGATTTCACTTATAGCAGTTTTCTTAAAGCCGTCTTTTGCAAAGCAAGAAAAAGCAGAATTGAGTATAGTACGACGTTTATCTTCTGATAAAATATCAAAGTTTCTCGTATCCATCAGTTATCATCTCCAAATTTTATTGACCGTTACGGTTATTATAGCACAATTAACCGTAGCGGTCAACACAGTAAGTGAAATTTTTTTATGATTGCGTTTTGTATTTCGCTTTTGTCGCTCTGCAATTCGATCTAGCGTTAATTTTTTCTAAATGTGACACACTGTTGTCGCATTATTGTGATATAATAGGAGGGGTGATTAGCATGCAAATCGATAGGCTGTTTGAAATAATTTATATTCTTTTACATAAAAAAAACAAAGTGCCGGCTAGAGAGCTAGCCGAACAACTCGGTGTTTCAAGGCGTACAATTTGTCGGGATATAGATACGTTAAGCTTGGCTGGGATTCCGATATATACCGAAAAGGGGAAAAGTGGGGGAATTGGTCTTTTGCCTGATTTTGTGTTGAATAAATCTATATTGAGTGAGCAAGAGCAAAGTGAGATTTTGTCAGCATTACATGGTTTATCGAATATTGGAACAAGTGATACTAGTCAAGTGTTGCAAAAAGTGTCAGCAATATTTAATAAAACTGCAGTAAACTGGCTGGAAGTGGATTTTTCTGATTGGCATAACGAAGATGATTTTTGGGGCGACCTTAAACTTGCAATACTTGATCAATATGTTGTTCAGTTTGATTATTATAATAGTTATGGAGATAAAACTTTTCGTCGCATTGAACCGATACAACTTTGGTTTAAGTCAAAATCATGGTATTTAAAAGGATTTTGTTTAATCAAGCAGGCCGAGCGTGTCTATAAGCTGTCGAGAATTAAAAATCTATTGGTCACAAATGAGCGGTTTGAACAACGTGACTTGGTTGAGATAGAAAGTGAATCTACTATCGGTGCTACTGAAGTTGATGAAGAAATCACGATTAAATTTAGCATATCCCCCGAACGGGCTTATCGTGTGTATGATGATTTTAGTGAAAATGAGGTAGAAAAGCAGATAGATGGGAGTTTTATTGTGACAACAGCATTTCCTATTGGTAATTGGGTATATGGTTTTGTGTTGTCTTATGGTAAATATATTGAGGTGCTTGAGCCTGAATGTTTTCGAGAAGTGATAAAGGAAGAAGCCCGTGAAATTTTGAAAAAACATTTATAATGTGCCGTACTGTTGTCACATTTAGTAGGATATACTATGAGTTACAGCATAATAAAATAAAAAAATCAGGAATAACTGAGCCACTGTGCTGTGTGGACCACTCTGATGTGGAAGAAAGGAATGAGGTAGTAAAATGACGAAAGAGATTCAAGGAGCCATCAAAGAATGGGAATTTGCAAGAGCAAATACAGTTGCATTTATTCAACAGTTGGGGGACGAAGGGTTGAGAATCAAGCTGCCACGACCAGCTTTAGATACATTTTGTAAGCATTTCGAAGAGATGATTGCTGTTCAAGAAGCTTACGTTGAGGCGATTGCAACAAGGGAAATGGCTTTTGACAATTGTAAATCCGATTACGAGTATGAAGGGCTTTCTACAGCAGAAGCGCTGTTGCATAAAATGGCGGAAACTGATAAGAAAATGGTGGAAATTCTTTCAAAAATTGATGATAAATCAGAAGTTAACTGGTGGGGAGAATCTAAAACTGTCACCAATCATATAAGTTCGCAAGTAAGTCACGAAACTTTACATTTAGGACAGTTGATCGCATTTTGTCATGTTCTTAATGTTAAAATGCCAGAGGAAGTCATCAAAGCTTGGGCTTTGTCGGGTACTGAAGGATAAATTTGGAGGTTCAAAATGGCAAAAGCAAAATATCAGTTTGATGATTTTTTGACAATTGTAAAAGACGACTACAAAGATTTTGTTATTAAAGTTCATGAGATGCTGTTGCAAGAGGGCTTTAAATCAAAAATTCAAGTTACAAAATCCAACGGGTTTCAACTTTCATATCATCAACCCAAAATAAAAACAGTAGCAGGTAGAATTTTGATTTTCTTCTTTTGTGAAGGTGAACTCATGGTTCGCCTTGAGGGCAAGAACCATGAGAAGTATCCTGAAGTGTTGAATAACTTATCTGAAGAAATAGTAAGCCAAATTGACAAAGCTGAAGATTGCATAAAGTTCAGCGATCCAGAAAGATGTTGGAAAGGTTGTATAGGGTATGAATTTGATATAAGAGAAAATCATTATCAAAAATGTGCCGTACGATGTTTTCAATTTGAGGTTGATTTTGAGAGTGTGCCCGCTTTGTTTAAGTTGATTGAATGTGAAAGCAAGGCAAGGCATTCGGCGTAAGAAACCAATCCTCAATATTCAAGCTGTAAATATTTGAATACTGGGATCATCTTTTTAAGATGTTGTAGCAGGTGCAGTAATAGCGAAGGGATTGAAATTAATATGGATATAACAACATTTTTAACAAATTATTGGAAAGATATCGCGCGAGAAAATCGGGAAGCTTTTGTTGGATATTTTCATTCGAAGGCGGTTATTTACTTGCATGATTCTAATGAGAAATTAACGCCAGAAACTTATATGACTGATGATAGCGGGTATAAGGGTGATTGGCAAGTTACGGTAGATCGGATCAACAGATTAGAAAATGATCAGGTTGTGACGATAACGTTCCACAGGTCAAAAAGTTGGACTGGATTTATTACGTCGTTTTTTACATTGAAAGATGATAGAATCATAGAACTTCATGAGTATTTTTCACCTTGTGATGATAACATTGTTCCCCAGTGGCGAGATGATTTAGCTGAAGGTGAGAAGATAAAATAATCAAATCCCAAATTCCAGTTAGTCAGGAGCTAGTTAGAAGGGTGTGGAGTTCTTTGCTTGGTAGTGGTGGTTGTAGTGAAAGTCTTTTCAAAAAAATTGAATTGTTAAGTGTACTTCGTGGTGAGAGCTAGGGGTACATTTTTTTGTTATTATGGTGTTGCTGAATTACGGTGGACGAGTGTGAGCGAACGAGTTTGGCGCTTAGTGGAGATTTCACATCCCAAATTTAGGGAAGAATTATTAGAAAAAGCACGTGAGTTGAATTATAATTGTTTAAGGAGGTTACATATGCCACATACTAATTATCATGGCAAAAAGATTTATTATGAACTGCATGGAGAAGGCGAACCGCGGATTATCTTGAATGGTATTATGATGTCTACGCTGAGTTGGTCGATATTTTTACCTGAACTTACAAAGGGTAATCAAGTGATCTTGCTCGATTTATTTGATCAAGGACAGTCTGATAAAATGGCGCATTGCTACAAGCAGGATTTACAAGTTGAAATGGTTAAGGCAGTCGTAGATGAGCTTGAAGTCGACACTATTAATTTATTGGGGATTTTTTATGGTGGAGAAATTGACTTGCAATTTGCACTTAAATATGGACATTTTATCCATAAACTGTTATCATTAATACAACAGCATGGACAAATTCGTGGCTTTATGATATTGGTGAAGGATAATAGGAATGAAATATAATAATGATACAAGCCGTCTTATTATGAGGGTTGCACTTATTAGATTGTTTTCTGAAAGGTAATCCTCATGTGATGGCCGCAACATTAATTACGAGTTTGCTTGGCGCATTGACTGTAGATATTCTGAGTTACGGTACGGTAACAAATGTAACTTGGCAGGAAATAGCAGATCAATATGTAAAGCAATTTGTTGTGCTGTATCAGATTTAAGATTGTATCAGATTTAAGAATGGAGGAATTGCTGATGAGATTAAAAGGAAAAGTTGCAGTTATTACAGGTGCTGCCGCTGGAATTGGTAGAGTTACAGCGGAATTATTTATTAAAGAAGGGGCAAAAGTTATTGCATGTGATATGGTGCCAATTTCTTATGAATTGGACGGGTTAGAAGGATATGACTTGAACGTAACAGATACGCCAAAATGTCAAGTGTTTTTTAGTCATGTGGTTAAAAAGTATGGAAAGATTGATATTTTAGTTAATAATGCTGGTATTACACGAGATGCAATGACAGCGAAGATGACTGATGAGCAATGGGATCTTGTGATTGATGTGAATTTAAAAGGTGTGTTTAATTTAACACGTCATGTTGGACCGCATATGGCTGAGGTTGGCAGTGGGTCAATTATTAATATTGCTTCTGTTGTCGGTGAATTTGGTAATATTGGTCAAGCGAATTATGCAGCAACAAAATCTGCTATTTTTGGTTTGACGAAAACATGGGCGAAGGAATTTGCACGAAAAGGTGCTGCAGTTCGTGTTAATACCATATCTCCAGGGTATATCATGACTGATATTTTAAAGACAGTACCACAAGAGCTATTAGATAAGTTTTCAAAGCAAACGATGCTTGGAAGGCTTGGACAACCAGAAGAGATAGCTAAAACAATTTTATTTTTAGCGAGTGATGAGGCATCTTATATTACAGGGCATAATTTAAGTGTTAATGGTGGAATGAGGATTTAGTTTAAGGCTGATTAGGAGGAAACAATAATGAGCAGAGAAGTTGTGATCGTGTCAGCAGCACGGACTGCAACAGGAAATTATGGGGGAGCTTTAGCCGGATTATCTGCAGTTGACTTAGGTGTAGTAGCTGCTAAAGAGGCAATTAAAAGAGCCGGAATTGGTGCTGATGTTATCGAAGATGTTTACATTGGGAATATCCTAAGTGCAGCACAGGGGCAAGGGATTGCGCGACAAATTTCTATTGGGGCAGGAATCCCAGTCGAAACACCTGCAACGACAATTAATATTTTATGTGGTTCAGGACTGCGTACAGTAAGTATGGCGGCGCAAATGATTAAAGCAGGAGATGCAGATATTATCCTTGCTGGTGGGGCAGAATCAATGTCAAGTGCCGTTTATGCTGTGCCAAAAGCAAGATTTGGTCAGCGCATGGGCGATGGTGTCCTAGTTGATACGATGATTAAAGATGCCCTTACTGATGCATTTAGCGGTGTTCACATGGGAATTACAGCTGAAAATCTAGCTGAAAAATATAATATTTCACGTGAAGAGCAAGATATATTTGCAGCCAACAGCCAAAACAAAGCAGAAGCAGCAATCAAGGCTGGGAAATTCAAAGATGAAATTACCCCTGTTGAAATTCCACAACGAAAAAGTGATCCAATCGTCTTTGATGTTGATGAATTCCCAAAAAGTGGTGTAACAGCTGAAAGCTTAGCAAAGCTGCATCCTGTATTTAAAAAAGATGGAACGGTTACAGCTGCTAATGCTTCAGGTTTGAACGATGGTGCGGCGATGCTCGTTGTGATGTCAAAGGAAAAAGCAGATGAATTAGGGCTTCAACCATTAGCAAAAATTGTTTCATATGCAACACATGGCATCGATCCACAAATTATGGGATATGGTGTTGTTCCAGCAGTAGAAAAAGCATTAAAATTAGCTGGGATGAAGATTGCGGATATTGACTTAATCGAATCAAATGAGGCATTCGCAGCTCAAGCCCTAGCTGTTATTAAAGGACTTAGAATTGAAGATATTTCAAATGTTAATGTAAACGGTGGTGCGATTGCACTTGGACATCCAGTAGGTGCTTCAGGCGCGCGTATTCTTACGACATTGCTCTACGAAATGAGGCGTACAGGTTTAAAAACTGGACTTGCTGCTCTATGTATCGGCGGTGGTATGGGAACGAGTTTAATTGTGGAGAAGCTGTAATTAGAATGCTTGGAAGTCGAATTTGATCGCGGTGATTGTGACAAAAATATTTTAAACTTACGATGTTTGTATCGTGAGTTTTTTTGTAAGGTGTCGGATAATCTCGATTTTAATGATATATGGATTTAAGCAAGGTGTAGTTTTTGCAAAATTATTTTGAAGAAACTTCTACTGGCATTATCAAAAATATTTGGATATAATTAAAGGGCGAGGTGATCGATTATGTCAAGAAAAGATGTAGAAATTATATCGCTATTAATGTCCAGAAGTGATTACACGTCGTTTAATGATGTAAGATTGGCTTTCAACATTTCAGAAAGGGGTGCACGATATGAAGTTGAGAAAGCGAATGACTTATTGAAAGAGTTAGATTTACCTCAAATTGAGCAAAATCGACGATTTGGCTTGAAGTTAGTTTTTACTGAATCCCAAAAGAACACAGTCAAAAATTATATGGAAAAAATGAAGAAGGAATTGATTTGTTATAATTCGAATGAACGATTCTCATTCATTATTTTTTCAATTTTAAATGAAAGCGTGAACGCTTTTGGGAATAAATTGGCGATATCTTTAAATGTTAGCAAAAGTACAATCGATTCTGATATGAAAAAAATTCGGGCGTATGTTGGAAAGTATGGTTTAGCTATTCATAGTCTACCTAAAGAGGGTTTTAAGTTAATAGGTAATGAATGGGATATTAGAATGATGCTCAACAACCTAATTAATAAGTCTGATGCTAGCAAAATACTAGATATTTCAAATGCCAATAGAATAAATAAAATAGAAAGGATTGTGATAGATTTTTTGAGTGAAGAATTGTTGTTGTGGGTATATGCGCAATTTAAAAAGTTTAACAGTTTAAGCAATTATAATATAAGTGATGTCCATTGTAAGCAGTTAACCATTATTTTCACCATATGGCTAAAGCGTATTTCAAAAGAATATGTTTTAGAAAATGAGAATTTAATAGCTAGTTGCCACGGGAAATTGCATGAATATGAAATCGTCAAATTATTTACTCAAGATGTTCAAGAAACATATGATGTGCAAATTGATGTTTGTGAAACTTACTATTTGTATTATTTGTTAGATGGATTCAATATACAAGAGGACGTTTCTTTAACGGAGAACTGGGGTGGTATTCAAATCATTACTTTGCAATTTATTGAACAAATGGAGTTATTGACATCCATCTCATTTTCTAAAGATAAGGGCTTATTTGAAAAGTTATACCACCATATTACGGCTTTACTCAAACGACTTAAAAAGAAAGTTAGTATTTCAAATCCACTTACTCACATGGTTACTGAGTATTATCCTGACATTTTCAATACATCTAAGAGCGCAATCGAGGTGATTGAGAGATATAGTGGAAACCCTATATCGGATGATGAAATATCTTACCTCGCTATTCATTTTAGTGCTTCTAAAGAGAAGTTAACACAGTATAATAATCGAAGATATCGCGTTGTTGTTATATGTGGGCATGGTGTAGCAACAGGGAATTTGCTTGCTGAAAATTTAAGGAAATTTTATCAGTTTGATATTGTCGGGATTGTAAATAATGATGATATCAAAGTGATAAAGCGATTAAATGTTGATTTCGCATTTAGCACTATCAATAGTGAAATCGATAATTTACCTGTGTTAACAATAGACCCTTTTCTAGGTGATTATGATCGAAAAAAAATAAATAAATTTCTTCAAGAATATGTTCAAACTGAAAATACCCATGTTTCTAGATTTAATTCGGTTGAGGTGTTCAAAGAAATTTGCATGATAGCTCAAAGAAATTGTGTAAAAATGAATATGGATGATTTTGTGAATGACTTAACTGACTTATTAGAAAAAAATAGATTACAGATTGATAAGGGAGGAATGCAGCCAATGATTAGTGAGATTTTAACTGATAAACAGATTTTACTTAAAAAGGAAATCAACCATTGGGAAGAATCTATTCGAATAGTCGCTCAACCATTACTTGAAGATGACTATATAAATGAGAGTTATGTAGAGGCTATGATTGATGCTGTTAAGGAATATGGGGCATATATAGTAATTGGAAAAGGAATAGCGCTCGCTCATGCTAGACCAGAAGCGGGTGTTAATAAATTAGGATTAAGTGTGTTGACGCTTGCTACACCCATCGCATTTGGGCATAAAGACAATGATCCAGTAAAAATTATTTTCTGCCTAGCAACTACTAATAACATTTCGCATCTAAAAATAATGAAAACAGTAGTGAGACTCGTGAATGAAGAACGGAAGCTCAATAAGCTAATTGAGCAGCACACAATAAGAGGATTTAAACAAGTGATTTCTGAAATTGAGGTAGAGGGATGAGTAGGTGTAATTATCCTTCCAAGACATAAACATAATGACTAATGAAGAAATGAGGGAAAGAAAATGAAAAAGCTAAATATTTTAATGGTATGTGGGGCTGGATTAGGAAGTAGCCTTGCTTGTCAAATGAGTGTGGAAGATGTACTTAACAAGTTGGGAGTTAACGCAAATCTTGATCATAGTGATATTTCCTCAGCTGTTTCAATGAAGCCTGATATTATCATAACGGCAATGAATTTTAAAACACAGTTTGAGAAGTTTACGATTGATGAAGCGCAAACGAAAATAGTTTATTTGAAAAATATCGTTGGCAAAGATGAAATTGAGGAGAAGATAACACCTCTTTTGAAAGAAGCAGGGGTTTTATCATAAGCAAAAAGAAGGTTGAAATAACAAATATCGATTAAGAAAATAGAGGAGGCTGACTCATGGAAATTGTAAATTTTATTATTGAAAATATTTTGACGGAAACTGCTGTTACGATTGCATTGATAGCAATGGTGGGTTTAATTTTACAGAAGAAAAGTTTTGGACAAGTGCTTTCAGGAACATTAAAAACAATGTTAGGATTCCTAGTTTTATCAGCGGGATCATCGATCATTGTTGGTAGTTTGATTTACTTTGGGGAAATGTTTAGCCAAGGATTTGGAATGGAGGGCATCATTCCTTCTATTGAAGCCATTAATGGTCAAGCGATGAATGAGTTGGGATTAGGTAGCCAAATTGCTTTTACATTTTTAGCTATCTTTATTGTTAATATCATTATTGCTAGATTCACAAAGTGGAAATATATTTTCTTGACGGGTCAAGCCATTCTTTGGATGGCAACGATGGCGGCGGTATTTGGTCATTTTGCTGGGCTAAGTGGATTTGTACTAGTAGCAGTTGGTGGAATTATTGGTGGTATTTTTGCAGTGGCAATGCCAGCAATTGCACAACCAATTATAAGAAAAATAACAGGAAATAATGACATTGCCCTCGGACATTTCTGTACAATTGGCTATCTTTTTGAAGCTGGTGTTGCAAAATTAGTTGGTGATAAGGAGAAATCAACAGAGGAGATTAAATTACCAAAGAAATTTGAGTTCTTACAAGATACTTATCTATCTGTTATGGTGGTTATGGTTCCATTATTCATAATTACAGCTGTTTTTGCAGGGTCTGAGTTTTCTGCTCAATTCTCAGGAGATACGAATTACCTCGTCTATGCATTTTTACAAGCGATGCAGTTTGTCGTGGGTGTATATGTATTAATGTCTGGTGTTCGTTTGTTATTAGGCGAGATTGTACCAGCATTTAGAGGTATTGCGATGAAAGTTGTGCCAAATGCGATTCCAGCATTAGATTGCCCAGTGTTGTTCCCCTATGCGCCAAACGCGGTCATTATTGGATTTGTTACCACAACAATTGGAACAATCATCGCAATGTTTGTATTGCCAATATTTGGACTTGCGATGATATTACCAGGGATGTTGACGAATTTCTTTGCTGGTGGTACAGCAGGTATTTTTGGTAATGCGATGGGTGGAAGAAGAGGTGCAATCATTGGAGGTATCGCTCATGGATTTTTCATCACCTTACTTCCAGCATTATTAGTAGGTATTTTCAGTCAATTAGGATTTGCCAATGCAACAGCTACAGATGTTGATACAATTGCAGTAGCACTAATATATGCATGGCTGATTATCCCGGTAATGAGATTATTCTAGTAGGATTGAGCAAAGTGAGGTGAAGGTAGTGTTTTGAAAAAAAAGTACAAAAAAAGAAACTGAGGAAATTGTCGAGATAGTAGAAAATACAAAGGAATTGACGCAAAAAGCAGAAATCTTATTAAACCAGCTTGATTCTGCAGATCAAACACAAAGAACAGAGCTATTGAATGAATTAGGAGGAATTTATTTTAAGCTTGGGAGAATAGATGATGCTATCAATTACTATGAAATAAGTATTGATAAAAACCGTTCTCTTGGAAAAGCTTATACAGATTTATTGAAGCTATATAATTTAAAAAGGAAGCAAGCAGTGGATGAAAAAGATGATGAAAAAGTTCAGCTCTATTTAAATAAGATAGATGATTTGATGAAGTTGTCAAAAGATGTAATCCGAGGGTTTTGATAGAGTGATTTTCAATTGGAGGATGAATGAATGTACACATCATTAAAAGAAGTAACAACGAAAGCTAGAAAATTTAATTTTACAGTGGGCGCATTTAATATGCATAACCTAGAAATGTTACCTGCTATGATTAGAGCTGCGAAAGAAATGGGATCACCTATCATTATCCAAACAAGTGTAGGAACTGCACAATATATTGGATATGGAGTCGTTGTAAGTGTATGCAAACACTTAGCTGAATACGAGGGCGTTGATGTAGTATTACATTTAGATCATGCAACTAATTTTGCTCATATTCGTGATGCAATCAATGCTGGGTTTAGCTCAGTTATGTTTGATGGTTCATCGTTATCCTTTAAAGAAAATATCTTAAGAACACAGGAAGTTGTTGCTTTTGCATATCAAAGAGGTATTTCAGTTGAAGGAGAGTTAGGTGTTATCGGTGGAACAGAGGATGGTCATACAGTTAATGAAGCAGATAAAGTTTACACTGATCCTGAAGATGCAAAGCTTTTTGTAAAAGAAACAGGTGTAGACGCTTTAGCAGTCGCAATAGGAACAAGTCACGGCTCGTATAAAGCAAAGACAAATATTAATCTTCCATTGTTAAAACGGATTCATGAGGTTGTTGACGTTCCACTTGTTGTGCACGGAGGAACGGGGGTAAAAGAAGAGGATATCCATAAATGCATTGACAATGGAGTAAGGAAGTTTAATGTTGGAACAGAATTGCTAGTAGGGTGGACAAAAAAAGCAAAAGAAATGTTCTCACAAACAAAGGAAAATGCTTCTTTAAGGAATAATATCGTGCCTTGTAACGATATTGTAAAAGATATTATAAAGCGTAAGATAGCTGTGTTTTTGAATAACTAGGT